>WNFS01003240.1_pt1 | contig 19913 bp, 17 predicted proteins | sample 5400141 | NCBI WGS metagenome assembly WNFS01 (sample SAMN13153358, study PRJNA577476) | soil metagenome | isolation source: 60 cm saprolite under Madrone tree | place: USA:California | collected 2016-06-14
CGACGCTGGGAGGGTTGCGGCTGAGCTACTCGCCACGGCCAGAGGATCCGCCTCTGCCCGCTCTCCATGCAGGAGACGAGGTGAGTTTCCTCACGCAAGCAAAGCGGCCGCAAGTTTTCCGAGATGAAGGCGCTTTCGATCGCCGAGCGTACCTGGCCACGCAAGGCATCGACTTGGTGGCGACGCTTCGCGCGCCTGAGTTGATCCATCGTTTATCCGCTGCGCCGCGGACTGCCGGCACCGTGCTGGCGCGTACTCGGCGCGAGTTGCGAGAGGAGGTCGATCGGCTCTTTGACGGCCGGCCGGAGGTTGCGGCGGTGCTTCGCGCGATGCTGCTGGGCGACCGCAGCTTTGTCGAGCGGGACGAGGCGGTGGATTTTCAAAAGACGGGCGTCTTCCACGTGCTGGTTGTGGCGGGATTGCATGTGGGTGCACTCGCATTCTTTCTTTATTGGCTGGGCCGAAAGTTGCGGCTTTCGCGGACAGCGACGATGGTGTTCACGCTTACACTGCTGTTCGCCTACGTGGCCGTGATTGAGCAACGGCCGCCCGTGCTGCGGGCCGCAGTAATGACTGCGATTGTCGTGCTCGGGAGCTTTTTCTACCGGAGGCTCGACGTTTTGAATTCGGCGGCGATAGCGGCGCTGGCGCTGTTGGTGGCGCGGCCGCTGGCTCTGCGCGACCCCAGCTTTCAACTGACGTTCTTAGCGATCGGCTGCATCGCAGGGCTCGCGGCGCCCTGGCTGGAGAGAAATGTGCAACCATACGCCAGGGCGCTGCGTGGTTGGCGCGACGTGACGCGAGATTCGGCGCATGAACCGCGCGGGGCGCAGTTCCGCATCGATCTGCGGGGCGCGACAGGCTGGCTCTCCGCGCGAGTGCCGCTGCGGATTGCCGCACCCATGGAAAATGTGCTTGCGCGCGGGATCGGGTTCACGCTGCGGGCTTGGGAACTGATGGTGCTGACACTGGCGCTGCAAATTGGAATGCTGCCGCTGATGGCAAGAGATTTTCATCGCATTACGCTGGCAGCACCGTTCGCAAATTTGGCCGCCGTGCCGCTGACGGGCGTTGTTGTGCCACTGGGATTCGTGACGCTGGGCAGCGCGCTGCTGTTCCCGGGCCTGGCCAAGTTGCTCGCGGCCCCGCTCGCTTCCACCACGCTCGTGCTTTTGCACGTCGTGCATTGGTTTGCGCGCTTGCCGAAATGGAGTTACCGGATTCCCGGACCGCATCTCTGGGTTGTAGTTGCTTTCTTCACCTTCGCACTTCTGTTGGCGGCAATTTTGCGAGTTGCTCATCGGTGGCGGCGAAGAATGGCGTCAGCGCTGGGCGGCGGTTTAGTAGCGTGCTCCCTGCTCATTGCGCTGTTTCCGTTTTCTCCAGCATGGTCTGCAGGAAAGCTGGAGGTGAGCGTATTGGATGTTGGACAAGGAGACTCTCTTTTCGTGGTTTCTCCGCGAGGCAAGACGATGCTGATCGACGGAGGCGGCGCGTTTGGCGGGTTCGCAGGACAGCGCGGTCGCGGAATCGATCCAGGGGAGGAGGCTGTTTCGCCGTATCTGTGGTCGCGCGGCTTTCAGAAACTCGACGTTGTCGCGCTGACCCACGCGCACCAGGATCACTTAGGTGGTTTGACCGCGATCTTGGAGAATTTTCGGGTCGGCCAGTTGTGGATCGGCCGCGAGGTGAGCTCGCCCGCGTTAGCGAAGATTGAGCAGATGGCCGGAGACCGGAAAATTCCGATCGAACACGAAGCGCGCGCGAACAGTTTCGCGTGGGACAACGTGGAGGGTAAGTTTTTCTGGCCGGAGAACACTCCCGCAGATCCCTCGGCTGCGGCGAAGAACGATGACTCGCTTGTATTGCGGTTGCGATATCAGGAGCACGCCGTCTTGCTGCCGGGGGACGCGGAAAAAGAGGCCGAGCGCGAAATGCTTTCCGAGAGCGGCCGGGATGAGCTGCGGTCGGAAGTGCTGAAGATTGGGCATCATGGCAGCAAGAATTCGACGACTCCGGAATTTTTGGCGGCGGTGAAACCGCGCCTCGCAATTATTTCCGTGGGGGAAGACAATCCGTACGGCCATCCCAATGCCGAACTGCTCGAGCGGCTGGCAAGCTCCGGCGTTCGCGTTCTGCGAACCGACCGCGATGGCGCGGTGCACGTTTTGATGGACGGCAGAGGCTTGGAAGTCACCTGCTTCCTTCCTTGCTTGCCGATAAGTAGCGAAGGTCTAGAGCGAGCGCAAGCGCCAGATCACAACAAGAACCAGGAGCAGCAATAGGAAGCCAATGGCGGCGCGGTACTCGCGATTCCTTTTGTATTGCGCGAAGGAAAACGGAGCGGCAGTCGCAGACGAGAGCTTCGCGGCCGTCGGGCGTGGCAGAAACAAAGGCACGGCTCGCGCGTACTGACGAAATGCGTCGCCGTGATGCTGGTAAAGTTCGCGCTCTTCCTGCCGCATGACGAAGGAATAGAACAGAACGAAATAGCAGAAAAGGATCAGCGCCGACGGCCAGGAATGGGCGGCGATGGCGGCGCCGATGGTTAGGATGAAGCTGCCGAGATAGAGAGGATTGCGCGTGTACGCGTAGGGGCCGGTGGTGGTTAGAACTTCTTGTTTGAGCAGGTGACCCGCAGCGAGCGCGCGAATCCACAGACCGATTGCTCCGACAACGGCGCCGGTCAAAATGCCTTTGGGCGAAGGACGTGCCAGCCACAAAACAACGACGGCCAAGGGATACGAGAGGCGTACGCGCCAGCGCGCGAAAAAAGCAGCGGCGCTCATCTCGGGGCACCGATGCAACGAGACACGGCGTCAAACACCTGATCGACGCTGATCGCGAGCATTGACGGGTGTGGTTGTGAGCTGCGCTTGTGAGTTGTGCGTACGCCGGAAGCGCGCAACACGATGTCTGTGTGCTCGCTCGGTTGGGTGTCGCCGCCTCGATAAGGCCCATTGCGCGCGGGATCGGTGGGACCAAAGAGCGCGACCGTGCGGGTGTGCAAAGCCGCCGCAAGGTGCAGAGGTCCTGTGTCGCCGCCGACGACGCATACGGCGCCTCGCAAGAGAGCCATCAGCTCTCCGAGATTGCCACGGTAGACAAACGGGCTCGCATCCCCGCTTGCGTTAACCAGTGCTGCTGCCAAATCATCTTCACCGGGCCCGACGTTAACGACGCAGCGCAACTCTAGAGATTCTCGCAAATTGCGACACAACGCTCCGAAGCGCTCGGCGGGCCAGCATTTGGAGCGCCAGCCACCCCCTGGGCTTAGGACAACGTAGCGATCCAGAGCTTCCTCGCGCAAACGGGAACACGCAGCGGCTTGGTCCTCCTCCGGAATCTGCAGGCCCACAGCGGCAGTGCCAAGCTGCGCACCGGCACGTAGCGACAAATCGCCATTTTGCTCGGCTATGTGCGCCTTGCTAGTCTCTACACGCTCGGTGTAGAGCGCCGGCACGCCAAACTCACGAATGGTCGCCGAAGCAAAACCAATGCGACGCGCCACGCCGCCGAAGAACGGCAGCATTGCCGACTTCCACAAACCTTGGTAGTCGATCGCGGCATTCCAGGAATTCTGCCGCAAGCGACGGACGGTTTCTCGCAACGAAGACATTTCACGCGTTTCGATGGTCCAGACTTCCGAGGCCAGACGGCTGCTCTGGACCAGAAATGCCCAGCGAGGATGCGTTAGCCAGACGATGCGCGCCGCCGGAAACGATTTGCGCAATGCTGCGACGGCGGGGAAAGTGTGAATGATGTCGCCGAGCGATCCAAGCCGAACCACCACAAAGCGCGGCTCAGGCATGCGGCGCCTTGCGCACGGAATCGAGAAAGTCGCGCGTCGAATGTTCCTTGGGGTCGCCGACAATCGCTACGCGTACCCCGAGCCGGGAAGATGTCGCACGCTCGGGGACGGTGTCGGTGGTGTAATCCGTTCCCTTGGCATGAACATCCGGACGTAAATCCTCCAGAAGCGATTTTACGTTAGGCTCGCTGAAGAGCACGACGTAGTCGACAGATCGCAACGCGCCGACCAACGCGGCACGGGCAGTTTCGGGCAGGACGGGTCGACCGGGGCCTTTCAAGGCGCACACGCTCGAATCCGAATTCACGGCAACGACAAGGATATCGCCTTCGCGGCGCGCGCCTTCGAGATAGCGGGTGTGGCCCACGTGCAATGTGTCGAAGCAGCCGTTCGCCAGCACAATTTTCTGGCCGCGCCTGCGATGCTCCGCAAGTAGTTCGCGGAGGCGGTCGCGTGTGACGATTTTGGATTCCGCGACGCGCATGGTTATGAGCCGGAGCCGCCGGCATCGCGGCGAATCGCTTCGAGAAGCTCCGCCCGCGAAACGGTCGCTGTGCCGCGCTTCATCACCACCAGGCCACCAGCGATGCTGGCGATATGAGCGGCCTCCAGGGGCGATGCGCCGCAGGCCAGCGCCAAAGTGTAAGCGGCTAGCACAGTATCGCCGGCGCCGGTGACGTCAACGGCCTGGTCGCTTCCGTGAATAGATACGCGTGTTACGCGATCGCGCGTTTCAAACAGCGCCATGCCGTCGCGGCCGCGCGTCACGAGAAGCGCGCGCAGCTTCATGGCGGCGAGGGTCGCTCGGCCGCAACGGGTTAACTCGTTGAAGTTCGAGCCGATGGCGGTGTGATGCAAAGCTTCGAGTTCCGCTTCATTTGGGGTGGCCGAGAGGATTCCTGCTTTCGCATAAGCGGCGAGATGGTAGCGAGCGTCCAGCGTGACAAACAGTCCGCGTTTACGTTTCATCGCGGCTTGGCGAACCAAGGCAGGACTGGCAACGCCAAAGCCGTAATCGGAAACCGCCAGCGCGTCTGCGGCGCGAATTTTTGCCGACAAAAGCTGCTGGATTCTCTTGCGCGCGGCTTCGGGGAGGGGGGATTGCGGCTCACGATCCACGCGGAGAACCTGCTGGCCCACGGTGTGCGCCCAGCCGGCGAGGAAGCGCGTCTTGGTTGGCGTGGTCCAGCCTTTTACTCGCGTAATTCCGGAAATGTCCACGCGTTTGCCGCGGAAATATTCAAGAAGCGAGTCGCCTTGGACGTCTTGGCCAACGGCAGTGACGGGAAGCACGCGCGCTCCCAAGTCGGCAAGGTTGTTCGCGGCGTTGGCTCCTCCGCCGGGGACGACCTGGGTCTCGCGGTGGCGCAGAATCAACACCGGCGCCTCGCGCGAGACGCGGGAAATGTCGCCGAACTGAAATTCGTCGGCGACAAAATCGCCGAGCAGAACGACCGTCTATTTCTGCTGCCTCAAGATCCAATCCGCGGCGTCAGCGAGATCCGCTGCGATGAACTCCGGAGGCGCCGGCCAGGTTGCGGAATGCCACTGAATTTCGCCTTCCCCGTACCCGGTACGCACCATGATGGCGCGGGCTCCGACACGATGAGCCAACTGGATATCGCCGTAACGATCGCCGACGACAAAGGAGCGGCGTAAATCCAGGCGGTGTTCGCGGGCAGCGCGCTCCAGCATTGCCGGCTTCGGCTTGCGGCACGCGCAGGCATCGTCACCCTTGTGCGGACAATAGTACAGCGCGTCGATATGCGCTCCTCCTTTGGCGAGTTGCGCGGTCATTAATTCGTGAACGGCGCGGACAAGTGACTCCGGAAAATATCCGCGGCCGACGCCGGATTGATTGCTGATCACGATGGCCGGATATTTTGCTTCGTTCAGCCGCCGGATGGCCGCCGCGGCAAAGGGAAACATACGAAAACGGCTGATGTGATTCAAGTAGCCGACTTCTTCGGCGATAGTTCCATCGCGATCGAGGAAAACGGCCGGACGAAGAGACGCGGCTTCAGCCAGAAGCCACCTCCGCAGAGCGGAGCCAGCCACGGGCTGCTGCTTCGACGGCTTCTGGCCGCACGCTTGTCATGCAACGATGGTCAATCGGACAGGTCCGCAGAAAGCACGGGCTGCAATAGGATTTTTCTTGGATCACAGTGCAGCGCGGAGTTATGGGAGCGGTGCCGTGAGGATCCGTCGGACCAAAGATGGCGACAACAGGCAAGCCGACCGCAGCGGCTACGTGCATTGCGCCGGAATCGTTGCCTACAAACAGTTGGCAGCGCGAGAGGAGCGCGGGGAGAGCGGCGATTGCTGTTTTGCCAACCAAACTAATCGAGGGGCCTCTTATTCCGGCGGCAATCGTGTCGGAAACTTTCTGCTCGGCTGCTGTTCCAAAGAGAATTACATCCGCGTCCGTGTGGAGGCGGAAACGGTTCACAAAATCAGCGAAGCGATCCGGCGGCCAGCACTTCGCGGAACCGTAAGAGGCCCCGGCACCAATGGCAATCCGCGCTGCATTAGGGCGAGCGCCCGCAGATGACAAAGTTTTTTCCGCTTGGCGGCGACGTTCTTCGGAAACGTCGAGCGTTATGAAGGATTCACCCGGCAACGAGTTGATCCAGCCGGCGCGGCGCAAAAGCTCGAGATAATAAAACTGTTCATGCGCCGGAATTTCACCGAGCTTTGGAACGGGAATCTTCTTAGTCAGCAACAGGCTGCGCCCATCGCGCGCGTACCCGACGCGTTCGGGAATACCGGCTCGCCAAGCAATCCATGCGGCATCAAAGGCGTTCTGAAGCAGCAAAGCGACTTCAAAGTTCTGCACTCGTAGATCTTGTGCTAGGCGCTCGCGGCCGCTTATGCCTGCGTGTACCCCTTTGGGATCGTAAGAAATCAGTTCGTCGCAGATGCTCTGGCCGCGATAAGTGTCCGCAACATAGGGACGAGCAAGAATTGAAATCTTGGCGTCCGGAAAGCGCCCACGAATCGCCCGCAGCGCGGGTAGCGCCATGATGGCGTCGCCTAGCCAATTTGTGGCACGGATTAATATTTTCACGCTGCCGCTCCCTGACGAGCCGCAAGCTTACGGTCGATCGCGGCGAGCAGTTCACTCTCGGCAGTAAAAACTAAATCGATGACTGCGATCCAGATCGGTAAGCGAAGATTAGTAGAGAGCAGATTCTCTGCGTCCTTTTCCGTGGTAACTAAGCCCACAGCGCCGCAAGCTTCGGAACGCAACTGGAGCTGCTCCAACTCCCGCGACGAATATTTGTGGTGATCGGAGAAGGATTTTTTCTCCGCGATGGGCACATGCCAGCGGCTCAGATCGTCAAAGAAGGCGCCAGGGTTGCCAATGCCGCAGAAGGCAAGGAAAGGCCCGGAGCCGATTTCACTAAGGTATTTCTGGTCCGGGTCGGATCCAAACCGTCGAAAGCCAAGCAGTCTCGTCTGCGCATAAAAGATGGAGAAGGTGTGAGCATCGCCAGCTTCAATAGCGGGTCTCTCAAATTTTCGCGACACCACCAAGATATCAGCCCGGCGGCAGGCAGCAAGGGGCTCGCGCAGCGAGCCAGCCGGGAGCAGCCACTCGTTCTTTAGTTTGCATGAACCGTCCAGCATCACAATCTCCAAATCCCGAGCGAGTTGCAGATGTTGGAAGCCGTCGTCCAGCAGGAAAACATCGACTACGTTTTCGGATAGCAGCCGACTTCCCGACGCAAATCGATCAGGACCGACACCGAATAGGACCTTGCCATCAAGTCTGTGCCTTAACAGCTCAATTTCGTCGCTCCTGCCCTGAGAGCCATGGTAACCGCGACTGAGAATAGCGACTCTCTTCCCCTCAGTTAAGAATTTTTCGGCGAGCCACAAGACCATAGGAGTCTTGCCGGTTCCGCCGACAGTCAAATTCCCCACGCTGATTACCGTTGCATTTAGCCGCTTAGGCTTAAGCCATCCGCGGGCGTAAAGGCGATAGCGGCAGCGAACATAGATTCCGTATACCTGAGAAAGCGGCCAGAGCAAAATGCGAAGGAGCGGCGGCAGGTTCATCGGGCTGAGCTGCCTAGATATTTGGAGATTTCGGCGAGGGCGCGCTCGGTGGCGCCGCGGCTGCTATCCACTAAATGTTTCGCGTTCTCGCCCATTTTGTGGCGGCGCTCCGGATTGCGCAGCAGTTCGATCCAGGCTACACCCGCGTCTTCGGGACTCTCCACCTGGATGGCCGCATCGGCGGTAACGAAGCGCGCGGCAATCTCCGCAAAATTCTCCATGGACGGCCCGAATACCGGGATTTTACCGAACGCCGCGGGTTCGAGAATATTGTGCCCGCCGGAGGGCACGAGAGAGCCTCCAACGAAGGCGCCGTCAGCTAAGCGGTAGAGCGACGCGAGTTCCCCGATGGTATCGAGAAGAATCACGGTAACATCGCCGGGTATCGAACCACTGTTGCCGGCTCCCGTTTCTTGCGCGTGGCTGGATAATGCAAGCTGGGAACGGCGAATAAATTTGCGGCGCGATTCGTGAATGAACTCCGCGGCAGCTTCAAAGCGCTCCGGCTTGCGCGGGGCCAGAACCAAAAGGGCCTTGGGGTGCTCGCCCTGCAGGACGCCGAAGGCAATTAACGCGAGCGGCTCTTCCGTGGCCACCACGCTACCGGCCACTACGATCGGCGAACGGCCTTGCCGGCGAGCTTCCGCTTCGAGCCAGCTTGAAAGAAGCGTGGCGGCGGGAAGCTCCATGTCGTACTTGAGATTGCCGCTTACCGAGACGCGCTCGGCGGGTGCGCCAAGAGCGCGAATACGCTCCGCGTCCTTCTCACTTTGCATCAGGAACGCGCTCGCATTTCCAAGGGCGGCGCGCAGAAATGGACGAAGGAAAAAACCGAATTTGGCGAGGTACCGCTGGTATCGCGCAAAGGAGCGGTCCGAGATTCTGCCGCCAACAAAGAGCACAGGAATATTTTGCCGGCGCGCCTCGCGCAGAAAGTTGGGCCAGATTTCGGTTTCCAACACAACGACAAGCGACGGCCCCACCGTGCGCAGCACGCGCCGCACGCAAAAGCTCCAGTCGAGCGGGAAGTAGAAAATTGCGTCGGCAAATGGCATTCGTTCGCGAGCCAATGATTGTCCGGTGATTGTTGTGGTAGAAACCACAAGCGGGCGGCCAGGATACGCTTCCTTCAAGCGCTTCGCGAGGGCGATGCTGGAAAGAAGCTCACCGACGGATACTGCATGAATCCAGATTGCGCCAGGGCGATGCGCCGGCAACTTGTCGAGCGAGGCAGTGGATAAGCCTAACCGCTCGCGCAAGTTGGCGACGTACTTTCCCTCCCGCAGGCCCCTGACCAGCCAATACGGCAAGAGCATCAGGGCTGCGGCCCCCGTCAGAAAGCTATAAATGAAATACACTAAGCGTGGCTCCGGTCCCTTATCGCTGCCGCCGCGCAACTCATGCGAGGCGCAGGGCAACCCTGCACGTCCCCCAGGAATCGAAGGCGTCGAGATGAGAAAAGTCTATTATAACCTCGTGCCAAAGGCTGCTCTCAGAATTCCATTGGCCGCGATTGGTTTGCTCGGCTCATTTGGGGGCGCGCAGCAGCCCCCGTTGCGAACCGCTTCGCTGGAATCGCACGAAGGCTTGACTATCTCCGCCACACCGTGGACCGATGCCGCCAAGTACAAAGAGAAGTTTCCGAAAAAGTCGCCATACGCCGCGGGAATTCTTGCCGTGCAAGTCTCGTTTCGCAACGATTCCGACGACAGCATGAAGGTCAACTTGTCGCGCATTCGCCTGACCGTGCATCTGGATGCCGAGAATACGCAGGAGCTTCCTTCCCTTAGCTCGGAAGAATTGGTGCAGGCAGTGCTGAAACCGGGAGGCAAGGACCCGAGCGCTACTCGCAAGAAACTGCCTGTTCCGGTTCCGCTTCCCAAGGGTAACAAGGACAAGAACGCGGGTGAACTACAGCGGCAAGCCCAGGATGCCGGTGTCCCAACAGGAGTCATCGCCCCGCATAGTACAGTGCAAGGGCTGCTGTACTTCGACCTGCAAAGCCAGTTTGATTTGCTAGATACGGCTCACCTCTACGTGCCCGAACTGGTGCTGATGCGCGGAAACCGAACACTGACATATTTCGATATCGATCTCGGGCAGCACTGAGGCCTGCAAAAAAGGGAACTTAGCGGAAGTTTGTGCCCGCTGGAGACTGGACTTATCTAAGGCGGTTTGCACTGGCCAGTTTGCGCGCCTCGCTTCCCTCGGCTAACATGGCTGTGCAGGAAAATTTCCCACCTCGGGACCAATGCTAACTCTTCTTAACGAACTGAATCCGGAACAGCGCGCAGCGGCGGAAACAACGGAAGGACCGGTGCTGATTCTGGCCGGCGCCGGAACGGGCAAGACGCGTGCTATCACGTTCCGGATGGCGCATCTTATCGCCAGCGGCGTGCCGGCCGAGGCCATTCTGGCGGTCACCTTCACAAATAAAGCCGCGGAGGAAATGCGCAACCGCGTTTCCGACTTGCTGCTACGCGCGGGGGTGCCGCCGGCGCAACCCTGGCTGTCCACCTTTCATTCGTTGTGCGCGCGCCTTCTTCGGCGAGAAGCTGCCAATGCCGGGCTGCCGCGCGATTTCGCCATTTACGATGACGATGACCAAATCGCGGCGGTGAAGCTCGCCATGATGAACCTGGAGATCGATGACGACACGCTGACGCCGCGAAATGTTTTGAGCCGCATCAGCTACGCGAAGAATCATGGCCAGAGCGCGGAAAAGATGCGCAGCGATGCCATTGACAAGGACGGCCGGCGCGTCGCTGACATCTATGCCGCCTACGAAAAGCTGCTGCGCCAAAGCAATGCTCTCGATTTCGACGATCTCCTGATTCGCGCCGTCAAATTACTGCGCGAATCAACGCCGGTTCGCGAAAAGTGGCAATCGCGTTTCCAATACATTCACGTAGACGAGTACCAGGATACTAACCGCGTGCAGTACGAACTGCTGCGCTTACTTACCAGCCCAAAGCAAAATGTTTGCGTGGTCGGCGACGAAGACCAATCCATATACCGCTGGCGTGGTGCGGATGTTTCCATCCTGATGAGTTTTTCGCGAGACTTCCCTTCGGCTCGCGTCATCAAGCTCGAGCGCAACTATCGCTCGACCCAGCAAATCCTGGACGCCGCCGGTGCAGTGGTGGCCAACAATCCCGAACGACTGGGCAAGTCGCTGAGCGCGCACAATGGCTCCGGATCGAACTTGAAATATTTCGAGGGGCGAGACGCGCACGCGGAGGCGGAATTTGTGGCTGGCGAGCTCGAGCGGATTCTCAGTGAAGACTCCTCGCAGACGTGCGCGGTGGAATACCGCACCAACTTTCAATCGCGCGCATTTGAAGAGGTATTCCGCCGCCGGGGGCTCCGTTACAAGCTCGTGGGCGGTTTTAGCTTTTACAATCGAGCGGAAGTGAAGGACGCGCTGGCCTATGTTCGCCTGGCCATGCACCCGGAAGACGACGTCTCGCTGCTGCGCGTATTGAACGTCCCGCCGCGTGGCATCGGCAAGACCACGGTGGATGCGCTGCAAGCCACAGCGCGGGGCGACGATTCCAGTTTGTGGTCGGCGATCGAGAAATTCGTATCCGGAGCGGCGGCCGGCCGCGCGGTAGCGCCTCTTCGCGCGTTCCAGGAGCTCATCGCCAAGCTGCAAGAAGCGCTTGCGGCAAGCGAGGCTCCGGATTTCCTGCGCGCCGTTCTCAGCGAAACCGGGTACACGGATATGTTGCGCGACCGCAATACGCCCGACGACGTCGCGCGGATCGAAAATCTCGAGGAACTTGTTCGCGCCGTCGCGGAAGGTATGGAAAACGGAGAATCGTTTACCGACTTTCTAGACGCCGCCGCCCTGGTCAGCGACGCGGATTCCTTTGAAGGCAAACCCGGCGTCACGTTGATCACGCTGCACAGCACCAAAGGCCTGGAATTCGACCACGTGTTCTTGACGGGAATGGAGGAAGGCATTTCCCCGCACAGCCGCGCGGTGAACGAAGAAAAGGGTATTGAGGAAGAACGCCGGCTGGTCTACGTCGGAATGACGCGCGCGCGCAAATCGCTTACCCTCACGCGCGCCGTGTATCGCCGCATCTTTGGCAGTGAGCATCAACTCCGCGCTTCCCTGCCGTCGCGGTTCCTTGCCGAAATTCCAAGTGAGCTGGTGGAGACGGTACGTGGCTCCATGGCGGAGATCGGGCAAACGCGGCGCTATGAGCCCGACCCGGAGTACTCGTATTCGCCCGAGGAATTCCTCCGCCGTGTGCGGGGTCAGTCTGTTCCGCCGTCCGCGCCGCGCCGGTCCGCCGGATCGAGCGCGTTTACCCGACCTGCCGCGAGACGCGGCGCCGACGCGAACCCCCTTCTGGGTCGGAAGGTTCGCCACCCGAATTTCGGCGTCGGCACGATCGTCGGCGTCGAGGGTGACGACGAAGACCGACGCCTTTCCGTCAGTTTCCCTGGACGCGGCACGAAGAAATTCGTCGAGCGCTACGCCCAACTGGAACAGATGTAGGCAGGCAACCAGTGTTGCGCCGCTGCGGCTCTCAATGTACATTGAGGCGCGCAATCCTATCTAGCGCGGCGTATCCGGCAGGCGGGCTTCTAGCTCGCACGGATGCGATCGGAGAGTACGAGTGGCAACACCCCTCTTCCGCTGCAAGGGCATCGACCAGCTGTTGTCGGATTCCGAGAACGCCGAGGTTCGATTAAAGAAGTCGTTGGGCTGGCTGAGCCTCACGTCTCTTGGAATCGGCGCGGTGATCGGTTCGGGAATTTTCACCATCGTTGGCACAGCGATCGCCGGTCAAAAGCTCCAAGTCAAATCCATTCTTAACGCACCCCTGCTGGAATATTTGATTTACCACTCCGCTTCCTTCGGACGTCCCGGGGCGGGACCATCGATCGCACTTTCCTTTGTCTTAGTGGCGATCGTGTGTGGTTTCGCATCGGTCTGCTACGCCGAACTAGCCGCGATGATTCCCATCGCCGGCAGCGCATACACCTACACGTACGCTACGATGGGCGAGCTCATCGCCTGGATCATAGGCTGGGACCTCATTCTCGAATACGCAGTCAGCAACATGGCCGTCAGCGTAGGCTTTTCCGCGCACATTGTTGGTTTACTGGATTGGTTCGGCATCCACCCGAGCCTGCGCTGGATTACCCCCGCCTATCTCCCGGGCGGCCTCTCTGATTTGCAAGGAAACATGCTTTATCCGCCAGGCTGGCACCTGGGCTTCAATTGGCCCGCCTTCGTCATCGTCATGTTGCTGACGGTGATCCTCGTCCGGGGAATCCGCGAGTCCGCCGAAACTAACAATGTGATGGTCCTGCTGAAAATCATCGCCATCCTCGTGTTCATTGGCTTCGCATCGCGTTTCATTCACCCCGCGAACTGGCATCCGTTCGCACCCAACGGGTGGCCGGGAATTCTGACCGGGGGCTCCATCGTTTTTTTCACGTATATCGGCTTCGATTCGGTCTCTACCGCCGCCGAGGAATGCAAGAATCCGCAGCGCGACGTGCCTATCGGCATCATCGCCACCTTGGTTGTCTGCACGATTCTTTATGTCGGCGTTGTCGTAGTTTTAACCGGACTCGTCCCGTGGCAGACACTGATGGACGATGCCGCACCGGTGGTCAATACGCTGAAGAAACTTCATTTCACCGGCGTTCGCCTCATCGTCTTAATTGGCGCGCTTATGGGCATGATTTCTTCGCTGCTCGTCTTCCAACTTGGCCAAGCGCGCGTATGGTTCGCCATGTCCCGCGACGGCTTGCTGCCCCGCATCTTTAGCCGCGTGCACCCGCGCTTCTGCACCCCGGATTTCTCCACGTGGATGGCCGGCTTTGTGGTCGGTATTCCCGCCGGCCTTCTCGACATCGGGACCCTCGCCGATCTTTCCAATATCGGCACGCTTTTTGCCTTCGCCCTTGTTGCCGCGGGAGTGCTGATCCTCCGCTATCGGGAACCCGACCGTCCGCGCGCCTTCCGCGCCCCCGGCGGCCCGCTAGCGCCCATCGTCACGATCGTTACCTGCTTGCTTCTGATGGCGGGCCTGCCTATCACGAACTGGATCCGATTCTTCGTATGGATGGCAATCGGACTCGTGATTTACTACAACTATGGACGGAGGCGCAGTACCCTGCGCGCCGCCAATCCGGCTTAGAGCATTTTGAAATGGGGCGCATGTTCCTCAATTCATTCCGAAAGTGCCTCAACGCTAGCCTCGCAATCACAATGAGCCTCGCGCTGCCAACCGGCGCCTGCGCTTGGGGTGGCAACGGCCAAAGGGTTGTCGTCAATCAAGCCATCGATACGCTGCCTGCCGACTTGCGCGCGTACTTTGAAAACAATCGTTCCTTCCTCGTGCAGCACGTTACCGATCCGCTGGACGCCGAAGCGAAAAATCCCACCGAGCGGCATAACCACTTCATCCGCCTGGACAAGTACGGGCGCTTCCCTTTTGAAGCTTTGCCCCGCAGCTACAAAGCTGCGATAAACAAATATGGCAAGTCCAGAATCCAATCCACCGGCCTGCTTCCTTGGGAGATTGGCGTCTACAGCCAAAAGCTCACCGAGGCCATGAAGGTCGGCCATTGGGAAGAAGCCAGGCTCGATGCTGCCATGCTCGCCTTTTACGTCGCCGAAGCGCACGACCCGTTTAACTGCACCGACAATTTCGACGGTCACTTGACCAACCAAACCGGCATCAATGACCGATTTGGAACAAATCTTATCGACCGCTTCTCATCCTTTTTCCCGATGCGTCCGAATGATGCCGCTTTCATCAGTGATCCGACCGAGCACGGTTTTGACGCATGTCTGCACGCGCATAGTTGGCTCGAGGTCATCCAACTCGCGGATCGCAACGCTCGTTTGGAGAGCAAGTCCTACAATGATGAATACTTCGACCGCTTCTACAATCTGTCGGCGGGCACGCTGATTCGCCAGCTGTCTGATGCCGCCACCGATGTCGGCTCTTACTGGCTCACCGCCTGGACCAATGCGGGCAAGCCGGCGCTGCCGCACTAGAGCCGTCTGCCTCCGCCATGCTTCCCGAAAGCGTCGCCTCACTTCCCAAAGCGGAGTTGCACCTTCACCTCGAAGGCTCCATACAGCCCGGTACTGTCTGCGCGCTCACCGCGCGGCACGGCGTCACGGTCACAGGGGACGAAGTGCGGCGCCGCTATGCTTACCAGAATTTTTCGGAGTTTCTGGAGACGTTCAAGTGGGTCACGTCTTTGTTGCGCGACCCGCGGGACTACGCCCTGATCACCCACAATCTCGCGGAGCAACTTCTATCGCAACGCGTAATGTATGCCGAAGTGACGATCTCGATTGGCGTCATGCTGCTGCGCAAACAGCGCCCGGAGACCAACTTCGAGGCGATCTTGGCTGCGGCCGAGCCGTTCGAGCGCCGCGGGCTGCGCATGAACTGGATTTTCGATGGGGTTCGCCAATTCGGAGCCGAAGCCGCGAGCCGCGTTGTGGAAGCAGCAAAGCAGTGTGCATCGAAATCCATCGTCGCCTTCGGCATTGGCGGCGATGAATTGAGCGTGCCCACCAAAGAATTGCGGCCGGTATACGAGCAAGCTGCGGCGCTGGGGCTTCACCGGATCATCCACGCCGGCGAAATTGGCGGCCCAGAAAAAATTCGAGAGGCCGTCGAGCTCCTCGGCGCCGAAAGGATAGGCCACGGCATCGCTGCGATAAATGACCCGGCACTCATGGATCTTCTCGCCGATCGCCGCATTCCGCTCGAGATTTGCCCGCAAAGCAATATCCGCACGGGAGCGCTCGCGCTGCAGTTGCGTCGCGTCGTTGCACGGATCGAGGATCATCCGTTACCCGCACTTTTTCGGCATGGCATTCCGATCGTGCTGTCCACCGATGATCCCGCAATGTTCCACACCACGTTGCTCAACGAGTATGAGCACGCCCACCAACTAGGAATGACGGAGAACGAGCTGCTGCGCCTGGCGCAAATGAGTTTCGATTTCGCGTTTGAGCGCAAAAACTCGCGGACTGCGGTTTGAGATTTACGATTTCAGACTAAGCAGCGAACGGGCAAGCTTGCGCTTTTGGCTGCGCGTCTTCATCACTGTCGGAACGACCTCGACCTTCATTCCTAGTTTGCGAATGGGCCCTGCTTGCGTCTTGTCGGCCGGATCGATCACAAACGTCCCTGTAAAATCGGCATAGAGTTTTGCCACACCGAACGCCGAAGGCTCGTGGCCAAGCTCGGCGAGCATTTTGTCTGACGGTCCCTTCAGCGATTTGCCGCCGACAATCGGGCACACGGCAATGACGTCACCCTTGCGCGCCCGCAAGGCTTCGCGAATGCCGGGCACCCCCAGAATAGGGCCGATGCTGATAAGCGGGTTGCTAGGGCAGATCAGGATGCGATCGGCGTCGCGAATCGCTTCGAGTACACCCTTTGCCGGCCGCGATTTGTCGACGCCATCAAAGCGGATTCCGCGCACGACCGGCTCCGCGCGGCGCTTCACCAAATATTCCTGAAAATGCAGCTCGCCCTCGGCTGTATCAATCATTGTCGGCACCCGCTGATCGCACATCGGCAAGATACGCGCCTTAACTCTCAGTGCGAGGCGAATTGCTTCCGCCGCATCGCTCAGCGATTTGCCTTCCGCAAGCATTGCCGAGCGATGAATGTGCGTGGCGAGATCGCGGTCGCCGAGATTGAACCAATTGACGCGGCCGAAGGCCGCCAGGCGCTTCAGCGCATGAAACGTCTCCCGGCGGTAGCCCCAACCTTTTGTCTCATCCACAATTCCCGCGAGCGTGTAGGTGACAATGTCGAGGTCCGGCGAGATTCTCAGGCCGTGCAGCGTGATGTCATCGCCGGTGTTCACAATCACCGTCAAGTTGCGCGGGTCAATTACGTCGTGCAAACCAAGCAGGAGTTTGGAAGCCCCTACGCCGCCGGCCAGCGCGGTGACGGTCTTATTCTTTGCAGAGGGCATGAGGATATGCAGCCGCTACGCCGCAAAACCGTCGGCGTCGGCCAAATGATGGGCGCGCTCACGAACGCGAGCCGAGAGAAAGTTTCCGCTCTTCACGAATTCCGGATACAGCGCAAGGCGCTCGCGTAGCGTGAATCCGCGAGCTGCTGTTTCGGCGCGCAACTTTGCGATTTGGGGCCAGGCCGCTTCGGGGTTGATGAAATCCTTGGTGACCGGGGAGATGCCGCCCCAATCGTTAATGCCGCCTGCGAGCAGACGCGGAAAATCGGCGTAACTGAGATTCGGCGGCGCCTGCAGGTTCATGTGCGGGCCCAAAATCAGCCGGGCAATGGCTATCGTGCGCAGCATATCCTCCATTGACGGCTCCGGATGATGGGCCATGGGAATATCGGGCTTGGCGCGGAAATTCTGCACAATCACTTCCTGAACGTGCCCATATTGTTCGTGCAGCGCACGAATCACGAACAGGGAATCAACTCGCTCCTCGAAAGTTTCGCCAATCCCGATCCAGCACCATTTCGGACATCGCAGCCGCGTAGTCCAGCGTGCGCGCAAAACCTTGGCGCCGCAGAAACTCGCGCGCTTCGGGGAAAATGCGCTCGGGCTGGTCGCCCAGGCTGAACAGCGCCTCCTTGCATCCAGCGTCACGCCCACGCTCGGCTAGCGTGAGCACTTCGTCGGGCGTCATGAAGTGCGCGCCCGGTTGCCCTGGATCTTTGCGGAAGGTGCAGTAGCCGCAGTAATCGCGACAAAGCGTGGTCAAGGGAATGAAAACTTTTTTTGAAAAGGAAACAATCGCTCCCTTCCCCCGTGCGCGAAGTTGGCTTGCAGCAACGAGGAGTTCGTCGAGCGTTGCTTCTTCCGCGAGGCGAAGAGCGCTCGGCCGATCAATGATGCCGCTTTCGCGCCATGCCGCGAGGAGGTCGCTGATTGGCGCTGCGTTTCTTCCTGATGATAAGCCGATAGACATCTCGGTCGAGACCCGATCCCGTTCAGAGCCGGAGTGTTTTCCGGATCGCGATGGATAATGACCCTGCACCGATACGATAGCAGATTCGTGGTTTACGGCTGCAAAGCGGCGGTAAACCGCAGCACTCTCCATTAGCGAAAAAGGTCCTCGGCTGCGGGGCGGATGATGCTGGTCGCGCGCTCGTCCGCTGGGCGGTAACGATAGCCGCGGATCACGACGGCGGGAATGCCTTCGGACTTGCCCATTACCAAGCCGGCAGCCGCGGCCAATTCATCAGCAACCGCCAGAATCGTGGCTTGCAACGGTTTCGAGTGGCGGTCCCGCGTACCGCGCAGATCGCGCATCACGGGTACGCCTGCGGTACCGATGGCCACATTGGTGAGGCCGAGCCGCCAGGGACGGCCGAATGTGTCGCTTATGATGACGGCGATGCGTTTCCTCGTGAGCCTCCGAAGCTCGGCCGCAAGCCGCCGGGCGGAACCGTCCGGATCGCGCGGAAGCAGGGTGACGACCTCTTCGCCGGGCACATTGGAATGGTCGACACCGGCGTTGGCGCAGACAAATCCCTGGTGCGTTTCCACGATCAGCACGGGATGCTCCCGCACGATCCGGCGCGACTCCCGCAAAATAATCTCTACCAAACGCGGGTCTCTTCTTCCTTTCGCGGCGAGCTGTGAAGCATGCGGAGAAGGTTCAATTGTAGAAAGCCTCACGAGCCGCCCTTCTGCTTTGGAGATGACTTTTTGCGCGATGACCAGGATGTCTCCGTTGTGGAAAGCGACGCTCGCGTTGCGTGCCGCCCCGACAATTAGGCGTGCCAAGTCGTTGCCCTCGCGGATCTCAGGCAGCCCCGCAACCGATATTAGCTCGATAGGAACTCTAGGTCGCCGTTTAGAGTCCCTCCCGCTTATATTTTTCGCCATGATGACGCGAACAGAGATTACGCCAAGCGCTCGATTAATGCATCGGTTGGGGAGGCGCGACGAATATGGCACTCAGGAAGTTTCGCTACTCAAGAAATGAAACGGGCGGAGCGCGCCCCGCGGCAAACGCTCCGCCCGAACCTATGGTTAGAAGAAGATCTACCCCTTTGGCGGCTTGTCCTTATCCTTCTCCTTGTCCTTTTCCTTGGGTTTGTCCTGTTGTTTCGGCTGCTGTTGCTGCTGACGCGCAGGAGGCTGCTGACGCTCCGCCTGCGGCGCGCGCTGCTGCTGTTGCTGCACTTCCTGCGGCTGTTGACGCGCAGGCGGCTGCTGGCGCTCTGCCTGAGGCGGCCGCTGCTGTTGTTGCTGCACCTCCTGCGGCTGTTGACGCGCAGGCGGCTGCTGGCGCCCCTGCTGCTCATTTGCAGGCCGATCGTTGGCCGGCGGGCGATTTGGCTGCGCGTTGGGCGGAGGTGTATTGGAGCGGTCGCTTGCTGGTGCGCGGTTAGGCTGCGCGTTGGCCGGCTGCGTGTCCGGCCGGTTGTTGTCGGGCCGCGCCGAAGCTGGGCGATCGTTCCGCTGATTGTTTGGCCGGTCGGTGTTGGCCGCAGGTGCAGCAGGTTGACTATTCACCGCCGGACGGTTTGGCTGCACGTTTCCTGGCCGCTCTGCGTTCGGCGGAGGGGTATTCGGCCTATTGTTCTGCGGGGCATTCTGCGGAGCATTGTCCCCTTCGCGACCCGGACGCACGTTGTTTTGCGGCTGACCCGGCCGGTTGCCCGCATTGTTCTGCGGTTGCGACGCCTGTGTATCGGGCCGGTTGTTGTCGGGCCGCGCCGAAGCTGGGCGATCGTTCCGCTGATTGTTTGGCCGGTCGGTGTTGGCCGCAGGTGCAGCAGGTTGATTATTCACCGCCGGACGGTTTGGCTGCACGTTTCCTGGCCGCTCTGCGTTCGACGCAGGCGTCTTCGGCCTATTATTCTGCGGGGCATTTTGCGGAGCATTGTCCCCTTCGCGACCCGGACGCACGTTGTTCTGCGGCTGACCCGGCCGGTTGCCCGCATCATTCTGGGGTTGTGCCGGCCGCGCTGGGGGCGCCATCCTCACGGGTGCCGCAACGGTTCTCTGCTGAGGTTCGATTTGTCGTGCCTGCGAAACGGCG
>WNFS01001110.1_pt1 | contig 19912 bp, 13 predicted proteins | sample 5400141 | NCBI WGS metagenome assembly WNFS01 (sample SAMN13153358, study PRJNA577476) | soil metagenome | isolation source: 60 cm saprolite under Madrone tree | place: USA:California | collected 2016-06-14
CCTCCGGCCGTTTCAAAGTGCCGACCTTGATCGTTCTTAACGGCAAAACCGATCAGAAAGAATACACTCTGACCAACAAGCTCACGGTCATCGGAAAATCCACCTTGGCTACCGTGCGGCTCAAGGGCTGGTTCAAGCCGCAGATGGCCGCGCAGATCAATCAGCGCGATGACGGCTTTTACATCGGTCCGGGCGACCAGGTTCCAACGGTGAACGGCACGCCCATTCAGGGACCTACGCGTCTCAACGATGGGGACGTGATTCAAATCGGCGGAGTGCGCTTGAATTTTATCTTCCGCGAATAGCCCAACAGACGAAATGACGGCTCCTGCAACGGGCTTCTGGCAACGGCGAGGTGTCTTCATCACGACGCATAAGTGAGCCATCTATGAAGGCCAAGCCGGCTATCTCCATGCGTGCTGATCCCCCGAAGTGAAAAAACCAGCCAAATTGGGCGGTATCGTGATTGTGCCGAGTTTCAAATTTCAGGCATCGAATCGCGTAAGCGCAAATGCGCCAGCTCTTGTCACCTGTAAATGATTAAGATAGAGCACGTTAGGATCGCGCCGGAGGTTCGATCCGCAAGCGTACCCGAAGAATTGTCGCAGGGAATCTAAGAGACATAGGGGCAGGTCAGCCCATAACATTAAGACAGGCACGGCGCGATTGTAACGCCTGAGGATCGACTCGAAGCGATATGTGGATTGTCCGATTAGCACTCGCGAGACCCTACACTTTTATTGTGATGGCGCTCGTCATCATTTTGCTCACGCCGGTGGTCCTGCTGCGTACGCCGACCGATATCTTTCCGGAAATCAATATCCCGGTTATCAGCCTAATTTGGAACTACACCGGGCTCGAGCCACGCGAGATGGAGCAACGCATCACGGCCAACTCGGAACGCGCGGTGACCACGCTCGTCAACGATGTCGAGCACATCGAGTCGCAATCCTTGAACGGTATCGGGGTCGTGAAGATTTACTTCCAGCCCAGCGCAAATATCCAGACGGCGCTGGCGCAGACCACGGCCATTGTCCAGACCATACTCCGATTTCTTCCGCCGGGGACGACTGCTCCACTCGTCGCCATCTATTCCGCTTCGACGGTGCCCGTTATTCAAATCGGGCTGACCAGCGACAGCTTGAGCGAACAGCAGATTTTTGACTTGGGAAACAATTTCATTCGCACTCAGCTTGCCACCGTGCAGGGCGCGGCTCTTCCCTTCCCCTATGGCGGAAAGCAACGGATGATTTCGGTGGATCTCGATTCAGCGGCGCTGCAAGCCAAGGGTCTCTCCCCGGTTGACATCGTTAACGCCATCAACGCGCAAAATCTGATTCTGCCAACAGGTACCGCGAAGCTCGGCTCGCTGGAATATACCGTCGAAATGAATGGCAGCCCGCAGTCGGTGACCGAGTTGAACGATTTGCCGGTGAAAACGGTCAACGGCGCGACAATTTACATGCGGGAAGTAGCCCATATTCGAGATGGCTTTTCCCCGCAAACCAACATCGTGCGCGCCAACGGCCAGCGCGGCGTCTTGATGAGCACATACAAGACCGGCGGCGCTTCCACTCTCGACATCGTGGCCCGCCTGAAGCAGGTGCTGCAGAATTATTCATCCGCTTTGCCGGAGAGCTTGCGCGTCACTTTGTTTTTCGATCAGTCGCTCTACGTGCGCGCTTCCATCCAGGGCGTTCTGCGCGAGGCCATTATTGCCGCGTGTCTTACCGCCGTAATGATCCTTCTCTTCCTCGGCAACTGGAAGAGCACGCTGGTTATTGCCGTCTCCATCCCCCTCTCGATTCTCGTCAGCGTGCTATTGCTAAGCGCATTGCACGAGACCATCAATATCATGACCCTTGGCGGGCTGGCGCTGGCCGTAGGCATCTTGGTCGACGACGCCACCGTGGCAATCGAAAATATCAACCGCCATCTGGCCATGGGAAAAGAAACCGTCCAAGCCATTCTCGATGGTGCGCAGGAAATCTCCGTTCCCGCCTTCGTCTCGACGCTCTGCATCTGCATTGTGTTCATCCCGATGTTTTTCCTTTCGGGAGTGGCGAAATACTTGTTCGTGCCTCTGGCGGAAGCGGTCGTGTTCGCAATGCTCGCTTCCTATATGTGGTCGCGGACCATCGTTCCGACGCTCACGATGTATATTCTCAGCGCCGAGGACGAATACGTGGCGGAAGAGCACCTGGGGGAGAAACAGGGATTTTTCCGGCGCTATCAGCAACGGTTCGAGCGAAACTTTGAAAAGTTTCGGGCAGGTTACCGCCGCGCTCTCCGGTCCGCGCTGGAACGCCGCGGAATTTTTGCCTCCTGTTTCCTGGGCTTCTGCGTTCTCTCTGCCGGCCTCGTCTTTGTCCTGGGAAGGGACTTTTTCCCCAAGGTGGATGCAGGACAAATCCGCTTGCACTTCCGGGCGCGCACGGGGTTGCGGATTGAAGAGACGGCGCGCCTTGCCGACCAGGTAGACGCGGTAATCCGGAACACGATTCCCCCCAGGGAACTGGAAACGGTTCTGGATAACATCGGCGTGCCCTACAGCGGCATTAATCTCAGCTACAGCAATTCGGGAACTTTCGGAACGTCCGACGCGGAAATCCTCGTGCAATTGAAGCAGGAACGCGGCAAGACGACTACCGCATATGTCAATGAACTTCGCGAAAGATTGCCGCAACAATTTCCGGGCGTGCAGTTCTTCTTCCAGCCCGCCGACATCGTGACACAGATCTTGAATTTCGGAACGCCCGCTCCGATCGATGTCGCTTTCACAGGAAACGATCTGTGGGGAAACTTTCGGGTGGCGCAGAAACTTGCGAACGAAATCCGGCACATCCCGGGCGCCGTGGACGTCCACGTTCAGCAAGCGTTCGACGCGCCCACGCTGCGGCTGGATATCGACCGGACGAGAGTGCAGTCTGTCGGAATGCAGGCCAGAGACGTTGCACAAAATCTTCTCGTATCGCTGAGCTCCAGCTTCCAAACCGCCCCTGCGTTTTGGGTGGACCCAAAGAACGGAGTGAGCTACAACGTGGCCGTGCAAACACCGCAGTACCGCGTGGATAGCTATCAGGCGCTGCAGAATACTCCGGTCTCGGGAAGCCTCTCGGGTTCCGCGCCGCAGATTCTGGGGAACCTGGTAAACACCTCCATCACGGCGCGGCCGGCCTTGGTCTCCCACTACAACGCGCAGCCGATGATCAACGTGTATGCGGCGGTGGACGGCCGCGATTTAGGAGGCGTCTCGAACGAAGTCATCAAACGCGTGAATGCAATTCAAAATGAATTGCCTAGAGGGAGCCAAACCTTTGTTCGCGGGCAGGTACAGACGATGCGGAACTCCTTTACGGGTCTGGGGTTCGGCTTGATCGGCGCCATCGTCCTGGTTTATTTGCTGATCGTAGTAAATTTCCAGTCCTGGCTGGATCCTTTTATTATCATCACCGCGTTGCCGGGAGCTCTCGCGGGAATCTGTTGGACACTCCTGATTACCCACACCACTTTGAACGTGCCGTCTCTGACAGGCGCGATCATGTCTGTGGGCGTCGCCACGGCAAACAGCATCTTGATGGTTTCCTTTGCGCGCGAACAAATGAATGAAGGAAAAAACTCCATGGACGCGGCGCTCGAAGCAGGATTTGTCCGCATCCGCCCTGTGCTTATGACCGCGCTGGCCATGATCATCGGCATGGTGCCGATGGCCATAGGTCTCGGCGAAGGCGGTGAGCAGAACGCGCCGCTCGGCCGCGCGGTAATCGGCGGACTGATCTTTGCCACCTTTGCTACGCTGTTCTTTGTGCCCTGCGTGTTCTCGATCATCCACGGCCGGCGCGAGCGCCCGGCCTAACAGAACCCGGCGGTGGAACCCGCATCGCGCAAGCGCATAATGAATGGAAGAAAGTGAGACTCTGGGACCATGGAAGACAACAAGGTGCAGAAGGAACCGGAACGAGAAGGGCGAGCGGTTGCGAAGGGCGGCAGGCTGTTCGTGTTTCTCATCCTCGTAGTGATCGCGCTCGTAATCGCCGGGGCGTTCACCCTGGTTCAGCGGCACACGCAGTATCAGGCGCTCGCTAATGAAACGGAATCGCGGGCGATTCCCGTCGTTGCCGTGACGCATCCGGCCGCGGAAGCCAGCCAGGAAGACCTCGCGTTGCCGGGAACGATGCAAGCATACGTGGAATCTCCGATCTACGCGCGGACAAATGGATATTTGAAAAAATGGTATCGCGACATCGGCAGCCGCGTGAATCAGGGCGAATTGCTCGCAGATATCGATACGCCGGAAATCGACCAGCAGCTCTCCCAGGCGCAAGCCGATCTCAACACTTCCAGAGCGAATGAGCGTTTGTCTGAAATCACCTCCGCCCGTTACGGCGACCTATTGAAGACTGACGGTGTCTCGAAGCAGGAAGTTGATAATGCCGCCGGCGATTTGGAGGCCAAGCGAGCTACCGTGCAGTCAGCGGAAGCCAATGTGCGCCGGCTGCAGGAGCTAGAGTCGTTTAAGCACATTTACGCGCCATTCAGCGGGGTGATCACGCGGCGAAACGTCGACATCGGCATGCTGATCAATGCCGGCAACGGCGGCGCATCACAGCAATTATTTTTCCTCGCGCAAACAGATCCGATCCGCGTTTACGTCAGCGTTCCCGAAATGTACGCACCGTCGATTCGCGCCGGACTCGGGGCCTATCTGGAGCTGGCGCAGTATCCCGGCCAGAAATTCCAGGGAAAAGTAGAGCGCACGGCGGAAGCGATCGATCCGGGCACGAAAACGCTGCTCACCGAAGTGGATGTGCCGAATAGAAAAGGGCAGTTGCTTCCGGGCGGGTACGCGCAAGTACATCTGCAGGTGAAGGTTACCGGCGCGCATCTGCAAGTTCCGGTGAACGCTTTGCTGTTCCGATCGGAAGGATTGCGCGTTGTGGTGGTGGATGCGAATCATAAAACGCATTTGCGGCCGCTGGTGATTGGGCGTGACTTCGGAATCGCGCTCGAAGTGCTCCAAGGCTTGGATGTAAAAGACTGGATTGTCCTCAACCCGGCAGACTCGCTTGAGGAAGGCCAAGTAGTGCGCGTGAAGGAAGTAGCACAGCGCGCGCCAGCCGACACTGGTGGAGCGGGCGAAGACGCGACACCGGCTGGAAACAAGAATGGAGCGCCGGGAGCCAAGAAATAATGCCACGCAAGGCGCAATTCCCTTCTCTTTTCGTGATTGGTGCGGCGGCTATCGCGGCTGTGGCCTGCGGGAATGGTTGCACGGTGGGCCCCAAATACCAGCGGGCCACAGCCCCGGTGCCGGCAAAGTGGGACGTGGCGGAGCCGTGGCGCGAGAGCGCCCCGAAGGACGCACTGCCCAAGGGAGAATGGTGGAGCATATTTCACGATGACGACTTGAACGCGCTGGAGAAGGACGCGCTCGCGGCCAACGAAACGATCAAGATCGCTGGGGCGCACCTGGAGCAAGCGCGGGCCGTCGCCGCAGTTCAAATTGCGACTCAATTTCCTGCGCTTTTCACCTCTCCCAGCGTGCAACGCCAGCGTCTCTCTGGAAACCGGCCGGCGAACAGCAATTTCCCCGTGAGGTCTCCGGTCTCGCAAACAAACGTCGCCCTGCCATTTATCGTGGGCTACGAAGTGGACTTATTCGGCCGGCGCAGACGGAGCATCGAAGCGGCCCAGGCTTCCTACCAGGCGAGCGCGGCGGACCTGGAAAATGTTCGGCTCGTGATCACCGCGGAGCTGGCGGGAGATTATTTCACGTTGCGGCAGCTTGATACTGAGTTGGGCATTTTGAACCACACCGTGGAAACGCTGCAGAGGGGGCTGGAGCTGGTCGACTCGCGGCATAAAGGGGGCCTCGCCTCCGGTCTGGACATAGCCCAGGAAGAGACGTTGCTGAACACAACGCGCACGCAGGCGACGCTGCTGCTGCAGCAGAGGAAGCAGTTTGAAGACGCCATCTCCGTGCTGGTGGGAAGGCCGGCGCCCGATTTTCACATCGCGAACAAAGAGTTGAACGCGGAGCCGCCGGCAATTGACGCGGCATTGCCTTCAGATTTGCTGGAGAGGCGGCCGGACATCGCGGAAGCGGAACGCAGTATGGCGGTTTCCAACGCGCAAGTCGGCATTGCCAAAGCCGCGTATTATCCGTCGCTGAATCTGTTTGGACAGGGCGGGTGGCAGGCCGCGGACATTGCGAAGCTGGCGAATGTGACGAGCACCTTCTGGGCCGTGGGCGCGAATGTGACGGAGAGTATTTTCACCGGCGGGGCGCGGCGCGCACAGGTGCAGTTTGCGCGAGCGGGTTATGATGCGAGTGTGGCGAGCTACCGCCAAACAGTGCTGGGTGCGTTCCAGGAAGTGCAGGACGACGTGACCGGCCTGGGCGTGCTGGACGAAGGCCTGCAATCGCAACGGAAAGCGGTGGGCTCCGCGCAGCGAACGCTGGACATTTCCACGGACCGTTACAAGGGCGGGCTGGTGAGTTACCTGGACGTCGTGACCGCGCAACAGAATTTATTAACGAGCCAGCAGGAAATGGCGGTGATCCAGGGGCAGCGGCTGGTAACGAGCGTCTTGCTGGTAAAAGCGCTGGGCGGCGGCTGGGATGCGTCGAGCCTGGCGGCGGTGCAAGTGAAATCGAAATTGAAAGATGTGGTTGCGCCCTGACGCCTTTTCCTTCGGGGAAGACTTTTCTCCGAAGCCTCTTAGAACCTTTGGGTGTCCTCGCAATGAACAAGAAAAAACTGCTGTTGCTGGGTTTTGCATGTTTGGCGGCTGCTGCATTTGCGTTTACGTCGTACGCGCGAGCCAATGTCGCCACGGAAATCAAGCGGCTGGCGCTTTTGATGGAATGGAAACCGGGAACGGTGGTCGCGGATATCGGCGCTGGGGACGGACGGTACTCGTTCGCCGCGGTGGAACACGTGGGCGGTTCAGGAAAAGTGATTGCGACGGAAATCGATGCGCAGAAAATTGCGGCGCTGAAGTCTGAGATCAAGAAACGAAATCTGCAGAACGTAACCGTGGTGGAGAGTGCGGAAACGGACACGAATCTGCCGGCAGGATGCTGCGACGCGATCTTTCTGCGGCGTGTGTACCATCACCTGACCAAGCCCGTGGAGTTCGATGCGAAGCTGGTGCGGTCTTTGAAGCCCGGAGGGCGGTTGGCCATTATTGAATTTCCACCGCGCCGGGAGCTTGAGCCCGTGGAGGGTGTTCCGAGCAACCGTGGCGGACACGGAATCCCGCAGAAGATCGTGGTGGATGAGCTGACCGCGGCGGGATTGCAGGTCGAAAAAATAGTGAATGACTGGCCGGAGGATAGTTACTGCATCTTGTTCGTAAAGAAATGACCGGCTGTAGCGCGGATCAGCGTGCATGCTCCAAATCGCGCTTGTCGTGCGCGCGGTCCGAGGGTATGCTTCCCTGCGAATTTGTTTTGGAGGGAGGGACTGATGAGACGAGCGGCATCGATGACATTAGCCTTGCTGCCTGTGCTATTCGCGGCTGGGGCTGCGAACGCGCAAGAAGGCTCCGCCCCGGTGGCAAACCCGGTGACCTCGACCGTCAAGGCGCAACTGGCGCGCTATGCAAAAAACATGCTGGCTGCAGCCGATTTGATGCCGGCCGACAAATTCAGCTTCAAACCGACGCCGGAGATGAATACGTTCGGCCACCTGACAATGCACATTGCGCAGTCGAACAATCTCCTATGCTCAAAGATTTCTGGTACGGCGGCTCCGGACGTAAAACTGACCGATACCGACGCAAAGGAGAAACTGGTGGCGGCATTGAAGGCTTCGTTCGAATATTGCACGACAGCGCTGGCCAATGTGGACGATTCGAAGCTTGGTGATCCGCTTATGCTGTTCGGCAACCGTCCCGCGACGCGCGCTGCTGCACTGATCGCCTTAAGCGACGACTGGTACGACCACTACGGAGCACAAGCCATCTATTTGCGGCTGAACGGCATCCTTCCTCCCACCGCGCAGCCGAAGCCGCAGTAGCCTGCCCGGGCGTCATATTCGCCATTTGCAGATGGCCTGCGCCTGCCTCAAGGTTCTGCTGAGTTATCTATTTCAATCACGAAGAGCGTACTGCGAGCGCTGGATGCGTGCCAGCGCTCGCAGTGCGCCGAGCTAAATTAGGAAACCGACTTCGTGTCCGTGTCGGTTCCTGACTCTTTGACGTCCTCGTCGGTCTGTTTCTTGGCGGTCTTCATTTCTGCCTTTGAATCGGCATCGGGTCGCAGAGCCTTTATGGCCTTGCCGAGGCTGCCGTCCTTCAGGATTTCCGTCTTCAGCGTCGTAAACGGAATATTCAGATTGTTCGAGACGTGAACGGCCGACACAAACTGTCCGAGATTCTTGAAGCCACTCGAAGCTGCCGTCAGATCCGTGATGGGAGGGTTCTGCTTCGCAAGCAGCGCACTCAATTTGCCGGCCAGCTTCGTGTTATGCGTCAACAGCGTGCTCGGCGTCTTGCTGCTTTCCATCGAGCTGACGGATGCGCTCTTGCCGTTGCCCATGGCGCCATGCGTAGCGGAAGCGCCGTGCGGTCCCCCCGCTGCTCCGGCCGTTGACGGAGGCCCACCTCCATGTCCCCGCCCCTGCGCCAGCGCAGGAGTACCCGCGAACCAAATCAACGTCGCTACCGCTGTTGCTACCAGAATGGATCGTTTCATTTCTTTTTCCTCCTGAGTTCGTTTGCTTCGTACAAAATCCCAAACACAAAACCCACTTAGTACGGTCTCCCGGAGATGATACGGCTGAGGTTCACACCGACTCCAAACGAAAATGTATTCAGCTGGTAGTGAACGCTGCGGCTGAAAGCCACCTCGAAATCAACCACCGGGGAGGGATTGAAGTCCAATGCCGCGTTAAATCCGTTGTCTCGCACGAGGGAAGCCCCGCCGGTAGTTTCGGCCGAATTTTCAAAAACGCGGCCGTGACGAACCGCCCCTCCGGGGCCTCCCCCGCCCGATCGGCCGATGATTCGACTGAATACTTTTTGCTGGCCCCACGGCGCGACGTCATACGCAGAAGCGCTCACGCTGAACGAATGCCCGAGATCATACGCAGTGCCGGCCTCGAACGTCGCTACTTTTCCGAGAGTCAGGAAAGGCCGGCGAAAATAACTCGTGTTGTAAAGCGAGTTGCCGAGGTTGATGTTGGCAAACGGCGTCCACTGGTCGAATTCGCGGGAAAAACTGTTGCCCCAGTTCACCGTGGCGCGCCCGGTGCTCCGTCCCTTTGACGTATCTCCCGTCGGAACGGAGGCGCTCAGAGCCGTGACGTAATGAACTGCCGGATTGTTGAACGTCAAGCGAAAATCCGTATAAATGTCGCCGATTCCGTTGCTTGAGGTCTTAGCGCCGGTCGCGGTTGTGCCGTTCAAGAAGAATACGGGAAGCCCCGCATCCCAGCTAAAGTGCCTGTTGAAAATGTATCCGGCGGTAGTATTCAGGTCCATCACCTGACCGTCGGTGCTGGTGCTGCCTTCGAAAGCCTCATAGAGCGTCACGCCGCGCTCTTCCTTCTTGTCTTCCTTCGGCGGCGTCCCCGACGTCCCGCTGCTTTGCGCAGCCGCCTGGCTGGTCCAGAAAAGCAGGCCCATCGCCCACAAAATAACGATGGAATGTTTTCCTATGAATGATCTCAAGGACAAATCCTCCACATGGCTTTGATTTGCGCGGCCGCAATTTTCCGCCGTGAGTGAAAAATTGGACGGCGCAATCGCAGCGTCCAAGCAGGCGAATGGCAGGCTGGGGGATACATCGCATACAGTGTGGATGCATCGAGCCTGCCATGGGTGGCCTGCCACTAAGTCATTACAAATGAATAGAATACAGTAGACTGTAGAGCAATCAGCGAAGTTCCTGGCGGGAAATTATTACCGGCGATGTGGCCTTTTTGCCTTCATTGCGCAATGCCCTGATGGCGAATATCAAGCAGCACCCTTGCTCGGAGAAAAATACTCTATTCCCTCATACGGCACGCTTGCGGCGGGAGGCAAGATTGAATGTCTCATGCCAGGTGGACTCGGCGCCGCCGCCGTAGCGCGAGATGATCACTTCGACGAGGTAAGGCTTGCCATCGCGCGTGGCGGCCATGCCGCGCTTCAACGCGGCCCGCAAATCGTTGCCCGACGCGACCCGCTCGCCGGAGACACCCTGGCTTTCCGCGAGTTTGACAAAGTCGATGTCCGGGTCGCCGAGATACATCCCTGCATATTTCCCGGATTTCACCATGCGTCCGCCGTACTCGTGGTAGGCGTGGCGCACCGTCTGGTAGTTGCGGTTGTTCCACACAACGGTAAGGATGGGAATGTGATAGCGGGCCTGGGTCCAGAAACCGGAGGCGCTGTACATCACGGAGCCATCGCCGATGGAACTGACCACTTGACGATCCGGAGCAGCGAGCTTGGCGCCGATGGCTGCCCCGATGCCCCAGCCAAGTGAGGAACCGCTGTTGCCGAGATGCATTTGTTCATCCTCTCGAAAACCGTAACGGAAAGAGTCAAATTTCCCGGTGAGATTTTCGGAGACGATGATGGCATTCTTGTCGAGCGTGTCGGCCATCGTTTTGCAGAGTTCATCGGGGTGCATGGGCGACTGGCCGAAATTTACGGAGATCTGCTTTTCCACCCCCGCGCGAGAAGCCGCGGAGAGGCGGCGAATTTCGTCGGCGCGCTGAGTGGCGATTGCCGTCCTGCGATCTTTGGTGATGAGAGAATCGAGCGACGCGAGAAGGTCAGAGAGACCTGCCTTTACATCGGAGATCAAAGCCACGTCGGTTGGATAGTTGCGACCGAACGACATGGTGTCCATTCCAAGTCGAACGATGCGCGCGGCCGTGGGAAGCTCCGGCGAATCCGGCACGACTCGGCCGCCGACATCGCGCGCGCCAACGAAGAAAATCACGTCGGGGACGCGCTGGAACTTGTCCTGAAATTCCTGTGCGGTACCCAGATAGAAAGCATGCTTCGTGGGAAAGCTTTGGAACGCGTTCGCGAATATCACACCGCCGGGCCTGACAGCGGGGATCGCCAGATGCTCTGCCAATGAAAGCAACTCCTGTTGCGCGCCGGACTTCCAGACTTCATCGCCCGCGATGAGTACGGGGAACTGCGCCTCGATCAGCAGCCGCGCGGCCTGTTCGATCGCGGAGGGATCGGCATGGACGCGCGTGCGAATAAGGAAACGATCCGCGGGCAGAATGGATGCGGTGACATTTTTCTGTTCGAGCGCGTAGTGGGCGGCAGCGAGATAGACGGGACCTCCGGGATCGGTGGCTGCCACTTTGAAGGCGCGGCGCAGCATGAGCGGGAGGCTGGCGGGTTGGCGAGCGTCCCAAGAAATTTTTGTAAACTGCCGGTTGATCTCCTTTTGATCGAAACCGGGCCGCGGCGCCAGGACATAATCATCGCTCCAAGCCTCGTTGTCATTGAGACCGGCGGTGACGACGAGAGCGGAACCGTCGCGGCTGGCGTTGTAAAGCTGGCCCGCCATTTGCGCGGTGCCGGCGACGGCATGAACGTTGACGAACCCGGGCTTCCCGCTGACTTTGTGGTAGCCATCGGCCATGGAGATGACGACGCCTTCGTGCAGGCCCTCGATTAGCTGGATCTGCGGATGGTCCACAACGGCGTCAAAGAAACCGACTTCGAAGGAGCCGGGGTTGGTGAAGAGATACTCGACTCCGGCAGCGCGGGCCTGGGCGACGAAGAGCTCTCCCCCAGAACCGGTCACGGATGTTTCCGGGGCGACCGAAAGATCGCCCGCGGAAAGTTCAATCGCTTCGAGAGGCTCGAGGATGGCGGCCGTCGCCGAAGCCGTGAAGCCTAGAGCGCTGAGATTGCGAACGAATTCGCGGCGAGAGATTCCATGGTTCAGAAAACGAGTGACCAACTCGCGCATAAGACCTCCTGCACCGGCAATCTGCGCAAAGTCTACTCCACCCCAGAAAATTGGCGGACTATTTTTGCGCGAATCCTCAATTCCAACAAGCTAGACTATGCCTTCCCGCTGAAGGTTTGAGATTTCGTCAGCCGCGAGTCCCAATTCACCGAGAATCGCCGCGTTGTGTTCTCCAAGGAACGGAGGCGGATACCGATAGAGAATCGGCGTCGCAGACATCTTGATGGGATTGGCGATACTGCGGGCAACGCCGATCAAGGGGTGTTCGATCTCGACGATGGCGTGGCGCGCCAAAGTTTGAGGGTCTTGCAACGCTTCCTCGACGGTGTTGACCGGGCCGGCGGGAATCTCCGCTTCGCGGAAGCGAGCGAGCCAATCCTGGACAGGTCTTGTGCAAAAGATTTTCCCGAGCGAGGCAATCAGCTCGGCGCGGTTCTCGATGCGCAGGCGATTGTCAGCATAACGTGGATCTCGGCCCACAGTTTCTTCCATCCCCAGCGCGCGGCAGAAGCGGCCCCACAAAGCTTCTGTGCCGACCGCAACCGCCAAGTAACGGTTGTCGCTGGCCTGGAAAAGCTGGTAAGGAACGATGTTCGGATGTGCGTTGCCGTATCGTTCCGGACTTTCCTCCGCATTTAGATAAGCGCTACCGATATTGACGAGCCAAGCCAACTGGGAATCGAACAGCGACAAATCGAGAAACTGCCCTTTTCCGAGGCGTTCCCGCGCGAGAAGGGCCGCAAGGACGCCCATCGCCGAAAAAATCCCGCAAGTCACATCGGCGATCGCGATGGGATATCTGATGGGTTTGCCCCCCGGCTCGCCAGTGATACTCATGATGCCCGCTTCGCTTTGCGCGAGAATGTCGTATCCGGGAAGCCCGGTCTTCGGACCGCTCCATCCGTAGCCGCTGATCGCGCAATAAATCAGGCGGGGATTTGTCGCCGAGACGCTCTCATAGTCGAGGCCGCGCTTCACGAGAGATTCGCGCCTCGGCTGATTGTGGACAAACACATCCGCGTGCGCGACGAGCTTGCGCAAAATCTCAACGCCACGCGGGTGGTTGAGATTCAGCGTGAGCGAACGCTTGTTGCGGTTTGCCGAAAGAAAATAGGTGGACTCGGTACCGGCGAACGGAGGTCCCCATCCGCGCGATTGATCGCCTTTCCCGGGACGTTCGACTTTGATGACGCCGGCGCCCAAATCGCCAAGCAGCATGCCGCAGTACGGCCCGGCCAGTGCTTCGGTCCATTCGACAACACGCACCTGGTCAAGCGGCTGAAGCAGTTCTTGTTGTGGCAACTTGGTTCCCATTAGTTAGCGCCAGAGGGCCCGAGAACCGCCGATGTAATTGCTTGTCAGAGGCAATTTTTCCAACGCGCTCCCCTTCGCTTTCAGGAGAGTCGTGCATTCTGTCAGAAGTCAATAGGGAACGTCCACCAAGGGGATCTCTCAGGGTTGCAGCAGCTACGCAAACCGGCTCTATCAAGATTAGATTACTGCCCCCGTGCCTGTCTGCGCGCCTTCCGAGGCCCTGGCCGCAAGCGATCCAGAGCGCCGAATGCGTCTCGGATTTTGTTCCGGACGACTTCGCGCCAGAGGATGCCGCCCCGGCCGACGTGGCGGAATTTCTTGTACCGTTCAGCCAGGAGCTGGCGAACCGGAACGTTGCCGATGTCACGCAAAGCGGCAAGAATATGGCTCTTCAGAGCTGTAGCCGTGGCCACGGGGTCGAGATGCGCTCCGCCCTCCGGCTCGGGAACTACCACGTCGATGATGCCGAAGGAGTGGAGATCCTGCGCCGTGAGCTTGAGCACCTCGGAGACCGATTCGGCCTGTCCGGCATCCCTAAAAAGAATTGCGGCCGCGCCTTCCGGAGAAATGACGGAATAGATCGCATGCTCAAGCATCAGGATCCGGTCAGCAACACCCAGCGCCAGAGCGCCGCCGCTGCCTCCCTCCCCGATGATTGCGGCAACGATCGGAGTCGGAAGCGACGACATGCCAGCGAGGTTTCGTGCCAGAGCGTTTGCGATCCCGCGATGTTCGGAGTCATAACTGGACTGCGCATTGGGACAATCAATCAGCGTGACGACGGGGATTCTGAATTTGGCAGCGAGCTGCATCAAGCGCAACGATTTCCGATAACCTTCGGGACAAGCCATGCCGCGATGGGAGGCTTCCTTTTCCGCCGGTGTGCTCCCGCGCTCTTGCGCAATGACGACTACCGTCTTGTCATCAATTTCCGCAAGCCCCCCGATGATTGCGGGATCATCTCCGCCCCAGCGATCTCCGTGAAGTTCCAGGAAGCGCGAGGCGATCCGCGAAATATAGTGCCTGGAGGTTGGACGCCCGGAGTGCCGCGCCAGTTCAACTTGTTGCCACGCCGGAAGCCGCCGGCCCGTGGGCGACGGTGGCGCATCTTCCTTCCCGCTCTTATTGGATTTCCCGCGTTGAAGACCGCTGGTGAGATAGGCCACCACGGCCGGCAAGTCCTGACGCGCCACGACAAGATCAATCAGACCTGCGCGAAGCAAAGTTTCGGCGTGGTGCGAATCCTTAGGCGGTGGAACTCCGGTGGTCTGCTCAATAACGCGCGGTCCGACAAATCCAATCTGCGCGCCTGGTTCGGCGATGATAATGTCGCCGAGGGATGCGAAGCTTGCCGTGACGCCGCCGAAAGTGGGATCCGTCAGGATGGAAACGAAGGTAAGGCCTGCACGATCGTGAAGGGAAGCTGCCGCCGCCACTTTGGCCATCTGCATCAAGGAGAACATCCCCTCTTGGACTCGTGCTCCTCCGCTGGCTGCCACGCTCACCAGGGGGAGACGCTGCTCAGTGGCTTCTTCGAAGGCGCTGGCGATTTTCTCTCCCACGATGGAACCCATGGTGCCGCCCAGAAACCGAAAATCGAAAACAACCAGGACGGCGCGTTGACCTCCAATTTGGCAGAAGCCCGTGGTCACCGCCTCGCGAGCTCCAGTTTCCAGCCGGGCTTCCCGGAGCCTGTCGCGGTAGGATCTGGAATCCACGAACTTCAGTGGGTCTTTGGAAACGAGCTTTCGGTCCAGCTCACGGAACGTCCCTGCATCAGCCAGCAGAGCAATCCTAGCTTGCGAAGGCATCCCCAGATAGCGGTTACATGCGGGACAAACATAAAGGTAGAAAGCCAGCGTGAGCTCCGGATGTTCTGTCTTGCAACCCGGACACTTAACGCTGGCTACTCTTGGACCTTTGGACCGGAACATTCGTGTTGATCTTCCCGTTGCTCGTAATTCCTGCAAGTCCTCAGCCGGGGGAACAGAACACTGAGGAGTGCCCTGCCGCTGTTATTGCGCGGCTGGGGACACAAAGATCATTCTGAGGATAACCACGGAATAGTCCATTCGAATGTCACTATCAAGCTTGATAGAAAAATCCTATTAATCCATTCTTCTGATTGAAAACCCGCGCCTCTTCTATCGGCAAAAACCCGCATCTGGCCAGATCCCCCGGAGTAGTCTGCAGGGGCCATTTGAGTTCCGAAAGAAGGCTGAAGCCCCGTAGATTAATGCTTCGATGGAACAGTGTGAGTCGCGAGTGCCAGTTCGACGAACAGGCGTATGGTCGGGGAAGTGTCGTGTTTGCGGACGGCAAGAGCGATTTCTGAGAGCGGAAGCTTCCTGGACAGTTTGCGGACAACAACTCCCGGAACGTGGTGAAGGAGCTGAATCGAGCTCGGCGCGATAGCGATTCCCAGGCCTGCGGCCACCAGGGAAACCAGCGTGTGCATCTCACTGGCTTCTTGCACGACGTGAGGACTGAATCCTGCGTCATTGAGGATGCCGAGGATACAATCGTGGAAGCCCGGCGCTCGTTTTCTCGCGTACATCACGAAATTCGAATCCCGCAGCTGCTCGAGACGCAGGTCGCGCTTCCGTGTCAAGGGATGAGAAACGGGCAAGAGCAGAACAAACGGCTCCCGGTGCAATACTGTCGTCTGTATTTCCTCGTTAGCCGAAATCGGAAGGCGTAGGAGTCCCACATCGAGCTGCCGCTGACCCAATTGGACGACCTGATCGGCGGTCAAAACGTTGCGTAGCTCAAGCTCCACGTCGGGATAGAGCTCCTGGAACCGCAACACGAGTTGCGGGACCAACAACGCCGCGGCCGTGGAGACAAATCCCACCCGCAAGATTCCCACCTGCCCGAGAGCCGCTCGCCGGGCGCGGCCAAGCGCTCGCTCGGACCGCATCACGATCTCGCGCGCCTCCTCGAGAAAAACTTCTCCCGCCGGAGTAAGCAACGTTTTTCGATGATCCCGGACGAAGAGTTGTACTCCGATTTCTTCTTCTAATGCTCGTATCTGCACACTGAGCGCCGGCTCGCTCAGGTGAATCGATTCAGCGGCGCGGCGAAAATGCAAATGTTCCGCCACGGCGAGGAACGATAGCAGATGCCTGAATTCCATAGGCGGCCTCTTTAGAGGGATTGATAACCGACGCTTATCACAGATACCATGGAAGTCAACGAATCTTTGCAGCGGCTGGCGAGAAGCGGAAGCAAGTTCCTCACTGGGACTCCTGGGATTCAAGGGAGACGGTGCCTGATGCGAAACTCGGGATTTGCATAAAGAGCGCCCGCCGCCGTAATTGCGCGAAAATCAGTACGGCTCCCACCCACCGAGAGCGGACCAATCCTTGCGAGCAGTGTGGCGATTGGTCGAACAGGAGTGGCGCCGAGAGTCTTCTCAATATTTTCCCAAAGAGAGGCAGCATGCGGAAATTAATTGCAAGTGCGACGATGATGGCATTGGCTGGAACCCTGGCGATCGCGAACCCCAGACAGGATAGGGACGACCACCGGCAAGATCGTGACGACCGCCACGATCGCGATGATCGGCACGATCGGGACGACCACCACGACAATGGGAAACATAAGGGTTGGTACAAGCACGGCGACCGCGACGATTACCGCGATTGGGATGACGATCATGATCGCATCCGGCCCGGCCGTGCTTATCCTTACGGTCGCTATGAAAGAGTGAAGCATTCCTTCGTTTCCGTTTCGATCGATTACCACACGAGGCGCGTGGTGCTCTACGACCGCTCAAACTGGGTTGTCGCTCCCTATGACATCGATCGTTGCCGCGACTGGCGCTGGGATCGCGACGAGGTCTTCGTGTACGACGACGACCATCACCCGGGCTGGTATCTGCTGTTCAACGGCCGCCTGGGGCGGTACGTCCATGTGGAATACTTCGGAGTGAGGTAGCGCCAGTCGGCGAGTAGTTTTTTTCGACTTTCAGCCTGCGCTCTCTTCCAATCTTGGAAGGATGACCGCATCAATCCAGTCCTCTCCCTCACCCAGCGGAGCATCTCTCTCTCCACCCACCCGCCAAAGGCTCCACTCTTCTTCATGCGTAACCGTCTGGCCAGGCGAGAGCTCGATCAGTGGGCCGAGCGTTTCCAGTTCAAGGAATTCTGGATCGGAATACACCTCAAAGTTGCATCCGTGGTCTGGATAGCGGACGCCCGCGAGAACCGAAACCCGCTTCATGAAGAGATGTCCTTCTAGAAGGTATGCGCCCCATCCGGCAGCATTGAAGATGCCCCCCATCTGTTCCCGGAAGCGGCCCGTCGGATGCGCTTCTTGCCTTAACTGAATGTATTTGGTTCCCAGCCGCCAGCGCGGGTCGGCAAAATCCGTGTACGACCAGAGCGCAAAAAGGCCAACGGGCAGGAGGTGCTGCATGTCCAGTGGAGCCTTTGGCGGAAGCGGAAGAATGGCGCGGCCCCCTGGCGCCATCATGGAAATCGCCCACGGCGCCAGCTGAGTAGCCTGCCGGTCGTGATTGCTGATGCGATGCAACACACGCACGCGTGAGCCGGAGGAATCAAGCCGGACTTCTATCTCTTTTTGCAAATGCGTGCCGGGGGGACGGTCTTCAACAGGTGCGGCGACGCGCACGCCTCCTGTCGTTTCCTGAATGAGGCACGCGACGTTGTCTGGATAGTAGGTTCGCTCCACTTCCGGCGAAACCCACAGACGTTGGCCGCCATAGGCGACACATTCTTTGGCGCGTGTCTGGCCTGCGTGCGCGGGAACCTCGTGAAACTCATTTTCTCCGCCCAGAAAACCGTAAAAAATAATTCGCGGGCCAACGTCGGTGAGGACAACGACTTCGACGGTATCGTTACGGATGCAGAGGGAGTTCGGCCAGCCCTTGTAGTTGATTCGTTCGACGCGCAATTCTGCGGCTCCTGCTAACCGTAGGTTATAAATTGTCGAGGAAAAACTGTGTCACGCGTTGCATCAGCACGCGCCGGGCGGGAGGATCGCTTACGCCGTGGCCGCGGCCCGGGAACGCCATCACTTCAGCATACTTTCCGGCCTCGATGAGTTTATCGATCACGGCGAGCGTATTGGCGAAATGTACGTTGTCATCGCCGGTGCCATGGGCGATGAGCAGCTTGCCCTTCAGGTGCTCCGCGTTTTTCACCGGCGAAGACTCCTGATAGCTCTCTTCGTTTTTTTGCGGAAGGCCCAAATAACGCTCGGTGTAAATCGTGTCGTAGTAATACCAGTCGCTAACGGGGCCTCCGGCAAAACCTACCTTGAAATCTTCGGGATCCTCGAACATGGCATGCAGGGTCATGTGGCCGCCATAACTCCAGCCCCAGATGCCGATGCGATTGGCGTCAACGTAAGGAAGCGATTTGAGATAGGAGGCGCCGTCCCGCTGGTCGGACATTTCTTGTGCGCCCAGGCGAAAGTGGATTGGCTCTTCGAACAGGTGCCCGCGTCCCGCTGAGCCCCGGTTATCGAGCGCGAAGATGATGTAGCCCTTCTGGGCAAGCAGTTCATGCCATAGGAACGTGCTGCCCCCCCAGGCGTTGAGCACCACCTGGGCGCGAGGGCCGCCGTAGGTATACACGAGTACAGGATATTTTTTCGCCGAATCAAAGCCCGCAGGCTTAATCATCATGGCGTTGAGCGGCATGCCGTCGTGCGACTTAACGGTCAGGAATTCGACAGGCGACAGATGATATTCGGCGAGCTCGGCGACTTTGTTTTCGTTGATGGCGGCAATGCGGGAACCATCGGCCCGCAAGAGACCCTGGCGGGGCGGTGCCATGCTGTTCGAATACGTGTCGACGAAAGCAGCGGCCTTTGGAGCAATATTGACGTGGTGCGTGCCGTCTTCTTTCGTGACGCGCGCAAATCCTGTGCCATCGAGGGCCACGCGATAGAGTTGGCGTTCGAGCGCCGATTTTTCCGTCGCGGTGAAATAGATGAGGCCCTTGGATTCGTCAACAGCCTCAAGGGCAGAGACTTCCCAGTCGCCTTTTGTGAGTTGCGCGAGTTGTTTTCCGTCTAGGCCGTACAGATACAGGTGGCGGTAGCCGGAACGCTCGCTGGACCAGAGAAAGCGCTTTCCGTCCTTGAAAAAGTAAAGATCGTCGCTGACATTAATCCAGTATTGATCTTTTTCGGTAAGCGTGATGCGGCTCTTGCCGCTGTCGGCGTCGGCAATCAAAAGCTCAAGAACAGTCTGCTGGCGATTAAGCCGCTGTATGGCGAGATGCTTCGAGTCGTTGAGCCAGTCGACCCTTGGTATGTAATCGTCGGTTTCCGCGCCGGTATCCATCGCGCGGGGCTCGCCATCCTTCACGGAAGCTACGAGAACACGAACCACCGGATTGGCGCCCCCGGCGACCGGATATCGCTCCATTTCCGCCTCGCCGTCATACGCTGAAAAATTCACCAGCGGATATTGCGAGACTTTGCGCTCGTCCATTTCCAGATAAGCTACCGCGGAAGAATCCGGCGACCACCAATATGCGGTTTTTATGTCGAGCTCTTCCGGATAAACCCAATCCAGCTCGCCCTCGCGAATTTCTTCCGTGCCATTTTGGGTGAGGCGGCGCTGTTTCCCGTCGGAAACGCCGACGAGCCACAAATTGTGGCCGCGCACAAAGCCGATGTAGTGGCCAT
>WNFS01001111.1_pt1 | contig 19896 bp, 16 predicted proteins | sample 5400141 | NCBI WGS metagenome assembly WNFS01 (sample SAMN13153358, study PRJNA577476) | soil metagenome | isolation source: 60 cm saprolite under Madrone tree | place: USA:California | collected 2016-06-14
CGCTCGCAGCGGTACAACTACGAATTTTCGCTGATTTTCATCGACCTGGACCACTTCAAGCAGGTGAACGACACGCAGGGGCATCTGGTGGGGTCGCGGCTGCTGGCGGACATCGGCAATGCACTGAAGCAGCATTGCCGGCTGATTGATTTTGCATTTCGTTACGGCGGAGACGAATTTGTGCTGCTGCTGCCGCAGACGTCGAAAGAAAATGCGCTGCACGTGGCACGGAGGTTGCACGCGCTGATTCGTGGAACGCTATGGCTCGCGTCCGACGGGCTGGATCTACATTTGACGGCGAGCATGGGTGTGGCTTCGTACCCGGTCGATTCGCGGACGAAAGAAGGACTTTTGCATCTCGCCGATGAAGCGATGTACCTCGTGAAGAACACGAACCGCGACAGCGTTGCTGCAGCGAACATCGGAATCCTGCCGGAAATTCCCGCGGCGAGCGCGGAATCGGCGGGCTGAGCTTTCAACCGAAATTCCCCTCCGCTATACAGTCCCCGCAAATTTTGTTTAACTGAATCCATGAAGAGAAGTGAAGCGGCACAGTACGCGCGATGGTCCGCAGCGGTGGCGCTTTGCCTGGCCGGCGTGACGGCGGCGGTGTACCTCGGCCGCGGCTGGCAGCGCATTCGAGATCGACGGGCGGCTCCGCCTGCGGCACCGTCGTACGTGGACCGGCAACTGAGCGGGATTTCGTTTTCAAAAGTGGAAGGGAATAAAACGATCTATACGGTGGAAGCGTCGCACTCGACGGACTTCAAGGGCAATGCGGCGAGCCTGCTCGAAGACGTGAAAATCACGGTATTTGGCAAAGAGCAGAACCGGAACGACGTTTTGCACACGCGGACCTGCCGATATACGAAAAGCCAAGAAAACATCGACTGCAGCGGACTTGTGCAGATGGATTTGATGAGCGCAGAGGACGCGAAGCTGTTGAAGGAGCGTCCGGAGATTGCCGCATCGCGGGTTGTGCACGTGGAGACGAAGGGCGTGGTGTTCGAACGCAGCACGGGAATAGCGAAGACCGAAGCGCCGATTACGTTCCGTTTGCCGAATGGGATCGGCGAGGCACGGGGAGTGGAGTACCGTTCGAACGAAGGTATTTTGCAGCTTGAACACGACGTGCGATTTAGTTTGACGCCACCACCTTCGAAAACGGGAACGAACTCACACGCCGCGCCCGTAGACATTCGGGGCAGCAAGTTGGAATTCAATCGCAACTCCCAAATGATGCGATTGGCGGGGCCAGCGGTTGCGACGAGTGCGGGAAATCAACTGAAGGCGGGGAACGTTACGATTGAACTGGACGAAGGCTTTCGCGCGAGAAAGATTTTGGCCACGGCCGGTGCTGTTGGAATGAGACCTGAACTGCGTTCTGAAGACGCGAAGGGTTCGCGCCTGATGAATGCCGACGCGATGAGCGCGGCGTTGAGCACTGAGGGCAAGATTATCGGCATTGAGGCGAAAGGAAATGTGACCGGCGCTTCCGACAATGCGGATGAAAAGGAAGAGATGGCGTCGAACGAAGCGATTTCGGAATTTTGGCCTGCGACGGGAAGAGCGAAAGATTTGACGCTGAAGAGCTCGGCAAAGGTCCATACGACGAATAAAAAGACGGGTGAAGTGCGAGATATTCAATCCGACGCCGTACACGTCAACTTTGCGGGCGCGACGACGCAAGAGAAGGCGCGTGTGCTATCAGCGGAAACGCTGGCGCCGGGTACGTTGGAGTGGACGAACGGCGCCGAAAAATCAACAGGCGCGGGCGAGCAGACGAAATTGCAGGCGGACCGGTTTCATTTGGATTTTGCGGACACAGGAAAAGCAAAGCTGTTGCAAGCGACGGGTAACGTACGGGTTGAACGCGCCGCGACCGGGAAAGCGGTGCAGACTGCCACAGGAAACAACGGCGTAGCCCAGCTTGACGCAAACGGCGGCTGGTCTCAGATGGAGCTGCACGGGGACGTAAAGCTGAAAGACGGCGAAAAGTCAGGGCAAGGCGATAATGGCGCGTTCGTTCGCGCTGCGCAATCGGTGGTGCTGAGCGGCCACGCGCAGGTGCGCGACGCTGCAACAGAAACGCATGCGGCGAAGATTACGTTTCAGCAAGCGACAGGCGACCTTCTGGCGGAGGGCGGCGTTCGCTCAACTGACTATCCAGGCAAGCCCGGTGCCGTCCAGATGGGGACCGCACCGGCAAACATCACGGCGGATACGTTACAAGCGAATTCGAAGACGGGCCGCGCCCTTTATAAGGGGCAGGCAAGGCTGTGGCAGCGCGAGTCCACGCTGGAAGCGGACAGCATTGAATTGCAACGCGATGCCCGACTGCTCAATGCTGTCGGAAACGTTCGGGCTGTGTTCGTGCGAGCCCCGGCAAACAACGCCGCCATTCAATCGCCGAGAAAAACGCCACAACTCTGGTACGTGTCCGCCGCAAATCTTACGTATTGGGACAAGGAGAACCGCGCACACCTTGAAAAGGATGTGACGGTTCAGTCCACGGATCAAAAGATTCACAGCGCAGCAGTCGATTTGAATTTTACGCGGGCCGAGGGAGCCAACTCGCGGGCCCCGGGAGCGCAACAGATCAGCCGCGCGGTCGCAACAGGTGGCGTTACCGTCCAGCAGGGCCAAAGGCGGGCGACTGCCGAGCGCGGCGAATACACGGCGGCGGATGGAAAGTTCGTGATGTCGGGCGGAACGCCGACAATTTTTGACGCTTCTGAAGGGACAACCACCGGACGTCAATTGACCTTCTATTTAGCGGATGCTACGATCATCGTCGACTCAGAAAATGGTTCACGTACGTTGACCAAGCACCGGGTCGAGAAATAACTGGACCGCGTGGGCGGTCCTTTTTGGCGAGGTATGCTCAAGCTCCAAGCCGTAGAACTGAGCAAGTCGTACCGCGGTCGCAAAGTCGTCGACAACGTTGAGTTGGAAATCGGGCAAGGGGAAGTCGTTGGGCTCTTGGGACCCAACGGAGCGGGAAAGACCACTACCTTTTATATTCTTGTGGGGCTTGCCCGACCGGATTCCGGCAGAGTCCTCCTCAACGGCGACGAGATAACCGACCTGCCGATGTATCTCAGGGCGCGGAGCGGGATCAGCTACCTGCCCCAAGAACCCTCGGTCTTTCGTCAACTGACCAGCGAAGAAAATCTACTGGCCGTCCTGGAAACCCTCCCTCTCACTCCAGAGCAGCAGCGCGATCGCCTGGAGGAATTGCTCGTGCAAATGGGACTGGATGCGGTGAGAACCAGCAAAGCGTACATGCTTTCCGGCGGAGAGCGGCGGCGATTGGAGATTGCGCGATCGCTGACGTTGCAGCCGTCATTCGTGTTGTTGGACGAACCTTTCTCCGGAATCGATCCCCTCACCGTAAAAGACCTGCAGGAGATCATCCGTGACCTTGCAAAGTCCGGCATCGGGGTTCTCATCACGGACCACAACGTTCGAGAGACCTTGACCGTAACCGACCGCGCGTACATTCTGAGAGGTGGAAAAATCTTTCGGAAGGGACGGCCTGAAGAACTCAGCAACGATGCAGAAGTGCGCCGCGTCTACCTGGGCGACCACTTCCGATTGAATTAGACGTACCGACGGGGAACATCGCAAAAAACCATGGCCTGGCAGGGACTAAAACTCAATCTCAAGGTGGCGCAGAAGCAAATTCTGACGCCGGGCCTGGTGCAGATGGTCAGCGTGCTTGCGCTGAACCGACTGGAACTGCGGGAAATGATCAACCAGGAGATGATCGAGAACCCGGTTTTGGAAGAGCAGAGCGAAGAACCCACCGCGACAGACAATTACAGCGACGAAAACTTTATTCGTAATGAAACGGAAAAAGTTCCGGAGAAGCCGGAGGCGAATCCGTTCGATGAGTTCGATGTCGGAACGTTCTTCAACCAATACCTGGATACGGGTGGCGACGGCGGGCAATCGCAGGAGCGGGAAGTCAGCGAACGGCCGTCGTTCGAGAAATTTTTGTCGTCGCCGGCAGGGCTGACCGAGCACCTGACCTGGCAATTGAGCGTCACGATTTGTTCCGATAGCGTTCGCGACCTGGTGGAAAGCATCATCGGCAATCTCGATGAGAATGGGTATTTGATGGCGTCGACGGAGGAGCTGACGCAAAACGGGAAATTTTCGCAGGATGATCTGGATGATGCTCTCGCGGTGGTGCAGGATTTCGATCCAATTGGCGTCGGCGCGCGAGATCTGCGCGAATGTTTGCTGCTGCAATTGAAGGCGTTCGATCCGCAAAACACTTTGGCGCAGCAGATTGTTTCGGAACATTTGAAGCAGGTGCAGGCGAATCAGCTGAAGGAAGTGGCGAGAGCTCTGAACCGGCCGATTGAAGTCGTGAAACGCGCCCTCGATGTCATTAGGAAGCTCGATCCGCGGCCGGGACTGCGTTACAACAAGACGGAACCACGACTGGTCGAGCCGGACGTTTACTTTCGCAAAGTGGATGGGCTTTGGCAGGTTTTCCTGAACGAGGACGATATGCCGCAGCTGCGGCTCAGTCCGACTTACCGGCGTTTGCTGGCGCGTGATGCGGCGGACAGGGACGTTCGAAACTACGTAAAAGAGCGGTTTACGGCGGCGATTCAGCTTTTGAAGAACATCGAGCAGCGAAAGCACACGATTTTGCGGGTCTGCCAAAGCATCATTGCGAGACAAGGTGAGTTCCTGGATCACGGTCCGGACGCGCTGAAGCCGATGATGATCAAGGAAGTGGCGGAAGAAGTCGGTGTGCATCCTTCGACGGTGAGCCGCGCGGTGGCGAGCAAGTACGCGCACACGTCGCAAGGCGTGCTGGAGCTGCGTTCGTTCTTCAGCGAAGCGGTGAACGGACCGGAAGGCGGCGGCATGTCGCTGCTGACGCTGAAACGACTCGTTAAGAAAATGATTGATGAAGAAGATGCGACGAAGCCGCTGACCGACGATCAGATTGCGAAGAAGCTGGAGGACGCGGGAATTCGCGTCACGCGACGGACCGTGGCAAAATACCGCGAAGATATGCGCATCCCCAGCACGCATCAGCGGCGGGTAAAGAGTTGAGCAATCGCCAATCGTGAAGCCGCGCCCCACACGCGAGTCACGCCAACTGGTCATCCTGACCGGACTTTCCGGCTCCGGTAAAAGCACGGTTCTCCACGCGTTTGAAGACATGGGTTTTTACTGCGTGGACAATCTTCCTGTTGAGCTGATTCCCATTTTTGCAGAATTGCACGCCGCGGGCGAAGGCGACTTTGCGCGTGCCGCATTGCTGGTTGATGCGCGGGAAGGTTCGCAATTGGAAAAATTGCCGGCGCTGCTTAAGCATCTGCGCAACGATCATCCGATCACGCTGGTTTACATCGAAGCGGGAGAAGACGCGCTGTTACGGCGCTACAGCGAAACGCGGCGGCCGCATCCGCTTGGTAAGGCCCTTTCTGTGCGGGAGAGTTTACTGCACGAACGTAACTTGATGGATCCCATTCGCAAGCTTGCGGACGTGACGATCGACACGACGCAATTCAACGTGCATGAGTTGCGGCATTTTATAACCGAGCGTTTTAAGACGGCGGACAAGAGGCCACTCCTGGTTTCGTTGGTTAGCTTTGGCTATAAGTACGGTTTGCCGAGCGACAGCGACCTGGTGTTCGACGTGCGGTTTTTGCCGAATCCGCATTTCGTGCCGCGATTGCGGCGATTTACCGGAAAGCACGCGAAGGTACGCCGGTTTATTTTGTCGTATCCGCAGACGGGACAATTTCTTAAGCGGATTGAGGGGCTGCTGGCTTATTTGATTCCACATTACATTTCCGAAGGGAAGAGTTATCTGACGATCTCTTTTGGTTGTACGGGCGGCAAGCATCGGTCGGTGATGCTGGCGGAGGCGCTGCAAAAGACATTGAAGAAGCTGGGTTACTCCACGAAAGTGAACCACCGCGACATCGACAAGTAAGAGCCGGCAGAGAACATTGACCGCGTTAACTTGACACATTGCATGATGGGCGAATAGCGTAACTACTGCTCAGTCCGGGGGATGCAGGGGCGTGGCCTCTTTTTTTTCACCACAACTAAAACGGCTTCTCGGTTATTTACGGCCCTACCGCTTCACGATGGGGGTCGGCGTAGCTTTGCTCCTGTTGATGGCCGCTGGCGAAGGTGTGGTTATTCTCTTGATTGCTCCCATCTTTGGCCGTGTGTTGGACCCCGCTAGTCCTGATTCAGATGTGCTTTTGAAGCTCCCGCTGCTTCGAGGCCCAATTTATGTAAATCATTTCTTTCCGCACAGCATACACAACGTTTGGGCGGTTGTTTCGATCAGTTTATTAGTTGTTTTCGCCATTAAGTCTTTCAGCGAATTCGCTGGAGCATCCTTAATTCAATACGTTGGACACCGCGCCATTACCGATCTCAGGAACGCTGTCTACGCTCGAATTATTCGCCAGCCCATCGCATTTTTCCAGCAGCAATCGGCCGGGCGAGTCTTTTCCGCGGTGATCAATGATGTCGAGCGAGCACGTTTGGCAATTTCGGAATATCTTGCTGAACTGTTTCGCCAGATTTTTCAATTTCCCGTATTTATCGCCATTCTCCTGAGCATCGATTGGAAAATGACTCTGGCCTGCGTTGTCTTTTTGCCGATGATTCTCTGGCCAATCGGAAAGCTGGGCAGGAAAATCCGAAAATCGGTAGAGAGCAGTCAGACGCGGCTTGGCGAACTAACGCAGATTCTCCAGGAGACGGTAGGGGGCAATCGAATCGTAAAGGCGTTTGGTATGGAGGACTTCGAAGTATCGAAATTCCAATCGGCCTCGCGACGCCTTCTCCACGAGACGATGCGCTGGGTCCGCGCGCAGGTCGTCACATCTCCGCTCATGGACATGCTCCAACCGGTAGTGATTTCGCTGCTGCTTCTCTATGCGCGCGATCGCATTCGGCTGCATCAAATGGACATTCCCACGTTCATTACGTTCGTATACGCACTCTTCAAAGCATATGAACCGATCAAGCGAATCGGAGCTGTGTACCAACAGTTCCAGCAGGCGCAGGGAGCAACGACGCAGGTGTTCGCGTTTCTTGATCTCACGCAGGAAGAGCATGACGCGGCCGTTGCTGGCGAATTAGCTGACTTCTCGCAGCAAGTCGAGTTCGATGGAGTGTCCTTTTCATACGATTCAAATCCTGTGCTCCGCGACGTTTCGTTGACGGCAAAGCGTGGACAAATAATTGCGTTAGTTGGGAGCAGCGGAGCGGGCAAGACGACACTCGTCAATCTGATTCCACGTTTTTACGACGTGACTTCCGGCCTTATTTTGATCGATGGCACGGACATTCGCGAGGTGAGTCTGCGGTCTTTGCGGGCGCAGATCGCGATCGTAACGCAGGAAAACATCCTGTTTCACGACACGGTTTGGAACAACATTTGCTATGGATTGTCGGGTGTTTCGAAGGAGAGAGTGATTGCTGCGGCGCAGGCAGCGCTGGCACACGATTTCATACAGGAACTGCCGTCGGGTTACGATACTTTAATTGGCGAGCGAGGAACGCGGCTCAGCGGAGGGCAGAGGCAGCGGATTGCGATTGCGCGTGCGATTCTTAAAGATTCTCCCATCTTAATCCTTGATGAAGCTACCTCTGAGCTCGATGCCGAATCAGAGTTGTTCGTTCAAAAGGCGCTGGCGAATCTGATGGTCGGCCGGACTACCTTTGTGATCGCTCACCGCTTGGCAACCATTCGCCGTGCGGATAAAATTCTTGTTCTTGAAGACGGGCAGATCCGCGAAAGTGGCACCCATGCGGAGTTGCTTGCGCGCGGCGGTACCTATGCCCGGCTTCACGATTTACAGTTCGCGGACGACGAGGTGCTAGCCCCCGCACCGTCCGCTCGGCCGTCTACGGGGGAATCATCATGAGCAATCGAAGCACAGCAACGAGCAGGAAGCCGGAATGTTTGTCTATGACAGGCTACGCGCAGGCGCGCGGCGAAGTGAACGGTTGGGCGATTCGCGTCAGCGTTAAAAGCGTAAACCACCGCTTTCTGGATTTGAAACTGCGCTTGCCGGAGGGATTTGATTTGTACGAATTGCGCTTGCGCCAGGTTGTGCGCGAGCGGATTCATCGCGGGCACGTCGACGTGCATGTTGGCGTGGAGCCCGGCGCGGCGATGCCGATTCACGTGAACCGCGAGCTCGTTCAGGCTTATTTGAAAGCCGCGGACGAATTGCGGCTGCAGACGGCTGTAACTGCGGAACTCGACGTTGTGGCCCTGCTGCGGTTGCCGGGAGTGATTGGCGGCCTTGCGCCTGCCGTGCCGGAAACCGAGGAAGAGCAAGAAGAACTCGGCCGTACGCTGGACACATGCCTCCTCGAAGCATTGGGGCGGCTTGACGAGATGCGTCGGGCCGAGGGGCGGCACCTAGTGGACGATTTGCGGGGAAGGCTCGCGCGCATTGAGGAGATTACGGAGCAAGTGCGGGGACTTGTGACAACGCTTCGGCCGGCGTTTGCGCGCAGGCTGGACGCGCGCCTGAAAGACATGCTCGGCAGTACCACGCTCGATCCTGCGCGGCTCGCACAAGAAGCTGCGATCCTCGCCGAGCGCAGCGACATCAGCGAAGAGCTGGATCGGCTGCGTAGCCACCTGCAGCAATTCGGCAAATTGCTGGATGGCGCGGGCGAGCTAGGCAAGAAGCTGGACTTTCTGCTGCAAGAAATGCATCGCGAAGCGAATACGATGCTTTCGAAAACGCCCGGCGTGGAAAGCGAAGCGCTCACCATTACCGGAATTGGACTTGAGATCAAAGCGGAGATTGAAAAATTGCGTGAGCAGGTACAAAACATCGAATGAGTGCGGGACGCGAAAGCAGTCCGATGGTTCTAATCGTTTCCGGGCCGTCGGGCTCGGGGAAATCGACCTTGGTCCAGCGCATTTTGCAGATGTCGGGGACGATGGTATCAAGGTCATGTACTACCAGGCCGCGCCGCGCGACTGAGTCCAGTGGGAAGTGTTATGATTTCGTCACGGAAGCAGAATTTGAAGCCATGGCGGGTCGTGGCGAGTTTCTGGAGTATGCGCGAGTATTCGGGAAGTATCGCTACGGCACACCGAAGAAATGGATCGAGGAATCGCGCGCGAAGGGTCTCGACCTGGTGCTGGAGATTGATGTCCAGGGCGCAGCTCAGGTAAAGGAGAAGCTGCCCGAATCCGTGGCGATTTTCATTTTGCCGCCTTCGCGCGCAGAATTGGAGCGCCGGCTCCGCAGCCGGGGGCAGGATTCGGACGAGGAAATTGCGCGGCGCCTGGCGAAGGCGCGGGCAGAGATTGAAGCGTTCGGCAAGTATTACGATTATTGCGTCGTGAACGAAGACGTGGAACGTGCCGGACGTGAAGTGGAATCAATCGTAACGGCGTTGCGGTGCTCGAGTACACGCCGCCGCGCGTTGGTGGAAAATCTTCTGGCGTCATTTGGAGGGACAGATTGACAATGACCGTGCAGACCAAAGCTCCTGAAAGCCAGTTTGCGTATGTCGTGCTTGCCGCGCGTCGCGCCCGCCAGTTGATGGCAGGTGCGCCGCCGCTAGTGGACAATCCGCGCACGCTGAAGTACACGCGCGTGGCGTGTGAAGAAATCGATTACGGCCTCGTCGAATACGAGTTCAATCCGGGCACGAACACAGAAACGGACAAGGACGGCAAGCGGCGGAAGTAACGCGCCGCGAAGTCTCCCATGCGCATCACGCTTGGTGTCACCGGCGGGGTAGCGGCGTACAAAGCCGCGGAACTGGTGCGCCGCCTGCAGCAGGACGGCTTCACGGTACAGGTCGTGATGACGCGCTCGGCGCGGGAATTCGTAACGCCTCTCACGTTTGCGGCACTGTCCGGACAAAAAGTGATTACCGACCTGTTCGCCGAATCCGGCGGCGAAGCCAACCTGGAAAGTGCGATTGAACATATTGCAGTTGCGCAACGGACAGATTTGCTGCTTGTCGCGCCGGCGACGGCTGATGTCATCGCGAAATTTGCGCGCGGTATTGCGGACGATTTTTTGACCACCCTGCATTTGGCTTCCACGGCTCCAGTAGTGATTGCGCCGGCGATGAACGTGAACATGTGGAATCATGCGGCGACGCAGGAAAACCTGGAAATGCTTCGCGCGCGTGGAGTGCTTGTCGTGCAGCCGGACGAAGGCTATCTCGCCTGCGGAATGACTGGGCCAGGGAGACTTGCGGGGCAGGAAGCTATCATCGCTGCGGTTCGCGATGGGCTGAAGCTGAAGCGCGACCTGGAAGGCGAGACGGTTGTTGTGACCGCGGGACCTACTTGTGAAGATCTAGACCCCGTGCGTTACATTACGAATCGTTCTTCGGGGAAAATGGGTTACGCAGTGGCCGAAGCGGCAGCGCGTCGCGGTGCGCGAGTCGTACTCGTTTCCGGGCCGACTGCGCTGGATACTCCCACAGGAGTCGACCGCGTTAACGTTCGAACTGCTCTGGAAATGCAGCAAGCGGTTCACCGGCACTTTTCGGACGCCACGGTCGGAATCTTTGCGGCGGCAGTTGCCGACTATCGTCCGGTTGAGACGGTTTCGCAGAAAATTAAGCGCTCGAGGGAACCGCTGACGATTCGGCTGGAGCCGAATCCGGACATTCTCGCGAGTGCCGCTGCGGAAAAAGGTTCGCGGCTTGTGGTGGGATTTGCCGCAGAGACCGATCACGTCGCCGAAAATGCGCGAAAGAAGCTCACGGCAAAGAATGCCGACCTGATCGTGGCAAACGACGTTACGGCGGAAGGCGCAGGCTTCGACCTCGATACGAACGTCGTGACGCTGCTCGCGCGGGATGGCCGCGACTTGGCTCTACCCAAAATGACTAAGCGCGAAGTGGCGGAGCGCATCCTCGACGAAGTCATCCGGCTTCGCAGCGTTCTGCGTGTAGCCGCGCAGCATTCGTCCGATTAAATTGCCCATGCCCGAGCGCCCGCCAGAGACACTCCAACAAAAACTTTCTGATCGGCTGCGCTATTACGATGACATTGGAATTGGCCATTTTTATCGCGACCGCGGGGCAACGTTGCCTCCAGATGCGCTGGTCACCACCGCTGCACCGGAAGTGATGCCAATCATTGAGGAGCCGAGCTTGCCCAAACGCGAACCGAAATCCACCCAGCCCGCTGCTGCGTCGGCTGCGTTGCACAAATTGGAACCGCTACCGGTCCCGTCGGGGCCATCGCTCTTTGAGGCGGCCAACAAGATTGAAAACGATACGTTGCCACTTATTCGCCAGAATCTCGGTGAGTGTACGCGGTGCAAACTTCATAAGACGCGCAAGAACATCGTCTTTGGCGACGGTAATCCAAAAGCACAACTTGTGTTTGTCGGTGAAGGGCCGGGAGCGGATGAAGACGCGCAGGGTCTTCCGTTCGTTGGGCGCGCGGGGAAATTGCTCACACAAATGATTGAAGCAATGGGCCTGCAACGCAAGGACGTTTACATCTGCAACGTGGTCAAATGCCGGCCGCCGGAAAATCGCCAGCCGGAAAAGGACGAAGTCACGGAATGTTCGCCATTTCTTTTGCGCCAAATAGATACAATCGCGCCGAAAGTGATCGTGTGTCTTGGCAGCACTGCCGCGCAGACCGTTCTGCAGACGAATCGCGGCATCTCGCATTTCCGCGGCGAATGGCTGGAATTTCGCGGCCGCAAACTGATGGCCACGTATCATCCCGCGTACCTGCTCCGCAATCCCGCAGCCAAGGGTGAGGTCTGGAAAGACTTGCAAAAAGTGATGGCTGAGCTTGGCCTCGCCGTAAAGCGCAAAAACTCATAAGCCGTATGGGAATCTTGCTTGGCTTGGCTACTGCGTTGGCCTGGGGAACGTCAGACTTCTTCGCCCGGTTTGTCACGCGACGCATCGGAACGCTTCGATCTCTGTTTTACATGCAGACATGGGGCTTTCTTCTCCTGACCGCCTACCTGCTCTTCACGCATTCCTGGGGACACTTATTTGACGGTTCGGGTTGGCGTCCTTGGGCATGGGGCCTGCTGGCCGGAACTTGCAATACGGTCGCGATGTTTTCGTTCTATCGGTGCCTGGAAGTCGGCAAAGTAGCCGTTGTCGCGCCGCTGTCTGCAAGCTATCCCGTTCTCACGCTTTTTCTTTCTATCTTCACCGGCGAACATCTCTCGGCTTTGCGAATTTTTGGCATCGCCGCGGTGCTGCTTGGCGTGATTCTCGTCGCGCATGGCGAAGTGGATCCGGGCGAGCCTTCGAAAACGGCGAAGTCTGGAATCGCGTGGGCTTTATTCGCTGCTACTTTCTTCGGTGTCCTCTTCTGGCTGCTGGGCGTTCGCGTTATCGCAACAACAGGACCCTTCGCGTCGCTGTGGCTGATCCGTATGACCGGCTCGTTGGCATCGCTTTCCGTGCTGTTGCTTCGGCGGATGCCTGTTTTTAAATCTCTAGGTGCTTCCAACTGGCGGCCCACGCTCATGGGCTTGCTCGACACGGGAGCGTTTGCTCTAAGCAATCGCGGAATGCAAATGGAGCAGATTTCGATCGTCGCGGTTCTATCGTCGCTCTACGGAGCTGTGACGGTTTTACTTGCCGCCATTTTTCTTCGCGAACGCATCGCGCTTCTGCAATGGGTCGGTATCATCGCGATTTTCGTGGGGATTGTGCTCCTCGGCCGGTGAGTTTTGGCTCTGCTGGTACACTAACCAGCGCAATGTCCGCTCCGTTTTGCAATGTCGCGCTACCGGTTCCGCTGCGCACCACTTTCACGTACGCCATTCCTGAGGCGCTGCGGCTTGTGTTGCAGCCCGGCTGCCGCGTACTTGTACCGTTTCGCAAGAGGTCCTTCATCGGTGTCGTAGTTGAGCTGGTCATATCGCCGCCGGCCGGCACGAAGCTGCGCGATATTATCCGCGTCATCGATTTGGTTCCCGCACTGACGCCAGGACTCCTCGAACTTGGCCAATGGATTGCCAGCTACTATCTCGCCCCCGTTGGGGAAGTCTTTCGCTCCATGCTTCCGCCGCCAACGGAAATCTCATCGCAACGCGAAGTCCTGCTGACGGCCGCGGGGCGGGCTTTGGCCGCGGAGCAAGCACAGAAGTTTCTTTTGGCAGGAAACGCTGGAGATGAAGCGGGCGCGTTAGCCGCACTCGCTAAGAAAGCCAAAGCAATCTCGCTTGCTGCGGCCGTTAAGCTCGGCATCACAGCGGAGCTGCTACAGCGTCTCCAACGCAGAGGCCTGCTCGATATTCGTGAAACCGTCCGTGGACGCAAGCAACGAACGCAACGAATCATCGCGTGGAAAGGCAGCGATGCACCACGGTCAGGCGATGCAGAAAGACTGGAGCGCCTCCGAGCGCTGCTGGAAACCGAGCGTGGCCCTCTGCCGTTATCGCAATTACTAAAACTCGCTGGCATGTCCAAGCCATTGATCGAACGCTGGATTCGCGAAGGCGTTTTGACTTCATGGGAGGAGCCGGTCGATCCTGCTGAGGATCCGTTCGACGTTGGATACGAACCGCCTGCGCACACGTTAAATCCAGCGCAGGAATCCGCGTTTGGAGCTATCCGCGCTCGTTTCGAATTGGGCGAATTCGGAGTGCAGCTTCTGCACGGCGTCACAGGCAGCGGCAAGACGGAGGTCTATCTCCGTGCCGTGCAGGATACGCTCGCCCGCGGCAAGACCGCGATCGTCCTCGTGCCGGAAATCGCACTCACGCTTTGGATGGGCCGCCAATGCCGCGCGTGGTTCGGCGCGCAGTTCGAAGGCGTAGTAGTGCTGCACTCGGCGCTAAGCGATGTCGAACGCTCGCGTGCGTGGTGGCGTGTCCGGCATGGCGAAGCGCGCGTCGTAGTCGGCACTCGTTCAGCGGTTTTTGCGCCGTTAGAAAATGTTGGGCTCATTATCGTTGATGAAGAACAGGAGTCCAGTTACAAGCAAGAAGAGACGCCGAGGTATCACGGGCGCGACGTAGCGATTGTCCGCGCGAAATCGGAGAACGCTCTCGCACTGCTCGGCTCGGCGACACCTTCGCTCGAAACGTATCATCACGCACGGGAAGGGAAGTACGAGCTGCTTACGATTGCAGCGCGTGTCGCCTCACGCCCGCTGCCATCCGTTGAGATCATCAGCTTGCGCGATGAATTTCAACAGACGCACAAGACCAGCCCCATCTCATCGGCGCTGCATGCGGGAATCGAGCAATGCCTTAGCAACGGAACGCAGGCGTTGATTCTGATCAATCGCCGCGGGTATTCCTGGTCCGTTCTTTGCCGAAGTTGTGGCGCCTCTGTCCAGTGCGAGAACTGCAGTATCTCGATGACGCATCACAAGAGCCGCAACCGCCTCGAGTGCCATTACTGCGGTTCGATTCAGCAAATTCCGAAGCAGTGCCCGAAGTGCCAGTCGAAATACGTCTATTTCTTTGGCGAAGGCTCCGAGCATCTCGAAGAACGGCTGCGCAAGGACTTTCCCAGTGCGCGCATCGCGCGCCTCGACCGCGACACGGCGCGAACCAAACGCCAGTTTCAAGAAACACTCGGTGCCTTCGCCGGTGGAGCGCTGGACATTCTTGTCGGTACGCAAATGCTGGCAAAGGGCCACGATTTCCATCGCGTAACGCTCGTGGGCGTTGTCGGAGCCGATGCGTCGCTCAGTATGCCGGACTTCCGCGCCGCCGAACGCACCTTCCAACTGCTTACGCAAGTTGCCGGGCGCGCCGGCAGGGGCGAACTAACCGGTCGCGTACTGATTCAAACTTATTACCCGGACCACTACGCGATCCAGGATGCGGTGAAACAGGACTACCCCGCGTTCTTTGAACGCGAACTGCATTTTCGTCGCGTCATGGCTTATCCGCCGTTCACTTCGCTGGCAAACGTAATTGTGCGTGATACGAGCATGGAAAAAGCCATTCAATGGTCACGCCAGATCTCTGAATACTTTGCGCCGTTCAACAATGAAGGAGTCCGCGTGCTAGGCCCTGCCGCCGCGCCCCTCGCGAAGTTAAAGCGCGAGCACCGCTTTCAATTCCTCTTGAAGTCCCGAAGCAAGGCGAAGCTGGCTAAGCTTCTCTCTGGAGCGCTTGCGTTCTGCGAGGTAAAGGAAATTCCTCAGACGGCAATTCTGGCCGACATAGATCCGCTGTCTCTGCTGTGATGGAGTAGCCGCCGAGTGGGCAACAGCCAAGCCGGCTTACAGTTCGTCTGGTTCTTCGAAAATAATAGATTTGTCCATATCCAGCATCTCTCTCCTGTAAATTCTCATCCCGACATAGGTACCGATGAGCGCGGGCAAGAACCACAACATATCCCACCGATTCATCAACGCTTGCGACTCTAATTGCGGAACGTACGTACCAAAAAGCATGAATCCAAGAAGATATGCCGCGAGAATAAGGGGAGAATGGCTCTTATAGGATGGAAATGCACAGGTGAAGGGCACCTTTCTGTATTTCAAGATGACTGCTTCAATCAGAAGCAATCCGCATGCTCCAAAAAACAGAGTGTGTATCAGGCCAACGCCCCAACCCCACAACCAGACCGAATAGGCCAGAGTAATCGGTATTAGCCATGACAGGCATAGCGCATACATGACGCGACGGGCTATCGGTCTGGCTCGTTGTTCCGCTGGATCCAGCCAAAATCTGATAGTCCAATTGGCTCGAATGTCCACGGGAATTTCAAAAGCCAGGCGCAGGCCGGTGAGAATTAGAAACCCAACGAGAAACGGTACAGAGAGAAGCGCATCGTAACCGCGAGTTTTTTCCGAGACTGTATGAGCGACATACAAATCCGACACAAGCTTTGCGATCGAGACCGCGCACAGTGCAGCGACCGCCAGCATCAGTTGGATGTGCGTGCTGCTTCGAAACACGGTCCGAAGCGCAAAGTGATAACACGCGCGAACTGCATTTGTTGCAAAGAGTGTTTCCATTCGCCGAGGCGCAAAGTTCGACGAATGACGCAAGAGAGGCAGCGTGCTGCGCTCCGCGAACTCCGGGATGCGCTGGAAAGATTTGCGAAAGCCCATCCAGTATGTGATCAACACAAGAAAGAACAGTGTTCCCGACACACTCACAGCTCGCCGTGCCATTTCCGAAACGAAAGCGTTAGTGGTGTGGCCCCACAGCGTTTGGGCGAGCCCCAGCATCCACACGGTAGGTAAGTATCCCAGCTTGGAAGGCGACGAATAAACTCCTCTGGCAAGAATATCGGGCACCGTGCCGCCCAACACGAGCAGAACGAGAAGCGCGAGGGCAATGAGGAATTTTGCTACCAGCGAGGCCCTACGAAACACGTTGTAAGGCAACACGGCCATGAGCGCGCCAAGCACAGCGAAAATTCCCAGCGCCATAAACACGCTGGCGGCAAAAATGGTTACAGCATGACCCCAAGCAAAGCGAAGAAAATCCCTACTTGCTCCCTCCGATTCGAAAACCGCCACCGGGAAGAGGATGCAGGACGCGAAATTGGTTACAACAACCAGTAGCAGTGCGAAGATCCCGATTGCCGCAAGATTTCCAAAAAAGATCCGGCTCAGTGAGATAGGAAGGTGTACAAGGTTCTGGAAATCCCGCTTGTCCGGAAAGATTGTGTCCCATCGCCGCAAAATCACTGAGCCAACCGTACCCATGGATAAGACAATAAAGAAATACTCGTCCGGAATAGTGCCGACGAACGGATCAAAGGCTCGTTGGCCGCGCAGAAAGCGAATCAAGGACCCATACTTTTCGAGCAGAAGCAGGGAAACAAGTATCCCAGGCATTGCCAATAGGACGAGAATAGCCCAGACACTGGCGCCGGCTTCGTTGCTGTCGGAATCTCCGCCGCTAAACATACGCAGCGTGAATAGAAGAACCAGCTTCACCCACGGATGCTGCTGCGCGGCTGTCCGCCTTTGGTTAAGGCGCTCCCTCAAGATCCACATCAGCGTTTTGTAATTACGTCCACAATATCGTTTGCGATCCGCAAAACATCTTTTTCCGCCACCACCTGCAAGAAGATATCCTCAACGGTAGACTGCCCTATCTGCTGCCGCACTTCGTCTATAGACCCGTGCGCAATAGCTTCCCCTCTTTGCAAAATGAGCAGTTGCGTACAAACCTTTTCCACGACTTCGAGCACGTGGGAGCAATAAAAGATGGCTTTGCCTTTGGAGCAAAGACCTTGAATCAGGTATCGGAAGATCAGGGAGGAAACTGCGTCCAAGCCGGATAAAGGTTCGTCCAAAATCAGAATTTCCGGGTCGTCCATCAACGCAGCGATCAGCAGAATTTTTTGCCTCATTCCCTTGGAATACGAACTCATTGGAACACTGCGTTGCGACGTCAACGAGAACAATTCCAATAGCCCGTCCACCCGTTGGCTCAGAACGGAGGAGGGCATTTCGCGAAATGTCCCTACCATTTCGAGGTACTCTTCACCTGTCATGTATCCGTAAAGATTCGCTTCCTCCGGCACATATCCGAGCCGTTTTCGATAAGACACCAGATCGTCGTGGATATTCTTGCCCGAGAACAGGACCTGGCCTCGGGTTGGCTCCAAAATCCCGGTGAGTAGCTTTACGGTGGTGCTTTTCCCGGAGCCGTTCGGCCCGAGATATCCAAGAACTTGGCCGGGTCCGATATGAAAGCTCACATTCCGGAGAGCCGGCACAGAACCGTAGTATTTGAACAGACCATGTGCTTCCAGCATGACCCTGCGCTTTCAAGCAAACAGACTGGTGCCAGGCCCTTGCTTGAGAATTCGACACCGGAAGCTCGTCAAAGGTTCCATTCGACGGGAGCTAGGAACGATTTCGTTTGCCGGGGCCAAAGCGCCAGAAATAGTATGCCGGTATTCCCGCGGCCAGGAATGCCAGTGCCGCCAGTACATGCCGGAACTGTGCAGGATCAATCGTGGCTCGGTAGATCGCATTGCCAACGATTGCAATGGCCGACAGAACAAAGAGAATTGGCGTCCAGGGGTACCCGGGAACTTGGTACGGAAGCGTTTTTCCGGCGAGCTTCCGCCGCAACGGGAAAATCGCCGCTCCGGCCAGGCCATAAAAGATCCATCCCACAAAAATCACGCCTTCCACGAGTTCTGAAAATTTCCCCGCTTGCGTCAGAATTGCCGCCAAAACGCCGAGCGAAATCACCGACGCTGCGGGAGTTTGAAAACGCGGATGAACTTCCGCCAATTTCTTAAAGAAAAGATTGTCTTTGGCCATTGCGTAAAACACGCGTGGTGCGGTCAGGATCACGCTGTTCGTGGAGCTGAAAACGGAAATCAGAATCGTCGCCGCAACAAGTTTTCCCGCCCATTCGCCCAAAACCGCTTTTGCTGCCGTCGCGGCGATGGCGTCTGTCATGGAAGCTGCCGCCGGACCGAGAGCCACGAGGTATGCCAGCACCGCCACGAGATACAGCCCTATAAGGAACAACGAACCCAAAAGAAATGCCTTCGGAAACGCGCGCTCTGCGTCCACCACTTCTCCGGCGCTGTATGTGCCGAATTGCCATCCCTCGTAAGCCCATAACGCGGCGATCATCGCCAAGCCAAAACTCGAAAGCAGCGAGAAGCCATGGAGATCGGTTTTGATCGCCGCGCTAATCTCGCGGCCATGATGACCTGCGGAAAACAGCGCCACGCTGAGTATAGCCACCAATCCGGCTTTGATCGCTGTCGTGATGTTCTGCAAATTGGCGCTCTGGCGCGTGCCCCACACGTTGACAACAGTGACCACCAGAATCATGCCGATCGAAATAGCGTTTGATTGCCATTCTCCCAGTTGCACGATTTCGTTCAAATATTTTGTGAACGCGCGCGCGAGTGCCGCAATGGTTCCGCTTGCGATCACGACGAACAGGCACCAGCCGTACAGGAACGCCGGTAGCGCGCCAAATCCATCTCGGATGTAACAATAGAGCCCGCCGGCTTCCGGGTTTGCCGCAGCCAATTCCGCATACGTTAGCGCACCGAGCAGCGAAAGACCGCCGCCAACCATCCAAACCAGCAACGACAGCCCAACGGAGCCATGTACTTGACGAAGAATCAGGCCGGGCGCGATGAAAATCCCGGACCCAATGACGGAGCCAATGAAAAGGTACAGAAGATCGCGCAGCCGGATCGTGCGGACGAGGTTGGTCATTTACGCGCAACGCAAACAGCAACTGAGCAGCGCCGCGCGCAGCATCATAGCCTTACGGTTCAGAATTGTCGTTGAAATTGAAAAGGAGAGCGTTGTCGCCGCGTAGGCTCAGCCTTCAAGGCCCTGCAACTCTTTGCCCGGCTTAAATCGAACCGCTTTTCCCGGCGGAATGTTCACTTCTTCGCCGGTGCGTGGATTGCGGCCAATGCCGGTCTTGCGCGGGCGCACGCTGAATACGCCGAAGCGCCGCAGTTCAATGCGCTGGCCTCGCCCCATTGCGTTCTTAAGCGATTCGAACACCGTTTCCACAGCCTGTTCGGCCTTCACCCGGCTTACAGCCGCGCCTTCGAGCTTCAGCAGCACCGCGTTCACAATGTCCAGCTTAATCACGCAACCCTCCGCTTCTTACCGTCGCCCGATGCTAGAGGCACTGCCGCGGGTTGTCAAGACGCAACGCCCTGCCATACACTGACTGTCTCGTCGTTCAGCTTTCGCACGAAAAATTTTCGCAACACCAACGCAGCACGCAAAACAGGAGGCGTGGATGTCCGTTAAGCCAGATCGCTGGATTCGCAAAATGGCGCTCGAACACAAGATGATCGAGCCTTTCACCGACCGCCAGGTTCGCGAAGGTGTCATCAGCTACGGGGTTTCGTCTTACGGCTACGACATTCGCGTCGCCGATGAATTTCAAATTTTCACCAACGTCAATTCGACCATCGTCGATCCAAAACATT
>WNFS01001337.1_pt1 | contig 19889 bp, 20 predicted proteins | sample 5400141 | NCBI WGS metagenome assembly WNFS01 (sample SAMN13153358, study PRJNA577476) | soil metagenome | isolation source: 60 cm saprolite under Madrone tree | place: USA:California | collected 2016-06-14
GTATTCACGCTGTTTCTCGGTAGTAGTAACTCAACAGTCCGCCGAGCCGCTGGTGCCGTTCCACCGTACCGACGGTTTCAACCGACGTCGTCATCGGAACGATCAGCCGGTTTCCGAGGTGTTGGTGGCGAATTCCAATTTGGCTGAATTCTCGGCGGTTTATTGGCTGATAGCATTGGGTATGCGCCATGTGATTATCCTTCTCGTCCATTTGATCACCATTGTGTTAAGGCTCTCCCGGCCCGGCGGAGTGCGCGGCGTCGTTGCAGAATCGGTTTTGGCCAGGCATGAATTGCTGATCCTCAACCGTTCGCGCAGGCGTGCACCAAATCTCCGAATCCTCGATCGTTTAATTGCTGGATTGTGTTCGCTTTGGATTAAGCCGAGTCGGCTCCGTCGAGTGGCGATCGCCTTCAGACCATCGACGTTGCTGAGTTTTCATCGGTCGCTGGTGCATCGAAAGTACCGGCTGCTGTTTTCCCCAAAACACAAAACCAAGCCCGGCCCGAAGGGGCCGAAATCGGATTTGATCCGTGCTGTCGTTGAAATGAAACGACGCAATCCGACATGGGGATGTCCCCATATTGCCGAGCAGATCAATTTGGCGTTCGGAACCACTATTAATAAGGATGTCGTCCGGCGCATTCTGACGCAGCATTACCGGCCGGTACCGACCGAAGCAGGTCCGTCCTGGCTGACGTTCATCGGTCACATGAAGGATAGCTTGTGGAGCTTGGACCTTTTTCGATGTGAATCGGTTGCCCTGCGGACATATTGGGTACTGGTCGTGATGGACCAATGCACGCGCCGAATCATCGGGTTTGGGATTCAGGCCGGCGGCGTCGATGGCTTGGCGCTGTGTCGTATGTTCAAGCAAGCGATTCGAACTGCTGGTCTTCCGAAATATCTCAGTTCAGATCACGACCCGCTGTATCGCTTTCATCAATGGGAAGCCAACCTCAGAATCCTCGGCGTGACGGAAATCAAAACGGTTCCATACATCCCCTGGTCCCATCCGTTCATCGAGCGATTAATCGGAACAATCCGCAGAGAATGCTTGGATCAGCTGCTGTTCTGGACGGCAGCTGATTTGGAGATAAAACTGATCGCCTTCAGGGACTACTACAACAAGTATCGAACTCATGCTGGACTTAAAGGACGAACGCCTGTCCAAACGTCGGAAGCCATAGCTGCGAATCTTCAGTTTTATCGGTGGCAACCACATTGTCGCGGGCTGTACCAAACACCAATCGCGGCCTGAGCACCAATTCGCCACGAACAGGTAATTCCAATCAGCATCAACACTTCGATGTTCCGCATTTTCTGATTGGAAGTATGAACGGCAAGCTGAAAGGCGGCCGGCACATTCACTTCGATCGCAAGACCGTTACGACCGGCAATCTCCTGCTCAGCATCCTCGATATGTATGAAGTGCGGCAGGACAGGCAGGGCGACAGCACAGGCCGGCTCGCGAATTTATAGGCCGGGTCGAGAATCGGAATCGTTATCTTTGCGCGCGAAGGGGGGCTAATCAACCTGGACCTCCACCTTTTTCCAGGGATTCGCCCCTCTTTCTTTTCAGTTGCACTTAGATCTGCGTCACGAAGTCTTTTGTATCGCGCAACAGCTGATCTGACAATTTGGGGTCTGTAACAATTCGGGACAACACCATCGCGCCCACCATCGCGGAAAGGATTGCACGAGCCTTCGGTTTCGCTTCTTTCGCTGGAAGGTCTGGAAAACACGCTTGAATAATTGAGACGAAACGGTCAATTCCCTTGGTGATCGCTTGACGGGCGTCATTCTCGGCAAGCCGAAGTTCGCTTCCTACGGACGGCAGCGGGCATGACGACTCCAGGCTATCCCGGTGCTTCTCGGAAAGATAACCTGCGGCAATCGCTTCAAGGTCTCCTCCTCGTTTACTCTCAACCGAATCCAGCGAGTTTTGGAGCGCGCCTCCCAAAGCTTCCTTAACAAGCTGGTCCTTAGACGAAAAATGTTTATAAAATCCTCCGGTCGTCAGACCCGCCGCGGTCATGACATCAGCAACCCCGGTACGATCAATTCCGCTTTTATTGAACTCGCGAGCGGCGACGGTGACGATTCGTCTTCTCGTCTCGGCCGCTTCCTGTTTGGACTTTCGCATTAGCCCCTCTCCGCAACGATTCCAAGTAGATGTTATCAGCCCATCCAAGAAAATGCCGACATCCTAATCTGTGAATCCAGGCCAGTTTGTTCGCTGGGGAGCGTGGGTTGACGGGTGGGTCCGAAACAGGTCAGTCCGGAGGCGCTCGTTTTCGAGCACCCCCAGAACTTCATAGATGTCGTAGCCTCACAGGTTAGCCAACCTTCCAGTGCTGTCGCCGATGCTTTCTTGATGAATGTCGTATTTGTCCAACATGGTCAACAGGAGATTGCCGGTCGGAACAGCCCTGCTCGGATATGACAGATGGCGATTTCCTTTCATCCGCCCATTCAGGCCGCCGACCAGGATGTGGGGTACATCATAGTGAAGGTGCTGATTGGAGTTACCCATATTGCTGCCGTAGAGGACCAGCGAGTGATCGAGGAGCGTACCATCCCCGTCCGGCGTCTTGGAGAGTGTTGCCACGAGATGTCCGAGCATCTTGACATGGTATTGGTTGAGCTTTGCGTACTCCGCGATTCGCCTCGGATCTTCACCGTGATGAGATCCGCCGTGGAATCCCAGCGTTGGCGCTTCGCTTTCCGGGTAGGTCCGTCCCGTGAGGTCACGCGCAAACAGCAATGTGCCGACGCGTGTGATATCCGCCTGGAAGGCGAGCGCCAGCAAATCGAATTGCAGCTTGATGTGTTCGTCGAATGACTGGGGCACCCCCACAGGCACCGTCATATCGGTTGGGGCAACGGTTGATGCCTTTGCCGCAATCTGCAATCGACGCTCGATCTCGCGGACATTCTGGGTATAGTCGTCAAGCCGCGCCCGGTCAGGAGCACTGACCTCATTGCGCAGTCGCACCAGACTGCTCGATAAGGAGTCCAGGATGCTGCGGTCGCGCGCACGACGTGTCGCCCGTTGGTCAACGGTGCTTCCGTCGCCGAACATTCTTTCGAACACAACTTGGGGATTTAACTCCATCGGCAGGGGCTGCGTGGGTGAAGACCAGGAAATCGTGTTCGTATAAGTACAGCTGTAGCCCTCACCACAATTACTGGAGTTGGCGCCCGGGTCTTCGACTGCCAGCTGCATTGAAGGCAGAAGGTTCTCCTGGCCGATCTTCTGGGCGATCAGTTGATCGATGGTCGTGCCGGCGTAAACGTCCGCACCAGCCGTCTTCTTCGGTTTATCCGCACAAAGAAACGCAGCGGCCACCCAGTGATCCGCTCCTGTGACGCCCGGAGGCGGTTCGGCCGACCGCGAGTGGAGTCCGCTTAGAATCGTCACCTGCGTCCGATACGGCTCAAGCGGCTTGAAACAAGAAGGAAACTCGAAGTCGCTTCCCTCCTTTTCAGGAATCCAATATCCCGGCGCCATACCGTGCGGCACGAAACAGCCCACGAACCGGGGTGTCGGTTTAGCTGGCGTCTGTGCCAAAGCGGTCGCTGCGGGCACCATCGACTCCAGCAGGGGTAACGCCAGCGTAGCGCCGGCCCCGCGCAGGAAGCTACGGCGTGGAATCGCTTTCTTCGTTAAGAACATCTGCTGTTTTCCTCCTTGGTCGTTTTTCCGCTCCCTGAACGCGCACTTTATTTAGCTTGGTTAATCTGGTGCCGATCGTATTACGATCGTAATCTAAGTGTCAATACTTAGATTATGTACAGCATCCAAACCGCGTTGTGTTTATGGCGGCGTCAACATCATCTGGTTGGTTGCGGCTTAACGACATGCGAGAATCTAGGAACGTAGATGTGCGAATGACAACACTACAGGCCGCGGAAAAACGAACGTTCGAAATGATCGCCGACGGCGCCAGCCTCAGAGATGTTCTGGATCAGTTGTGCGACGTTATCGACGTTCAGGTTACGCCATCCGTGACCACGGTTCTGCTGATGGACGACAACGGAAAGTGTCTTCGGCACGGTGGCGGTCTGGGAGTCTCCAGAGAATGGATTTCAACGATAACTCCAGTGCCGGTGGCTCTCGAAGCCGGTCTATGTGGGACTGCGGCCTTCTTGAGGGAACGGGTTGTAGTGCCCGATGTTGCCACAGAACCAAACTGGCCTGAGCAGTATCGCGACCTGGCCATTCAGAATCGAATACGCGCCGCGTGGTCCGAGCCGATCCTGACCAAAGACAAAGAGGTCTTGGGCACTTTCGCGCTTTACTCTCACCAGCCGCGAGTGCCCGGCGAAGAAGATCTTGCGCTCATCGAAGGCGCTGGGCACATTGCGCGGATCGCAATCGAACGGCAACGTTCGCAGGAAGCTCTCAAAAGCGCGCTGGAACAGGTGCAAAGGTCCGAAGCTCGACTTCGGCAGGTGATCGATACGATCCCGACGTTGGCCTGGTGCAATCTTCCAGATGGCCCAAACGAGTTCCTAAACAAACGGTGGCACGAGTACACAGGCCTTTCTCATGAAGAGTCGCATGGTTGGGGATGGAAAACTGCCTTCCAGCAAGAAGACCTGCCGGCCCTGATGGAAAAATGGCAGCAGCTGTTGATCACAGGAGAACCCGGCGAGATCGAAGCACGTCTTCGGCGCTACGACGGTATCTTTCGTTGGTTTCTCATTCGCGTCGAGCCATTTCGGGATGAAACCGGGAATATCGTCAGGTGGTACGGCACAAGCACGGATATTGATGCTCTCAAGAAGACAGAAGAAAAACTCCGGGAAGATGAAGGCGAACTTCGCCGGATCACGGACGCCATACCGCAAACGATTATGGTGCTGGACCCAGCCGGTGCGCCGATGTACGCCAACCGAGCGACCCTGGATTACACTGGCCTCAACCATGAAGACGTGCTTGCTCCAGACTTCCGGCAGCGAATCTTCCATCCAGACGACCTGGAACGATTGCGAGAAAAGCGCAAGACATCGCTCGAACGGGGGCTTCCATTCGAAGCCGAGCAACGCGCACTCCGGAAGGATGGGCAATACCGGTGGTTTCTAATTCGATATAGCCCTTTCCGAAACGAACAAGGACAGGTAACTCGCTGGTATGCGACGGGCACCGACATTGATGAACGCGTCCGGGCTGAGGAAAGGACCCGGAACGAGAATCTAGCCCTACGCGAGCAAATCGATCGTGATTCAATGTTCCAGGACATTATCGGTTCATCGGAAACGCTCCGAAAAGTCCTTCGCCAAGTTGCCAAGGCCGCCCCTTCCGATTCCACCATATTGCTTCTGGGCGAAACCGGCACCGGAAAGGAGTTAATCGCTCGGGCTATCCACAAGCGATCCAAACGGGCGGAACGGGCATTTATCGGCGTGAATTGCGCTGCAATTCCCCCTTCGTTGATCGCTTCCGAACTATTCGGACACGAGAAGGGCGCCTTTACGGGTGCGACGCAACGACGCCTGGGCCGTTTTGAATCGGCGAATGGCGGCACGATTTTTCTGGATGAAGTCGGCGACCTGCCTCCCGAGATTCAGATTGCCCTATTGCGAGTGCTCCAGGAACGTGAAATCGAACGCGTGGGCAGTAGTCGTTCGATTCCAGTCGATGTGAGAGTCGTCGCTGCTACCCATCGTGACTTGAATGACCTGGTTGCCGAAGGAAAGTTTCGATCAGATTTGCTTTATCGATTGAATGTCGTGCCTGTCCGCATGCCCTCATTGCGCGAGCGCGCGGATGACATTCCCTTACTGGTCGAGTACTTCATCGAGCGGTTCGCGAAAAGAGTTGGGAAGAAGTTCAAAAGGATCGATAAGAAAACAGTCAACCTGTTCCAGTCATACCATTGGCCGGGGAATGTTCGGGAACTTCAAAACGTAATCGAACGGGCCGTGATCTTGAGCGAAGGCGATATGTTTTCTTTGGACGAAACATGGTTCAGATCAGAAAACCCGCCGCACAGCACTTCAACAGTCGCGCTCAATGGCACATTGCTACGGCAGGAAAAGCAATTGATCGAAGCCGCACTAGCAGAAAGCCGAGGCCGAGTCTCGGGGACAAACGGTGCGGCAAGTAAATTAGGACTTCCCTCAAGGACACTCGATTCCAAAATCAAGCGTCTGAAAATCAACAAATCCCGCTTTAGAGATCCCGACACTTCTTCCTGATTGTTACGTTTGTAGTGAACAGCTTGGATCGATCCGCCGGCTGGATCGTACCGCCGCACGTTGGTAAAGAAATCCCCCGGCGACTATCCCGGCAATGAGCGCGGTATTGTTTGCGCAATAGATAAGTATGTGGAGGACGGTTCCGAAGTTTCTATTGGTGTATGCCGCAATCGCGAGGCTGCCGGCGTGTGGCAGCAGAGAGACCAACATCGTCAACGCGTAGAGCGCGATCATGGTTTTGTGATGTTGTCGGTGTAGTCGCCCCGCAAGTAGTGACGTAGCGGTACCGAAGATCAAGGCGATGAAGACAAGGATTGCGCATGCCGCCGCCAAATACGGCGATCCCGCACTTCTTGCAACATGGCCCAAGGACCTTGGAATCTGCTGGAATGAGGTCTCAAACAGGTCCAGCGCGAGGGTTCCCCTCAAATCGAACAGAGACATGAAATTCCAGCCTACAGCTATTGCTTTCACGGCAAGCAGCCGACCTATGTTGTAAGCCGGCATGAGGGCCCACACTACGACGAGGCCTCTGAACGCAAGTAGCTTGTGACTCCGAATGTCGCGAACGAAATGAGTGGCGAGCGCAACAAACGTTTGCCGCCAATACCACGAGTGAGACCTGCCCTCAGAACGAAACTCCTCCAGGTCACCCATGAGGGAATCAAAGTACGGGGTATCGTTTAAATATCTCAAAAGCCACGTGGCTGCCAACCCCGATTTCGATGTGATCATGCGCCGCCCTTTTCAAGTTTCGGAATGCCTTCCCAAAACTTCACAAGGACGCGTCGTGTATCGCGGACTTCGCGCAAACCCTTTGCAGTGATTCGGAAGTATCGCTTCGCTCTTCCCCCTCTCTCGGGGGTGGGTTCACCCAATTCCGAGGATACTAGTTGCTTTGCCACGAGCTGGTCGAGAGCTGCATAAACGCTTGCAACCGATATTTCCCGACCGCTCTGGGCCTCAATTTCTTTTGCGATGGGCATGCCGTAAGCTTCATCGCCAAGGCGCAGAAGCGCCAACAAAATCATCAGTTCAAAGTTGCCGATGTTATCTCTCATGATTTCTTCGCATTTTAATGAGAAATAGAGAGGTTTACAACCCTCGGCAGTCTCGATCATGCGTTGATTTCTTCGTAATTTGATAATAACTGTGTTGACATCGCCATATGTGGGGCTCATTCTTCCTCGTCATGCGAATATCCCACTTGCTTATCAGCCTCCCATTTTTGTTGAGTCCGGTGACGTCGACGAGCGCACAAAACGCTCCGCTTCGTGGCCGGATCTCGGATTCCTCCGGCGCGGTGATTCCCGGATCGAAGATCAAAGTCTTGAAAGGAAGCGATGTCGTCGCTGAAGTCACAGCCAACACAGCAGGAGATTTCGCTCTGGAGATCGCAGCAGGAGAGTATCAAATCGAAGTGAATGCGCCAGAGTTCAATCCACTAAGGCTCGATATTCGTGTGGCTGCAGGGATGGCTCCGCTTTCTCTGAGCCTGACGATTGCTACGATTACACAGAAGCTCGATGTGAAGGAAACCGCGGAGCAGGCTGTGACCATTGATGCGGATATTCCGTTAACCACACAGACGATTGCCGGCGATCAGCTCGCAGATTTGCCGGACAATGAAGATGATCTTGTAGCGTATCTGGTACAACTGGCCGGAATGTCCGGAGCGGCGGGATCTCGAACAACCTTTTTCATCGACGGATTCATTGGCGGCCGGCTGCCTCCGAAGGATCAGATTCAGCAAATCATCATTGATAACAACCCTTTCTCGGCGGAAACCAACGGTGGGACGCGAATAACGATTATCACGCGTCCGGGCACCAGTAAATGGACGGGGCAGTTCGGCGGAAACGTGAATAGTTCTGCATTCAATGCCAGGACTCCGGGAGCATCGACTAAACCGGACCGGACACAGGAAACGCTGAACCTGAGTCTCGGCGGCACGCTTATCAAAAACATCCTAGCATCGACGTTCACGGGGCAGCACCTCCAGACGGATGCTGGCAATGCGATTCGTGCGGTATTACCGGGAGGGCAGAATGTGAATCAGGGTGTCCTGAGCCCCACCACGCGGCAGACGGCCGGTGTCCGCGGCCAGTTGCGCCTGACCAGGAACAACACCCTCAATTTCAATCTGGTGCACTTCACGACCGACGCGAAGAATCAAGGAACCGGCGGCTTCAATCTGCCCGAGCGGGCTTTCACCACATCCGGCCGTGTCTGGCAAGTCCAGTTGAGTGATCTGGCAATTCCCAACGGAAAGATGGTGAACGAACTGCGGTTCCAGGCGATCGAAACCGATAACGATACTGCCTCTGTGACCCCGGCGATTGCGGTGAATGTCAACGGCACCTTCAACAGCGGTGGCGCCCAGAACGACAACCTGAGCCGGAGCCGCACTTATCTTATCGGGAATACAGTGCGATCGGCATTGACTCCGAAGTTAAATCTGCAATCAGGAATCGAGATCAACTACGAGAGACGCCACAGTGTCTCTCGAAACAATTTCCTGGGCACCTACACCTTTGCGAGCCTGAACGACTACGTCGCGGGCCGTCCGCAGACGTTTACACAGGCTTCTGGAAACCCGCTGCTCGACGCGCATCAGTACGATTTCAATGCGTTCGTTCAGACGGATTGGCGCGCGGCGAAGAATGTGAACGTGGGCTTTGGAGGCCGGTATATCGCACAATCCAATCTGCCCGACTACAGCAACCTCGCGCCAACCCTCAGTGTCGCAGTCCAAGCCGCGAAGAAAACCGTGTTTCGGGCCGGAGCCCGGCTGTTTTATCTCGGTTTCGACCTCACGAACACCGAAACGATTCTGAGGAATTCCGGCGGATCGGCGCAGACGGTCCTTAATATTGCGTTCCCGACATACATTGCCGGCGATGTGCCACCTGAAGCGGCGACGGCGAGCAGCTCGAATGCCGGTTCGATCTATCTCCGTTCCTCGCGCCTGGTGTCGCCGTACAATATCAACTCGCTGGCCAGTCTCGAACAGGCTTTGCCCAAAGGTTGGAGATTCGCGGCCAGCGCCGATACGACGCGCGGCGTACACCTCATCCGAACCCGCAACACCAACGCCCCATTTCCGGGAACGCCCTTGCCGGATGATCTGCTCGCGAGTCTGAATTCTTCGGACCCAAACATCAGAGCCAAGGCTCGCACGGAAGTGGATCAGTCGCGGCCCTATTACCCGGCGGTCGGGAACCTGTATCAATTTGAATCGAGTGCAAGCTCGTTTTCAAAGAACTTCACGATCCGTTTATACACTCCAACGATCGGTCTGCCCGGCACCCTCGGCACCTTGTATCTCGGACATTTTGCATTCGGCGGCACTTTGGCCTACACGCGAGGCTATAGCTACGACGATCTCGGCACAGCGCCCAACCAGTACGACTTTTCGAGGGAGTGGGCCCGTTCGCAATATGATCAACGGAACAGGATACAGGCCCAATTCCAGGTCCGGCCCACAGCGACTGTTGGATTGGTCTCATTCAATATCAGTCAGGCTTCGGGCCGCCCATACAGTGTCACGACCGGAACGGACAACAATGGTGACCAGAGTTCTACGGATCGCCGGTCCGGCGTCGGCCGAAACACACTGACGTCTCCGGGCGCCTATAACGTCGATGTGACGTGGACCAAGATCAAGACACTCAAAGCCGAGTCGCGAACCAGCACTGCGGCCAGCGATATTGGTGCTCCCCAGGTCAGTAGCGGGCAGAGTGGCGCCATTCAGGTCGGACGCATCAATTTTGCGGGTCCCCGAATCACGTGGAATCTAACCGTCAGGAATCTCCTGAACGATACTCAAGTTCGCGCAGTCAGCGGCGTCCAGACGTCGCCTCTCTTTGGAAAGGCCATCAGCTTTGCAACTGGCCGCTCAGTAACCGCGGGACTGAGTTTTAATTTCTAGAAGAGTTCTAAAGACCCCGCTTTTTCCCGATTCAACAGGAATTCCTCACGAATCAGGACAGGCGCTGTATTTAAGTCGCACAATTTCCTACATATTCCGTTGGTGCTTCTCTTGCATTTTTCAATCGGCATCGGAGCCAAGAATCCATTGACGTTAAGAATCGATCGGATTTCGGGGCGGCGCAGAACACGAATTCGCTTGTCTGGCGAATTTCGAGTTGAACACATTGATCAGGTAAAAGCCGAACTCAATAGCGGGGGGACGCGGCCGGCGTTGGATTTGCATGAGGTGGACCTTTTGGACGTCGAATGCGTTCGCTTCCTGAACACGTGTCAGGCAGAGGGGATCTCCATGCTCCACTGTTCGCCCTATATCAGGGAATGGATGCTTCGTGAACGAAAAGCAAAAGGAGAACAACCATGAATGCCGATGTTCTGACAACCAGGGTAGATGACGGAATCGCTGTCATTACCCTTGGCAGCGCAAAGCAAATCTACTTCAACGCTGAGATGGGCGACATGCTTACGGCAGCGCTGGAAGAATTCGCGGGTGACGCTAACGTTCGCGTTGTCGTCGTGACCGGCGGTGCTCCGGGTTATTTCAATCGTCATTTCAGCATCCCGGCTCTGCTGGAACTAGCGGAAGCCGTGCGCGCTTCGGGCCGTCAGTGGGCTGACAACGCGACCTATCATGGCGGATTCTTCGACCGAGCTATGGCGCTCTGCGAGTCCATGCCGAAGCCCGTGATCGCGGCCATCTCCGGCACGGCCTTGGCCGGGGCCTTCGAGTTTGCGCTCGCTTGCGATCTCCGCATCGCCGAGGATGGCGACTACCTGATTGGATTTCCGGAGACGGAACTCGGTCTTGTTCCCGGCGCTGGAGGTACGCAGAGGTTGCCGCGAGTCGTCGGAATGCCAGCTGCCCTTATGCACATCCTGATGGGTAAGCCCATAAATCCGCGTGAGGCTGAGAGGAAGGGTTTCGTGCACGAGACAGTTGCCGGGAAGGCTCTCGACCGGGCAATGGAGATCGCGCGCCGCCTGGCGATGCATCCGCCGGAAGCGGTCGCTTACGCCAAACGCCTCGTTCGGAATGCCACAGAGATGCCTTTAGCCGATGGGCTGGCGCTCGAACGCAATCTCTTCTTTAGATTATGCGTCTCGGAAGAAGGCCTCTCTCGCATGCGCAAATACGACTCCAAGAAGATCACGTCGCCTTCGCGCAGCGTCGATATTTACGGAGAGTGAACCATGGCCAAGAGTGAACCTGCCGTTCGTGTGATCGAAGAGACTCCAGTGTACTGGAGAGCCGTGTTCGACAATCCGCCGTTCAATATGATGGACGACACCATATTCGACGGCCTTCAGAGTCTGCTCGCTCGAATGGACGCCAGCCCGAACCTGCGAGTTGTCGTTTTCGAGAGCGAGAACCCCGAGTTCTACCTCGCCCATTTCGATTTGACGGGCAAGCTTGGCAACGTCTTGACTGGCGTCGGAGTTACCGGCCTCCCGATTCTAATGGACACCTTCGTCCGTCTGACGAAATCCCCGGTCGTCAGCATCGCGAAGATCCGGGGCTGTGTCCGGGGCGCCTGCAGCGAGTTCGTCCTTGCGTGTGACATGCGTTTCGCTTCGCGAGAGAAAACGCGATTGGGTCAGCCGGAAGTCGGCGTCGGGGTGCAGCCCGGAGGCGGGGGAACTGAACGCCTTCCGCATCTGGTCGGCCGCGGCCGCGCGCTAGAGATCGTGCTCGGGGCCGAGGACTTTGATGGCGATACTGCGGAGCGCTACGGATACGTGAACCGGGCGCTCCCGGACGCGGAGTTGGACCGCTTCGTGGATGCGCTCGCGCGCCGGATATCCTCCTTCGATCGGGCTGCCATAGCGACGGCGAAGAGACTCATCAATGACGTCTCTCTGCCATCCTCCGACAGCCTTCTCGAAGGATTGACTTCCTTCCTGCCTGCGCTGACGCGGCCCGAAACGCTGAAACGAGTCCAGGCTTTGTTCAAGCGCGGCCTTCAAGAAAACGCCGACTTCGAGAAGCGGTGGCCCGAAATCCTCGGGACGCTCCTCGATGCAGGGAATGGAAAAGAATAAGAATGTCTACAACCCAAGCCCAAAAGATCGTTCTAGCCGCTCGACCGCTGGGGAAGCCGCGACTTGCCGACTTCCGCCTGGAAGAAACCACGATCCCGGCTCCAGGTCCGGGAAAAGTCCTGTTGCGTGTCCAGTATCTGTCACTGGACCCTTACATGCGTGGCCGGATGGATGACCGCGAATCATACGCGCCGCCGACTCCGGTTGGCGGCGTCATGCCCGGCGAATCCGTGGCGACGGTGATCGCCACGCGCCATCCCGGCTATTCGAAGGGCGACACCGTCCTGGCCGGCACGGGATGGTGCACCCACACGCTTTCGGATCGAGGAGACCTGCGGAAGCTCGATCCCGCCGTCGCTCCAGTGACGACGGGGCTCGGCGTGTTGGGGATGCCCGGCTTTACGGCTTATGGCGGGCTACGCGTGATCGGTAAGCCCGCCCCGGGCGAGACAGTCGTCGTCGCTGTCTATTACGAGAATGTCGGCGGAGCGGTGTGGCAGGCCGTACTGCCGCTCCTCAATGAGTTCGCGCGTGTCCCCGTGTCTGGTCTGATTGCGCATTACAACGCTTCGGGGCTGGATGACAGCCCCAATCTTCTGCCCGCCACAATGCGCGCAATCTTGTCCAAAAGCATCATGGTTCGAGGCTTTATCAACTACGAGTTTGATGCCGCACACTTTGCCCCCTTCCTGCGGGAGGTCGGCGCTGGCATCGCCGACGGCCGCATCCGCTATCGCGAAGACTTCGTCGATGGGCTGGAGAAGGCGCCGGAGGCTTTCATCGGCATGCTCGAAGGGCGCAACTTCGGAAAACTCATCGTCCGAGTGGATAACCCTCTTGAGTGAAGTCACGAGCCAACAGATTCCGCTAAATTGGGACGTGTTCGTCGTCCAACGCCAAGGCCTCACACGCGACCTTCCGTCCGGCAAGGAACAGTTGAACTGGGTCGGGGGCTCTGCGACTCTCATCTACGGTGAAAGGGACGCGGTTCTCGTCGATACTCTACTAACTATCGACCAAAATCGAGCCCTCGCAGATTGGATTGCGTCAAAGAATAAAAAACTGACCAGGATCTATATCACCCATGGGCACGGCGATCATTTCTTTGGTCTTGGCATAGTACTAGATCGATTTACTGGTGCCACAGCAGTTGCGAGGCCCGATGTCATAAAAGCCATGCGGCGGCAGGCCTCCGCCGAATCCGTCGCAAACTTCTGGAGTCCGCGGTATCCGGGGCAAGTTCCGGATAGACTTTTGATCGCAAACGAACTTCTCGGAAGTGTGATTGAACTCGAAGGGCGCGAGCTTGTCGCCATTGACCTGGGACATACGGACACGTACCACACCACTTGCCTCCAGGTGCCATCAATCGGTCTGGTGGTTGCGGGTGATGCCGCTTACAACGATACGCACCTTTATCTCGCCGAGTCGAACGCGCAAACCCGACGTGAATGGATCGCGGCGCTGGATACAATCGAGTCACTCAAGCCACGCGCAGTCATCGCCGGTCATAAGAAACCGGGCAAGGATAATAATCCCAGGATTATCGAGGAGACTCGGCGATACATTCGGGATTTCGAACGCCTCGCCGAGGTGACCACCACGGCGCGAGATCTGTACGGCAGGATGCTCGAAATTTATCCGAATCGGGCTAATCCTGGCGCGCTTTGGGCTTCTGCGCAAACCGCCAAAGGCGAAAAGCTATAGGTTCAAATCTGGAAAGTGATTGAAAACACGAAACGGCCGATCAGTCCTTGGCAAAAATGGTTGGAACATCCGGAGAAACTATTCATACGCCACATCTTCTTCCAGGTGCATCTTTGGCTGGGTGCGGTAGCGACCGCGTACATCCTCCTAATGAGCACCTCCGGCAGTGCGATTGTTTTTCGCAACGAACTGGCTGGGAACCCTATCGTCGAATGGCTCGTGCGCTTTCACGAAACCCTACTGATAGGAACCACTGGCCGCTTTGTTAATGGTGTAGGCGCCGGAAGCCTTACGCTGCTTTGCCTCACCGGCGCGGTAATATGGTGGCCTGGAATCAAACACTGGCGCCGCAGCCTTGCAGTCGATTGGGGCGGACATGTTGCCCGGCTCACCTGGGATGCTCACAGCGCGCTAGGGTTCTGGTTCTTTCTTTTTGTACTGCTATGGGGAATTTCAGGGATGTATTTTGCCTTCCCCGAGGCGTTTAACTTCCTATTTGCCTTTGATCCCGAAGACCGATTTACCAACTCGGCACTAGGCTGGCTTTCTGACTTGCACTTCGGCCGCTTCGGGTGGTTCATGCAAGCAATTTGGGTCCTCTTGGGCCTGGTCCCCGCGATCCTTGCGTTCACTGGAGTCTTCATCTGCTGCCGCCGAGTCGTTTTCAACGAGCCTTCAAACCCCAAAAAACAGTCCGAGTAGGTCGACTCGCAGCTTCTCACCATTTGGAACCTGTCTGTCAGTCGACGCGTGCCTGTTTGAAAATCTCGACCGGAGCATTTTCCTGATCCAACAGGAATTCCTCAAAATTCAGAACAGCCGATGTCCCTAAATCGCTTGCCATCACCACATTTCATTGGCCTTTCTGTTGCAGTTAAGACCTGCTCGACTCCGAAATCATATCGAACCTCGTTAGAAAAGAAAGGAAGCACACTATGAAGTCGCATTCTACAGGAACCAAACCAGGCATCGTGTTCTGCCACGGCATCTGGGCCGACGGATCGTCCTTCAGCAAGGTGATCCCCCCGCTCCAAGTGGATGGACACCAAGTGATCGCCGCTCAATACGGCCTCGACACATTCGCAGGCGATGTTGCCACAGTGAAACGGACGCTCGGGCGCGTCAACGGCCCCGCTATCCTTGTCGGGCACTCTTATGGCGGAAGTGTGATCACTGCGGCTGGAACGGACGACCGCGTTGCCGCCCTTGTCTACATTGCGGCCCTCGCACCCGACGCGGACGAGACATCGCAGAGTCAGCAGGAGAAATACCCCGTCACCGACGTTTTCTCCCACATCGCAGTCGCGGACGGACGCATCTGGATGCTCCCGGACGGTGTTGAGAGCTTCGCGGGCGACTTGTCTGAGCAGGAAAAGAAGGTCGTCTGGGCAACTCACTATGCTCCGGCCGCGGATCTGTTCACCCAAAAACTTGATGGCGTAGCCTGGAGGTCGAAACCGAGCTGGTATGTCGTGGCCAAAAACGATCGCACCGTCCAACCGGAATTGGAACGTTTCCTGGCGAAGCGCATGGGCGCGACTACGACGGAGGTCGCCAGCAGCCACGTCCCGATGCTCTCTCACCCGGACGTGGTGATCAATGTCATCCGTGCCGCGGCCAAAGCCGTTCAAGAAGGCGCGGCAAAGAAGTAAAGGTTCGCGGGAACTCTGCAACTGTAGGGCCGATCAAATGACGAAGGATGAGGTGCTAAAGATCCACACGGATGAATTCGTCGGTGCGCTTATCAGGCAGGACTACGCGACCCTGGAAGCGTTGTACTCGGACGATTACATTCTCGTGCGCCCGGACGGTTCGATTCTGAATAGGCAGGAAGTGTTGCAAGACCTTCGGAACAACGGGTTGACGTTTCCTTCGATCGATCTTCTGCACAGCCTGGTGCGAATTTACGGCTCAACAGCCGTAGTGACGGGCGAAAGTAGAACGGTTACTTCCCGGAATGGCGTTGAGAATCGAGCAAACTCAGTATTCGTCGCCATATATGCACGAGGCGGCGAATCGATCCGGCTCGTTCACTATCAAAGTACGACGATCGCCCGTTAAGCCCGCGTAATCTACGCCACTGAACTTGGAGAGATATGGGAGGGAGAAATATATATATGAAGCAACCTCCGGAAAAAGCGCCTCTAAACTGGGACGTGTTTGTGCCGCCGGGCATCCCCATCGTCACACCGGACCGCCCTGCAGAGATACAACAGACGTATTTTCAAGCAATGGCGGCAACCCTCATTTACGGGGTGCGGGACGCCGTCCTGGTGGACACCTTTATGACCGCCAAGCAGGCCAACGCCTTGGCAGACTGGGTCGCAGCAAAAGGTAAGAACTTAACAACCATCTACATTACGCACGGCCATGGAGACCATTGGTTTGGAATCGCCACTCTTCTAGAACGATTCCCAACCGCTAGAGCACTAGCAACGCCCAATGTTGTTAGAGTCATGCGCCAGCATGCTTCCCCAGAGCGCCTCAAGTTTTGGAAAGCGGCATTTCCAAACCAGATTCCGGACAGGTTGGTGATTGCCGAGGAACTCAAGGGGAACGCATTCGAATTGGAAGGGCGTGAGTTAGTCGCTGTGGAACTTGGCCATACCGATACTGATTACACAACCTGCCTGAATGTTCCTTCTATCGGACTCGTAGTTGCCGGCGACGCTGCCTACAACGATGTCCACCTTTACCTCGCTGAGTCAGATGCCCAAACACGACAGGAGTGGATCTCTGCGCTCGACAAAATTGAGTCGCTCGGCCCTCGCACAGTTGTCGCGTCACATAAGCGACCGGAAAACGACGACAATCCACGGATCATCGAAGAGACGCGGCAATACATCCGCGATTTCGACCGCCTGACGGCAACGACAGCAACCCGTCACGAGCTCTACGAAAAGATGTTGGAGCTCTATCCCAACCGCGTCAATCCGGGGTGGGCGCTCTGGGGTTCGGCACGCGCAGTCAAGTCATGAATAAGACGAGTCTTCTAAATAGGGAGGGGCCTCAATGATCAGGAAAATCGAAATCGAACGATTCAGTCTCATCGCGTCGAAGCCGTTTGATGATGTTGTTGCAGCGATCAACGGCGGGATCGGTCATCCGGACATGGCTGAATTGAGGAATTCGACGCAGAAAACGCGATCAGCCGCGGAACTGGAAAGCACAATCGAGAAGGCTGTGGGCAAAACTGGGCTGATGCTGTTTGCCGCCTTTGATCAGGGCGCGATCATCAGCAAATCGACCGGCCGTGAGAAGTCCAGAATTATCCGCCTTCTGATCGGCAATCCGCTAATCATGAAGGAAATGGCGAAGCACGTCCCGGATGCCGGCTCGTACGCGCCCGTTACCGTCCTAGTGGATGAGCGCACCGACGGCGTGCATTTGTCATATGACAGGATGGCCAGCCTTCTGGCTCCTTACGAAAACGCCAGTGCGTTGGAGGTCGCGAGGAACCTGGACACGAAGGTCGAAGATCTTTTGCGCCGAGCTGCGGCCTGAAGCGCCCCGGAATCGATCCGAACTACAGAAAGGGAAATTCAATGGCTAACAACAAGACCAGTGTAAAAACCAGCGCGCAGCCTCGGCTTCACCAACGGGCACCCGAGATTCAGGCGTACGGAACCGTCAACCATCTCGTGCCGCTTGAACTGGAGGAGCCGGTACGGCTGGAAATGACCGCACAGCTCAATCAACTTCTTGCCGACACCATGACCCTGCGTGACTTGTATAAAAAATCGCACTGGCAGGTCGCCGGCCCGACTTTCTACCAACTGCATCTTCTGTTCGATAAGCACTATGACGAGCAGGTCGAGTTAGTGGATTCCCTCGCCGAGCGTATTCAGCTCCTTGGTGGCGTCAGTATCGCGATGGCGGCTGATGTGGCAGAGACGACCCTGATCGAGCGCCCCCCGCGGGGCCGGGAAACGGTTTCAGTCCAACTCTCGCGGCTGCTAGATGCGCACCAGATCGTGATTCGTCAAACTCGAACGCTCGCTCGGCGGGCATCAGAGCTGGGCGATGACGGCACGAATGATCTTCTTGTCAGCGACCTGTTGCGTACGAACGAGCTTCAAGTGTGGTTCTTGAGCGAGCATTTGGTTGACGTGCCGCTCGTCAAGGCGGTAGTTCGACCCTGAAAGACCAGACCAGCTATGACTCTAAAGGAGATTAAAGAAGCAATGCGGGGTGAATGGGTCAGTATTGCGCCCGAGCTTCGCCCCAGCACAATTAAGAATGCCGACGGCGCTGTCAAGCCGTTTTACTTAACTCGCACATTTAGATATCAGCTCGACGACGAATTTCAGTTGACGATCTTGAACCTGGCCGATCCGTACGAGGGCATATCGTCTGGCAAGGGGACCATCCAATCGTCGCGGGAGCACAAAAAGTAGACTTCGTCGCTGACATCGAGTACACGGTGACGCCCTTGCTGCAAGCTTTTCCCGACGCCTTGAACAGTCTCGCGAGTAAAGGGTTTGACAAATGGGAGGTCAATCGTGCGCAGAGTATCTTCAAGAAGGCCTTCCCTCCGTTCGGACTGGAGGAGCGACAAGTGTTCGCAGAATATGATCTGCTCTATTTGAGCGGCGACTTGTTGTTTTGGGGCGCCAGGCACGTCGACGGGCGCGGCTTCGACAAGGAAGAAAACCGACCAACCAATTTGCAGATACCGCTCGTCAGAAAGCAGTCGTCGATTTCAGATCCAGCCTGAGGAGATTCCATGACTGCTTCGTTGCCCGAGGTGGCAAATGATTGAACTTCTCGAACGCGCTATCGCCGCGCATGGCGGCCTCGACCGCTGGCGGAAATTGCAAAGCCTCACCGTCACGGCGGTCAGCGGTGGCGGGCTATTTGCCTTGAAGGGCGTTCCGCAGGACCCGATGCCTCGCCAGCAGACAGTATCGCTTCAGGAGGAGAAAGCTTCAGTCTTTCCGTTTGGGAAGCCTGATTGGCTCACTCGATTCTCCTCGCGTCGTGTTGCCATCGAAAGCACGACCGGTACCGTCGTGAGCGAACGACTGGACCCGCGGAGTTCGTTTGCTGGACACGACCTGTTCACGCCCTGGGACGCGCTTCAGCGGGCGTACTTCAACGGCTACGCGATGTGGACGTACCTCACGACTCCGTTCTTCATGGCGATGCCGGGCTTCGAAGTGTCGGAGATCGATCCATGGCGAGAAGGCGACGAGCGCTGGCGCGGGCTGCGTGCACGGTTCCCGGATGACATCGCGAGCCATAGTACCGAACAAGACTTCTACTTCGGTGACGACTACCGATTGCGGCGCCACGATTATCACGTCGACGTCGCCGGAGGCTTTCCGACCGCACAATACGTTGCAGAGATCGTAGACGTCGGCGGGTTGCGGTTTCCGACGCGCCGTCGTGCATACATGCGCGCGCCGGACATGAACCCCATCCGCGATCTCTTGATGGTTGCGATCGACTTCAGCAACTTCCACCTTGCTTCGCAATCCAAAGGGGACGATCACCATGAGTAATCCCCCATCGCTCGATGTCTACGTCACGCCGATGCGGCCCGTGGTTGGTGCCCCCGCTCAGGGCCCCGGCGACGAGCCCGTGTGGTCGCCCATGTCGAGCACCCTGATTCATGGCGAGCATGATGCGATCCTCGTCGACACTCTTGTCACGTTCGATCAGGCAAATGCTTTGGCCGATTGGGTCGATGGCTTCGGCAAAAAGGTCATCGCGATCCTGATCACTCACGGGCACTCAGATCACTGGATCGGTCTCCAGCGCCTCCTCCAACGCTTTCCAGGTGCAAAGGCGCTCGCGCGACCGGCTCCGCAGCAACGAGCACAGTTCGAGGCGACCGATCCCAAGACGAAGAAATACTGGCAGTCGACTTTTCCCGGCGAGATCCCCGACGATCCGACTGTTCCGGCCCCGTTGATGGAGGGCGGTATCGACATCGAGGAACA
>WNFS01001742.1_pt1 | contig 19878 bp, 14 predicted proteins | sample 5400141 | NCBI WGS metagenome assembly WNFS01 (sample SAMN13153358, study PRJNA577476) | soil metagenome | isolation source: 60 cm saprolite under Madrone tree | place: USA:California | collected 2016-06-14
CGCTTGCCCCATGCCGCCGCAGAACTCGTTCGAATCCTGAAAGAAGCTCAGGCTTAGTTCGCGGCTTCTGCTTCTGCAATCGAGGCGAACACTGGCATCAGCTTCAGCAAGCCGGACACTTGCATGACGGCCATCCCCTGTTGGTTGAGCGCCGCGAGCGCAAATTTCTGGCCCTGATTCCGGCGATGGACAAAAAGTTGCACCAGCGCCCCCACTCCGGCCGAGTCGAGAAACGCCACTCCACTCATGTCCAGCACAAGGCTCGGCGCGAGTTGCGGCCTCATTTCTTGTAGAAAGCGGGTGACCGTTTCCAGTACCAATTTTCCGTCCAGTTTCGCCACGGAGCCTGCTCCGTCGCCGTTCGCCTGCAAATTCACATTCAAATTGACGGGTTGCATAAGCCCAAGAGGATAAAAGCGGCGTGTTAAGGCCAAATGAATGGCCGGTTAACGCCCCAAGCGGCGGTGCGTTGGCCCGACTGTTCCAAAATGGAACTGAACGCGCGCTAGTTTAACTGTTATTGAATTATTTAACTTTCGCTAACTTTCGTTGACGCCTACGCGCCGCAGGTCTACAGTTGGGTCGCTGTAGATTCCCTCTCAGATCCGGAAAATTCGAGCCGTCCGCATCGGCCGGGAAAGTCCGAAGGCCATGTACTGCACAAAGGTCCGTCTTGGGATGGGCGCCGCGGTTTTGCGCGTGCTCTTATCCGGTGCTTTGGTATATCTGCAGTGGGGTGCCGCCACACTCTTCGCCCAATCTGCCTCTCAGCAATACGTCTATGCCAATGTTCCCGGAACTCCGCCCGCAACTTCCAGCATTCTCGCATTCGCCAAGACCGGCCAAACTGGTGCTCTCTCCTCGGTAACCAGTTCTCCGTTTCCCGATCGGCTGGAAGGCGGCCGTATGGCCGTTGACGCGCTGGGCCGTTTCCTTTTCGTCCTGAATCCGACGACAGACGGCATCTCGATGTTCCAAATCAATTCGTCCACAGGCGCTCTCACAGAAGTTTCCACCTCGCCGTTCAGTTCTGGAAGGACCGTGAATCCAAATCAGGCGCCATCCCAACTTGTCTCGCTGGCGACGGAAAAATCGGGGAAATATCTTTACGCCGGGTACACCAGCGGGAACTTCTCAAATTCCAGCGCGATCACTCCGTTCGCGATTGACGCCGCAAACCTGCAACTTACTTTGACCGACCAGCTCAGCTTTGACGTCAACTTCAATCCCCTCCAGATGTTCAGCGATCCTCGCGGGCTCTTCCTCTACATCCTGCAGGGACTGAATCCGTTCACTGGTGTTTCAAACGGCGGCGCTAACGTCTACTCCATCACCGCGACGGATGGCTCCCTTGCGCTCAACGGCTCGGCTGGTAGTGGCTCGGAAGGACGTTCCATGGCCAGCGATCCGCAGGGCCGCTTCTTCTACGACGGTACCGGTCAATTCCAAGGCTTCGTGTTTTGGGGCGCGATCTCCCCGCTCGATGGCACCAGCAACCCAAGCTCACAGTTCTTGACACTCGGCGAAAACAATTTCCCTGTCGCGATGTTGGTCGACGGCTCAGCGAAGTTTCTTTATGTGCAGCAATCCGTAGGACTCGTCATTTATTCGATTGATCAGAAGACCGGCCAGCCGGTTGCTGTGACCGCTCCGCTTGCTTCGCCCCGGTTTCAGCTCGGCAATGTCGTTGCCGATCCCGCTGGCCCGTTTCTCTATTCAGGTTCCGACGCTGGAATTCGCGTTTATCAGGTAAGCCCGACCGACGGATCGCTGAGCGAAATCATCGGATCCCCGTTTGCGACCGGTGCAACGGCAGCGAACCTCGCGATTTCAGGCACAACGCTCCAGGCCATCTCCGGCCCAAGCGCCGCCTTAACGCCGACACCTCTTAATTTCGGCTCCGTTACTGAAGGCCAGCCGATCAACCTGATTCTCCATCTGGTGAACAACGGCGATCAGACACTCACGCTAAATCTGCCCGGTACAAGTATCACTGGACCCAACGTGACTGACTTTTCCCAGACTACGACCTGCCTCGCCACTCTCGCCCCGAACGCGAACTGCTCCTTCGTCTTGACCTTCTCGCCGACCACCGCGACGATCGAATCCGCCGTCCTGCAAATCACCGACAACGCGCCGTCCAGCCCGCAAACCGTCGCGCTCTCTGGCACCGGGGTGGCCCCCAATCCATCGCTCGCATTCGTTCCGGGTAGCCTGACGTTCAATCCCATCGCACAAGGCGCAACGGAAGGCCCTCAGCCGATTCAAATCACTAACATTGGATCAGCAGTTCTTCACATTTCGAACGTAGCGCTTGGCGGTGCGAACCCATCGGACTTCTCCGCGACAAACACGTGCACGAGCCCCGCCATCGCTGTGAATGCCAGTTGCGGAATCAATGTCAGTTTCACTCCGTCCGCCACCGGCAATCGATCCGCGTCCATCACCCTCACCGACGACGCGCCGAATTCTCCTCAGACTCTATTCGTGCAAGGCACGGGCGCCACCGCATTTCAATTGAATCCTTCGCCGCAATCCTCGACGGCGGCCGCGGTTATCGCCGGCCAAACCGCTCAGTATTCGCTGCAGATCAGTCCTGGCAGCGGCTTTAGCGGAAACATCTCGATGTCGTGTTCCGGCTTGCCCTTGGCCACGTCGTGCGCATTTTCGCCAACCGCGATCAACGTTACGTCGTCGAATCCGGTTTCCTTCACTACAAGAATCGCTACGACAGGAAGCGCTTCTGCCGCGTCGCCCATCATCACGATTCGCGAAACCGATTGGCGCGTCGCGCCGATCCCGGTCGCCGCACTCGCAATTCTTTGCTTGCTGTTAACTTGGTTGCGAACTACAAACGCTCAGCAAGCCGCGACCTCACGTTCGAAAGCGATCTCTGCGCTTCTGCTCGTTGGAATTTTTGCTGGAGGGATTGCCGGTTGCGGCGGCGCGTCAAACGTCATCACGCCACCACCTCAGCAGTTGGTCACACCAAAAGGCAACTACGTCGTCACAGTCACGGCAACAGCCGGAACTCTGCCAGCGCAAACTATTGCTCTCACGCTGACCGTGAACTAAATTTATTTCCCGTAGCTGACGCGGTAGAGAATTCCTGGTCCGTCGTCAGATACGACGAGAGAACCGTCAGGCAGAACTGCCACACCTACCGGGCGGCCGTACACCAATCCCTTGCTTGCGTCGGGCACAAATCCAGTCAGGAAAGGCACCGGGTCTTTGTCTGGCTTTCCGTTCTTGAATCCAACAAACGCAACCTGGTAGCCCGACCGCTTCGACCGATTCCACGAACCGTGCTCGGCGACGAACGCGCCTCCTCGATACGGTTCCGGGAATTGTTTTCCCGTATAAAATGCAAACTGCAGCGGCGCGACGTGTGAGCCAAGCAACACATCCGGAATAATTGCTCGCTCCACCAGTTCCGGCTTTTCCTGTTTCACGCGCGGATCGATGTTCGATCCGATGTAGCTGTACGGCCAGCCATAAAATCCGCCATCTTTCACGGTCGTGAAATAATCTGGTGGCAGATCGTCCCCAAGTTCGTCCCGCTCATTCACGGACGTCCAGAGTTCTTTGGTCGCCGGATTCAACGCCAGACCCACAGGGTTACGCAATCCTGTCGCGAAAAGCCGCGCGTTTTTGCCGTCCAAATCGCAAATCGTGATGGCCGCGCGGATCGGTGGGTCGTCCGTTTCAATATTTCCTGCTGAGCCGACAGCGATCAGCAGGTGCTTGCCGTCTGGCGCAATCTCGATCGTGCGGGTCGAGTGTCCACCTGCCGGAACTTCCAGTAATTTTTCTTCCTCCCCAGCCCGCTTGGAAGTTTTCGGATCGTATCGGTACCGCACAATTTCGTTGGTGTTCCCGATGTACACATAATCGTCATGGAACGCGATGCCAAACGGATACCGCAATCCATTCGCGAAGGTTTCCCGCTCTTGCGCGCTCCCGGAATGTTTCGGATCCCGCAGTATCTCAACGCGCCCCGCTCCCGCTTCCGCCACAAACAGATCTCCATTCGGCGCAATCGCCAGCAACCGGGGCGTCTTAAAATTTTCCGCATAAACATTTACGCGGAAGCCATCCGGCGCTTTCGGCAGGAATCCGTCGGGCCGTCTAGTCTGGTCGGGCCCGTTTCCAGCCGACTTCGTCGCAAACGGTTTAGGTAGATCCGGCTTCATGCCATGCGTCACTTGCGCACTGGCACCGAACGGCACCATCGCCGCCAGCCACACGCCGATCGTCAGCCTTCTCAGAAAACTCTTCATCAGCCTGCCTCCCGATGTATTTTGAACGCATCTCTTGGACGCGCCGAGTTCACCAATCGTTTCCCTGACATAATACACACGCGTCAGTTTTCGTTCACGTCGGACGCATCTTTCAGGGCGTGCCCGCATCCAATTTATCGGCAGTGATTGCTACTCAGGCCCCAGGTGGCATAGCCTAATTTCCGACGATGGAACTCACCTCAAAACCGCGCCGCCTTGCCCGCTCGCTCGTATTCGTCACGGTAGCTGCCTTGCTTGTCTGGCATGTCGCACGCGCTTTTTCGGGAATCCCTTCACGGCCTACTGCGCCCCTCCCGGCGCCAACTGTTGACGCACCACTCGCACCAAAATCCTCGACGCAAGTCGCCATCTTCGCCGGCGGCTGCTTTTGGGGCACCCAAGCTGTCTTTGAACACGTCATTGGCGTTCAGAGAGTCACCGCCGGCTATTGCGGCGGCTATGTCGATCATCCCTATTATGACCTGGTCTGCACCGGCTCAACCGGCCACGCCGAAAGCGTTCGCGTCGTCTACGACCCATCGAAAATAACTTACGGCCAACTGCTGATGGTTTTCTTCGGTGTCACGCACGATCCAACACAAACGAATCGCCAGGGACCTGACGTTGGCACACAATATCGCTCTGCCATCTTCTACACTACGGACGAGCAGCAAAAAATTGCCGCTGCATATATCGTGCAACTCGACGCCGCGAGACTTTTCAAACACGCCATCGCAACCGAGCTTGTCCGCGCACCTCATTTTTACGACGCCGAGGACTATCACCAGGACTATCTCGTTCACCATCTGAACGACGGCTACATCCGCTCAATGGACCTTCCAAAGCTCGACCGCCTGAAACACGACTTCCCGCAGTTTTCCCGTTAATCCGTCCGGAGCCGGTTACCCTCTCGCCACATATTCCGCGAGCCGCAGACTTGCGCTATTACACTGGACAAGGTCGCCTACCCGGCGAATATCCATCACTTGAGATTTAGTCCAATCAGGAGCATCCCATGAAGCTCGTAGTTCAAAAACTGTCCCTATGTGCTGCGGTCATTTGTTTTGCGGCCACTGGACAAACCGTAGCGCAGGAAGCTCGCACGCACGCTGCTTCCAAGCCCGTCGTCGCTGAATTCAAGAACGCCGAAGGCCAATCCGTCGGCACCGCAACTCTTTCCGAAGCGGCTCACGGAGTAAAAATCAAACTCGACATCAAAGGACTCCCCGCTGGCGAGCATTCCATTCACATTCATCAGGTCGCCAAGTGCGAAGCTCCCGACTTCAAGTCCGCTGGCCCTCACTTCAGCCCCGCCGGTCACATGGATCATGACCACAATTCCGCGCCCGCTGGGGATATTCCCGACTTCACATTAATCATTGCGGCCGACGGCACCGCCCGGGTCAGTGTTGTCGCTCCAAACGTGACGCTTGGCGACGACCCCAGTTCCGTCTTCAGCAATGGCGGCACGTCGATCGTAATTCACGCCGTTGCTACTCCCGGTGCGGCCAGCTCACCGGCGCGCATCGCCTGTGCAGTCGTGAAGAAGCCCGAATAAGCTAACCGACTAAGCTCTGTGAAACGACTCGCCCCGCCTGGTCCTGTTTCGGCCAGGCGGGTTTCTTTTCTTATTGCATCCCTCTCTTCCCGTTTGTGGTAGGCTTCCCCCGTCTGCGCCCTGCTTTTTCCCCGGTTAATTGGTCATGTCTTCCGAGCATAGAAATTCCGATTGAGGAGGCTCCGATGAGAAGCCGTCGCACGCTTGTCTTCATTTTGTCGGTTTGCGTGGTCCTTGGCGCGTCGTCCTGTCAAAAGCCCTACCACGACCAAAAGGAGCGCTTCGTCCTGGTCACGACAAACACCAAGCTGCCCTATTGGCAGGAAGCCGAAGCAGGTCTGAACGATGGCGCGGCGCAACTAGGCGTTAAAGCCGAACTTGTCGGGCCGGAGAATTTTGACCCGCAGGAAGAACTGCGCGCATTTCAAAAAACCGTGGGCGAAAATCCTGCAGGCATTCTCATCAGCGTTTCCCGCCCCGATCTGTTTCAAGACGCAATCAATGCGGCCGTCACGAGCGGGATTCCGGTCGTCACTGTGGACGCAGACGCGCCCGACACTAAACGTGTGATGTTCGTCGGCACCGACAATTTCCGCGCAGGTCAGGAAAGCGGCAAACGCATGGCGGAAATCCTAAAGGGCAAGGGCAACGTTGTGATGATTACGATTCCGGGACAGCTCAATCTTGACGAACGCGCGCGGGGCGTCGCTGAAGCGTTGAAAAAATATCCTGGCGTGAAGGTCATCCAAACCCTCGACGACAACGGCGATCCGCGCGTCGCCAACGACAGCATCTCCGCTCTCATCAAGGCGAAAGCGGCCTTCGAGGGCGTGCTCTGTCTGGAGGCTTCCGGCGGTTCGGGCGCTGCCGAAGCTCTGCATCGCCTCGATCTTCAGGGGAAGATTCCGGTCGTCGCCTTCGACAAAGACCCGGCAACGCTCGACTGGATCGACCGCGGCGTTATCACCGCGACGATTACGCAAAAGCCTTACGAGATGAGCTATTACGGCCTGAAATTCGTTGACGATCTTCACCACAACGCAGTTCACGAGTTTAAAGACTGGCGGACCGCGCCGTCCTACCCGCTGCCGAAATGGGTAGACACGGGAACGGCCGTCGTCGACAAGGCCAACGTGAACAGCTTCCGTGAGTCGCTCGCGGCTCATCCAAAGCCGATGTAGAAATGTTTTCCCTTGCGGAATAAAAAACTCCGCGCAGTCATCGCAACATCATCAAGTTAGCTGCAAGACAGATTGAGTAGCCGCAATTCAGATGGGCTGTACCTCATTTTTAGATTCAGAAACTCCTTGACTTTGCCTCACTCTGAGACTATTTACTTCCCAACGCTGTGTGATGGTCTTTGAGTGGGATTGGGGTGATGAGGGTAGGGGCCTCTCGCGAGTGGCCTGACGCTGTTCTGCTTTCCTTACTTTGCTCCATTTCGCATTAACTCTACGGGTGTGTCCGCCCATCCATCCCTCAGCGACTCAGGAGGGACTCCAAATGTATTTTGTTGGCCGCAAAGCTCTCATAAGTATTGCCCTACTCCTCGTAGCGCTGTTCACCGTGCAGGTAACTTGGGCCCAAGGTGGTTCGACGACCATTCGCGGCACCGTCACGGACGCGCAAGGCGCGGCCGTCGCCAAAGCCACCGTCACGATAACGAACCCGGCGAATAATTTTTCGCGTACCCAAGTTACGACGGCGACTGGTTCATATAGCTTTGAATTGATTCCGGTCGCGGACTATACCCTAAAAGTGGAAGCCGCTGGTTTTCGTAAGGCTGAGTTCCGTGCCGTTCATGGGTTGGTTGATACCGTTGTGACGATCGACGCCAAGCTTGAGATTGGGAGTTTATCGGAGACCGTTCAAGTTGAGGCGTCGTCTGCCGCCGTGCAGATCAACACGCAGGACGCCACATTAGGAAACAGCATCGTCTCGCAGCAGATCCTCCAGTTGCCCATGGAAGCCAGGAACGTTCAGTCTCTCCTCACACTTCAGCCTGGCGTAACCCCCGACGGCTACGTCTCTGGCGCACGCAGTGATCAGTCTAATATCACGCTTGACGGTGTTGACATTAATGAAGCCCAGAGCAGCGACATCGGCAGCCCGGTGCTTCGTCTCAACGCGGAAGCAATCGAAGAATTTCGCGTGACGACGGTCAACGCCAATGCCAACGAAGGCCGCTCCTCCGCCGCACAAATCAACTTGGTGACCAAGTCCGGTTCTAACACATGGCACGGTTCAGCATTCGAGTTCTACCGCGGCACGCTTTTCGAAGCGAATGATTGGTTTAGCAACCAGGCCGGTGTTGAGCGCACACCACTCGTACGCAATACGTTCGGCGGCTCGCTTGGCGGCCCCATCGTGAAGGACAAATTGTTTTTCTTTTACAGCTACGAAGGTCGCCGAGACGCAACCTCCACGGTCGTTACGAACATCGTGCCACTGAAAAATTTAGGCGACGGCACCATTAACTATTCGTACTGTCTCGATGCGAACTGCGATACGACGCCGCTAGCCTCATTGAACCTTGCCCAAAACCAACAAGCCTTTTCCGATGCCGGTATCAATCAAGCCGTCCTTGACGCCTTTAAAACCGCGGCTGCGAAGTATCCGGCCAATGACACCTCCGTCGGCGATGGCCTGAACACCAGTGGGTTCCGTTTCAATTCTCCAACTCCGGTCGGTCTCAATTCCCACTTCGCTCGATTCGACTACGTCGTTAATCACAGCCAAAACGTGTTCGTTCGTCTCAACTACATCAATGACAACCTAACTCTGGCACGTTATCTTCCGGATCAACTCGCTCCGCAACTCTGGAGCCATCCGCAAGGAATGGCCGCCGGTCACACCTGGACCATCAGCAATAGTCTCGTAAATAATTTCCGCTATGGCTTCACTCGGCAGGCGTTCACGACCAGCGGTGACAGCAACGGCAACGATGTCGCGTTCCGGTTCGTGTTTCAGCCGAACAGTGAAACCCACACCCTAAAGCGCGTGACTCCGGTTCACAATATCGCCGACGACCTCTCCTGGATTCACGGCAGGCATTCTTTTCAATTTGGCGTGAACATACGCAAGGTGAACAACGAACGGGTAAACTTTGGCAATTCATATGATTTCCTCATTACGAACCCTTCGTTCTACCAATCCGCGGGCGATTCCGTGTCCGGAGCCTTCCAGCAATACCTCGACGATAACGCGCTCCCGGGCAACGAGAACGTCGGGCAGTCACTTAACTCAATCGCGGAAGTACAAAACGCCGCGACGGCGATCATCGGCCGCTTTTCCGAATACACCGCCAACTTCACTTTCGGAAAAGACGGCGGCTTGCTAAACCAGGGCGCACCAACTGTCCGTAATTTCGCCACACAAGCCTTTGACGAATATGCTCAGGATGCATGGAAAATTCGCCCCAATCTGACGCTTACTATGGGGCTTCGCTACAGCCTGGAGCGTCCCGTATACGAAACGCAGGGATTCGAAGTGCTGCCTGGATTGCTCGACAGCTCTGGTGGGTGCCAAGCCAGCTCTTTGACCGACTACTTCAATCAACGCCTAGCCGCTGCAAAGCAGGGAAACAATTACTCCGCTCCCATCTGTACCTCCCGCTCCGGCCCGGCCAACGGTGGCAAGCCGATGTACAACTGGGACAAGAACAACTTCCAGCCGCGCGTATCCTTAGCTTGGTCTCCCAACTATTCGGGTGGATTGCTACGCTCGATTTTTGGAGGCCCTGGCAAGTCCGTGATTCGCGGCGGCTTTGCCCTCACAAACGACTACTATGGTCAGGCATTGGCCGTTGATTTCGACTTGAACAATACACTCGGATTCACTTCCAACTACACTACGCCTGCCAATACGTACGACATCTTCGCGGGGCAACTCGCCCCAGAATTTACTGACTTTGCGCAAGGTGCTCATACGCTGCCCAATGTCGTGGTCCCGACCGCTGGTGTCAAGTTCCCGCTCTCGCAACCGGTCGATGAAGGAGAACGCATTGAATCCAGTGTCGACTCCAGACTCCAGGCACCCGCGGAATACGTTTGGAACTTAACCTACGAGCGTCAATTTAAGGCGGGCACTACTCTCAGCGTTTCGTACATCGGCAGGTCCGCCCGGCATCTTCTCGCCCGCCGAGATGTGGCAGCTTTCAACGACGTCGTTGATCCGAAGAGTGGTATGGATTGGTACACCGCAGGCACGCTGCTTGAAAAGCAACGCCAGCTCGATACTCCAAGCAGTCAGATCGCCTCCATTCCATTCTTCGACAACTTGTTCCCCGCAAATCTCGTCGGCATCATGAATAACGATCCGACTGTCCAGAACGATTGTTTTTCGGACTCCGTGAATCTCTGCTTCGACCCCTCGTGGACAAATACTCAGATGTTCTACGGTATGCAAAGCAGAGGCGGTGGTGGCCATCCTGGCAACCCGTTTGCGTTCTTCTCGGGCAACGATTGGACAGATACGCAGGCCTATATCGATGGCGCATTGTTCCGGAACGGCTTCCCGACTCGCTTCATGCAGACCCAGTACGGCGCTCTTTCTGCATGGAGCACCATCGGCAACTCCAACTATCACGGCATGACCGTCACCCTCAGACAGCGTCTGAAGACACTGACGATGGACTTCAACTACACGTTCTCGCACTCGCTGGACGATGCTTCCGGCCTGCAGACAGCTGGCGCATACGGATCGGCCTTTATCGTCAATCCAATTCGGCAATCCAGTTGGTACGGCAACTCCGACTTCGACATCCGCCATCTGATCAACGCTTCCGCCGTTTCGCAGTTGCCTTTTGGCAAGGGTCGGCGCTTCGGCAGCGGAGCTGGAAAAGGGCTGGATGCAGTGATCGGCGGGTGGCAACTCTCGACGATCTATCGCTTCAACACAGGTCTGCCACTGGGACAAAACAACCCCTTCGATGATGCCCGTTGGGCAACCAACTGGAACGTCCAGGCGAATGTAACACCAATAGATCCGATCCATACCTGCCCGGACCGGACGGGCACACCGAAGCTTTTCGGCGGCAGCGCGTGCGACGTCAAAGCGATTTATCAGAACTTCCGAAACGCCTACCCTGGTGAAACGGGACCGCGCAACGTTCTGCGCTATCCTGGCGCAATGAACGCGGATATCGGCTTGAGCAAAGCGTTCCAATTGCCGTGGAGCGAGAAACAAATCCTCCAATTTCGTTGGGAAGTATTCAACGTCGCCAACTATCAGCCGTTCGGCACGATTGATGGGAGCCGCACCGGCATTGGCGTTGCGCGCGACCCGAAGTTGCGCGGCCTCAATCCACCGAGCAACTGGTCGAACTTCACCGCAATCCAAGGAACACCGCGCGTAATGCAGATTGGCTTGCGCTTCAGCTTCTAGCCGACTTCGAAGCTCAACCTGAAACTAAGAACGCCGGGCACGAATTTCGTGTCCGGCGTTTTTCTTGTTCGGAATAGCTCAAGAAGCCAAAACTCTCGACAAACAGCCTGCCTCAGTCTCCAGCGAGGGCCGTTCTCGGTGCTGCCACCAACTCCGCCAAGCCGCGCCGTACCGGACCGAGCACAAACGCGGGCACTTCTTTCTCTGGCGCTAGCGAGAGGCTCGTCGCCTTCCGCGGAAATTCGTTCCGCAGATCCAGCTTCAGCCCGGCTTCCTTCAAAAATTCAGCTGAAAATCCCATGTCTTCGGCCCGGTCCACTCCCCAGAACCACAGCTTTTCTTCATGCTTCTGCAGGAAGTCCAGAGACTCTTCCAGCTTCTTCATGGCACGGTCAAACGATCCTGCCAGGAAGTAGACGGCAAGAGTCCAGGCGTGCCGCGGGTAATGAACTTGGATGCGCACGCAGTATTTCCCTGTCTGATTGCGTTCTATGCTGCAGCGATAGTCATTTCTGGTAGTAGTCGAGCGAGAAGCCATGGTTCACCGTATGATCTGGGTTCGGGGCTGGAGCGTCATGCGTTGAGTTGCTTCCCGAAAACCGTGCATCGGGACACAAATAGGCTACTGGGGCGTGACGGGAAACACAAGCCCCTGTGCCCTTAAAAATAAACGCTTTAGTTTCTGATACTTAGTCTATGAAAGTGGCCCGCCAAGATCGCCGAAGTTCTTCATTTTGTCCTGCATTATCCTGAGCTTGCCTTCCTTCTTCAGGCGGTCATCGAGCGCCGTCCGGAAGGATTGAAATGCTAGAGAACGCTTATCTTGCAGCACTGCGTCGGTCAAAGCCTTCTTCTGACTTTCAAACTCGGTGGGATTTGGCTCCGCTTTCTCGCTAACGCGGTAGACGAGCCAGTTCGCGCCGACGTTCTTTACCGGCGCCACGTCTCCCTGCTTCATTTGGAAGGCTTCGGCGAGCTGTTTTCCGCTGCCTACGCCCGGGATCGAGCCGCTGCGAGCCAAGAGTTCACTCGTCTTGGCTTCCAGACCGAGCGCCTTGGCCGCGGAGTCAAATTTTTCGCCGGCCCTAACATGCTTCTCGAGTTCTTCGGCCTTGGTCTTCGCCAATTGAACCGCTTTTTCGCGCTTCACATCAGCCAGAATCTTGTTCCGCTCCTCCTCGAACGTGCCGGCATGAGTCGGAATCACAGCCTTCAGGGTAAGGACAACGTAACCGCGGTCGGTCTTGAGCGGCATACTCACCTGACCCTGTTGAAGGCGCGACACTTCGTCCTTAACCGCGGGAGCGTTTCCGAAATAAAGCAGCGGCTCCGATGCACTAACCGGCGCGGTTTCAGCAACATCCAGATTGAACTGTTTCGCCAGGTCGTCCAAAGAAATCCTGTTCGACTTGCGAATTGCCGCGCTGATCTGGTCGGAAATCTTGTTGGCGTCCGCTTCGCCCTTGTTGACTTTTGCGTTCACCAGAAGCTGTGCCTTCACTTCATCGAGCGCCAGCGTGTGGGCGGTCTCTTTATCGAGCACCTTGATGATATGGAAGCCGTATTCGGTCTTCACGACGTCGGAGATGCTACCCTTGGGCGTGCTAAAGGCTGCCTTCTCAAAAGCCGCTACGGTCCGGCCCTGCGCAAGCCATCCCAAGTCGCCGCCTTTGTCCTTGGTTTGCTTATCTTCCGAGTATTTCTTGGCCAAATCCTCGAATTTGCCGCCTTTTTTCAGTTCATTCAGCACTTCCTCGGCGCGTTTCTGCACTTCCGCAATTTCCGCCTCCGTTGTCTTGCCGGTCGTGAAGAGCAGAATGTGCTCCACGTGAACACGGTTCGGAACCTGAAATTGCGTAATGCTGTCCTGATAAAGCTTCTTCAACTCGTCGTCGGAGATCACGGTCACGGACTTAATCTTGTTCACATCGAGCAGTGCGTAGCGAACTGACCGCTTTTCGGGTTCCTGATACTTGGACCTGCTCTTCTCGTAGTACGCCTTCAATTCCGCCTCGTCCGGAGCGATCTTCGCCTCGAGGTCTTCGGGCTTGATAAACGCGTAGTCCAGCTTCACTTTCTGATTCTGATAGTTGAACTGGTCTTTCAATTCCGCCGGGCTTGCGCTGATGCCGTCGGTCACCAGCTTCTGGAACTTCTGCATCAGCAGTTCATTTCTCAGCGCGGCCTCGAAGCCGGCCACGGTCATCTGGAAGCGCTGCTGCACCTGCGCCGTATATTGGTCCATGCCGACCGGGCTGTCTCCATTAAAGGCGGTCGGGAGAATCTGCTTTATGGTCGTGGCCATCTCTTCGTTCGTGACCGTGATATTCAGCCGGTCCGCCTCGTACTGAATCTCCTTCTCAAAAACGAGCTGGTTCAGGATCTGCCGCGCGTAAAGCGATTCCAGCGGCTTGGGAATCTGGCCGCGCTGCGAAATCTGCGTTAGCTGCTTCTGAATGTCCTGCAGCGAGATACTCTGCCCGCCGACCGTTGCGACCGTGTCGGTCGAGGCTGCCCCGGCACCAGGCCCCTGCGGCACAAGATACAACAGCATACTGACGGCAATCAGGCCGACAAAAATTCCGATGAAGATCCTTGTAAGAACCTGCTTATTCTCAAATAGACCCGCCATTCCGTGCTTCTCCCTCTTCTACGCTCTTCTGGGGTTGGACAAACTCTAGATTATAGACGACCGGAACCCGTCCCCCAAATTGTTTCCTGCCGCCCCGAAGTGATCTCATTGGCTGCCACTAGCATTGAAGCTTCGTGTGGGTAGCTTGAAATTATTCGCCAACTTGCGGCGGAGGCGGTGGACCGACGTCAAGCTTATTGAAAGTCATGCTGCCGCCGGCGGGCCAAGTCCAGGTCATCGACGAGACATACCCTTCTTTGTTGCGCGCGAAGCGAATGTACGCGTATTCGCAGCGGGCAAAAAACGTGTCGCCTTCCACCATGGTAAGCGTGCGCCATAAAGGATAATCATTCCAATGCATGGCGAGATGCCCTTCATGGATGGCCAGCGTCTGCGTATAAGGCGACGCGGCGGAACGAAACTCGCCTTCGTATTGCTTCATGGACCGTTCGCCCAGCGTCAGAGCCTGGATCACCGGTGGCTTAGAAGGAGTTCCGCCAAAAAGGACGGCCTCCAGGTCCTTGGGAATTCGTGCCGAAAATCCGGATTGGGTATTACTCAGAATAACGACGTAGATATGCTCCGCCGAATAGAACGCCATATGCGAATTAAAGCCTTCTAGCTGGCCAGATTGTTCAATCAAGTATTTTCCCGAGTAATTCCGCTTACCCCACCCGTAAGGATATTTCCATTTGGCGTTTTGGAATTGCGCATTCGTATCCATTGCTTTCAGCCAAACGAGCAAATCGGCCGCAGTTGCGTAAACGGATGCGGCGCCAGGTTCAGCCGCCTCATTGAAGGGTAGCGCGAAGGGGCCGACATCATCGGAGCTGGCGACGTTGCCGAATGCATTGCGACCGGAGGGCAAATCCCGGCATGCTAGCCCGGAGTTCTCCATATGTAGCGGAGCGAAAATATTCTGGCGAAGAAAATCGTCGAAGCCGCCACCTGAAACGCGTTCCACTATCAATGAAAGCAGGAAATAGCCCTCATTGCTGTACTGCGAATTCTTTCCCGGCACGAAGAGTGGCTTTGCCGAGCGAAGCCTGGCCAAAAGTTCATCAGAGGGCAAACAGTCGCGTGCTGCGTCACCGCCCTCAATCACGGCGACGCCCGACTCGTGCAACAGCAACTGTTCAACAGTGATGGAGTCGCCGTTCGGCACTCCTGTGACGAACTGGCCAAGCTTATCAGTCAATTTGAGTTTTCCTTGCGCGACAAGAATTTCGATCGCGGCAGCAGTAAGAGTCTTCGAAATCGAAGCGGTACGAAACCGCGTGTCCATCCGATTCGGAGTGCCTAATTGAGGATCGGCCTTGCCATATGCTCTTTGCACCAGCACATTGTCGCCCTGCGCAATTAGCACCACGCCGCTGAAATCACCGGCATCGGCGAACGACTTCGCCCAGGCGTCGGCACGCGCGTCAACAATTCGAGGATCCAGCGAGGTAGCCGGCGCAGTGGTTCGCACTTGGCCCGCCAACGCTAGTGGCGCCAAGGTGAGGACGGCCAGTAACACGGCAAAAACGGTCATTCTTGAGCGCATGGCGCGGCGGACCTCCGTGACGCGGGGCAAGGAAAGCGTACCGTAAACAAGATGCCGGGACGAAGCGTTTCGGGTCGGTGCCGGTCGTTACCTCGCCTTGTTGCTCGAACGCTATTTGCAAATTGACTACGGCTGACCTTCGAGAAAGCGCTATGGGCCCACCGCTGTGCTAAATTGCGAAATTGGCGTGCTCACCGCGCCAAATGGACAACAACGACAGTATGGATCCACAACGGCCAGGGCAAGGCAACAAAGTTCAGCGTGTCGAGGTCTATTGGCACGCGGTGTCGTACAAGACCGTCGCAATGGTCTTGCTCCTCGCGGTGGCTTTGATCTTCGTTTCGATCTACTTCGTTTTCCCCAACGTGTATGCGTATGTAGTGAAAAAAGTTACGGAAGCGGGAACGCCCGATCTCGATCCGATGGCGAACGGACAATCGAAAATTAAATTCGTCAACCTGGACGGCAGGGTCCAGGTAAAAAAAGTCAACTCCGTGCAGTGGGTGGACGCCGATTTTCATACGGTTCTGGACAAAGGTGATCTGATTCAAACCGGCGCGGACGGTATTGCCCGAATCGCTTTTGCGGACTCGACTTCCTATGTAGTGAACCGAGAGACTCTGATCACAGTGGAAGAGAATAACGTCACTCACGAACAGACCAGCACCGCGGTGCACATCAATACCGGTCAGGTCGATCTCTCTACCGCCAGCTCCCCGAATGCGCGCGCGGCAGTGAGCGGCGAAGACTTCCTCGCGCAGGTCCGTCCGAACAGCCATGCGTCGGTAAAGTCTGACCCGAAGGCGGGCGAGAGCGAAATTACGGTTACCGGCGGCAGCGCGGAAGTGCGACACGGACAAGAACACAGCGAACTCAATTCGCACCAGCGTGCGACAATTACGGGCGGCGGACCGATTCAGAAAACCGACGTGCTTGCGCCAAGCCCGAATCTGACGCGGTTTCGTACAACCTCCGCGTTAGCGCGACAACGATGTTCACCAAGCTGATCCGCGACCTAAAAGTGACTGGAACGAGCGCGGACATTAGCGGCCTCGATGCAGGAGATTATTTCTGGGACGTGATCGCGACGGACTCCAAGAAGCAGACAAGTTCGCCGAGTGAGCCGTATAAATTTGCGCTGTTCGCGCAAGGAAAAGCGCAGGAGATGGCGCTTGAAATTTCCGGCACACAATTGCATGGGCGCCTGGCAGAAATTTCCGGCCGCACCGAACCAGGCGCGGCATTGATCATCAATGGCCAGCCCGTGGCTAACATTAGTCTCGATGGCAATTTTCGGTATTTTACGGAACCATTGGAGCCCGGCGAGCACACAATCGTGATCATCGGCCAGAATCGGCGTGGCGGAACGGCACGGCAGCAAGTAACGATCGTGGTACCGAAGTAAGAAAAGGGTTTTCATCGCGGCGGCGCTTTTTTGCGCCGGACGCGGCGTTTGGCGACAATAGAAGTTGGACTCGCGAACGAGTGAAGGGCAGTGCTTCACAGAAGGACTGGGGGCATGAACAAGAACGGTTACAACATGAGGTCGGTGTTCAGTTTGTTTTCGTCCGACCTCGCGATCGATCTGGGCACGGCAAACACGCTGGTGTTTTCTCACGGCAAAGGGATTGTCGTGAACGAGCCTTCGATCGTGGCAATCAACAAAGTGAGCGGAGAAGTCGTGGCGGTTGGCCGTGAAGCGAAGGACATGCTCGGACGCACGCCCGGTAACGTCGTTGCGATCAAGCCGATGAAGGATGGCGTTATCGCCGACTTCAAAGTCACCGAAAAAATGCTGACGTATTTTATTCAGAAGGCGCACAACCGCCGTGTGCTCGTTCATCCGCGCATCGTAATTGGCGTTCCCAGCGAAATCACTCCCGTGGAAAAGCGAGCGGTGCAGGACTCGGCGTATCGAGCCCGAGCGAGCGAAGTTTATCTCGTTGAACAAGCAATGGCGGCGGCGATTGGTGCGGGCTTGCCGATCGAAGAGCCCAGCGGAAATATGGTCGTCGACATCGGCGGCGGCACGACGGATATCGCGGTTATCTCCATGAGCGGCATCGTTTATTCGCGTTCGGTGCGCGTGGCCGGCAACGAAATGGACGAAGCCGTCATGCAGTACCTGAAGCGCAAGTACAACCTCCTCGTCGGCGAGCGCACGGCGGAACAGATCAAGATGGAAATCGGCTCGGCGTATCCGCTGGAAAAGCCGCTGACAATGGAAGTGAAGGGCCGCAACCTGATTGAAGGCGTGCCGCGCACCGTGACAATTGATGACAGCGAAATTCGCGAATCCTTAAGTGAATGTGTTGCGACCATCGTCAACGCAGTGCGTGTGGCGCTCGAACGCACGCCGCCGGAACTTTCCGCCGACATCAGCGACCGCGGCATCGTGCTGACCGGCGGCGGCGCGCTGCTGAAGAACCTGGACAAGCGCATTCGGGAAGAGACCGGATTGCCGGTGTCGATCGCCGACGATCCGCTGGCATCCGTTGTTCTGGGTACCGGTAAGATGCTCAGCGACTTTAAATTGCTGCGCATGGTTTGCATTGACTGATTTATTGCGACACGAATTTCAAACGAGCTTCAAACTGAATTACACGGCCGTGTTCTCCGTCACCAGCGATGGATTAATTCGACCCGATAGAAAGCGAATTTAGCGCCTCATGGTTGCCATCCCCTCTCGCCATCGCTCGCTGGTGTTGCTCACCATCGTTGTCGTCGCACAGGTATTGATGCTGGCGATTCAGATTCAGCGCACAAACACTGAGGGTGAAAGTAAGAACCTGGTTCGCTCATGGAGCGTCGGACTGATTTCGCCGTTCGAGCGCGCGGGAACATGGACCGTCGGCAAAGTGCGCGGGACGTGGCGGCACTACTTCGCGCTCAGCGACGCAGCGAAAGAAAATGAACGCCTGAAGCAGGAAAATGACGCGCTGAAGCTGCAGATCACGCAGTTGCGCGGCAAAGCGACGGAAGCGGACCGGCTTGCGAAGGTATTGAACTTTCGCGAATCTCAGGAAAAAGTCCCAATGATCGGCGCGCGCGTAATCGCCGCGAGCCCGGACGCGAATAGCGCCGTGATTTACCTTGACCGCGGCCAACGCGACGGCATCAGGAAGAACATGGGCGTGATTACCGCTGACGGCGTCGTGGGCAAAGTCATCGATTCGTTCAGCAATACGGCGCAAGTCCTTTTGCTGACGGATCGCGAAAGCGGCGTCGGCGCGATGATCGAAGAATCGCGGATTCAAAGCCCGGTGCGCGGTTCGGGTGAGCCGCTGATCAGCATGAGTTACGTTTCGAACGACGACGAAGTAAAAGTCGGCGAACACGTCGTTACCAGCGGCACGGACAGAATTTTCCCGCGCGAGCTGCCCGTCGGCACAATCGTCGAAGTAAAACAGGGCCCGCCGCCATTCAAGTACATCCGTCTGCGGCCCGCGGCACAGCTGGAGAAGCTGGAAGAAGTGATCGTGCTTCTGACGATGGACCCTTTGGCAATGAAGAAGCCTACGCAGACATCTGAGGCGACTCCTGCCTCTGCGCCCGGAAACGAAGCGGCGCCAAAGTCTGGTGCCGGCAAACGCACGCAAGAACCTGCCGCAAAGCCCGCGGAGAAACCTCGATGAACGATACTTTTGACCTTCGCAGCAGCGCATCGCACATCGAAGTACACAAGTTCCGCGGCGGTACAATCTTGTTCGCGACAGTCTTGGCGCTTTTCGTTCAGGCTTTTCTCCCAGTCTACTTCCCGAAAGTGGCGATCGTCGATCTACCGCTCTTGATTACGATCTATTTCGGTTTGAGCCGCCGCAATCCTTCCACGGGTTTGCTTTTAGGGTGCGCTGTTGGTTCGCTACAGGACCTGCTCGGGAAAACCCCTCTTGGCTTCTACGGGATCGCCAAAACTCTTATTGGCTTCGCCGCTTCCTCCATCGGCGGCAAGCTCGACACAGAGCATCCCGCAGCGCGCTTCGCATTGACTGCGACGTTCTTCGCCTTGCATCAAGGAATCGTCGTGTTGATTCAGCGCCTGCTCCTCGCTCACGCCGAGCCGTGGTTCACCGCGCGCCTCGCCATAGCCGCGCTCGTCAATTCGCTCGTAGGCGTCGTGCTCTACTTCATGCTCGACCGCCTCCGCAGATCTTGACGAATCCTCCAACAAAACAACCTCTAATGACGGAGCAGAAATTGCTTGAAGTCGTCGTAGGATGACGACGTTGGCAACGAAAGTTTGGGCCGCTTAAGATAGGCGGCCAAGCGGTCCGGCAGCGGCGGCGCTGTGCCGATTGCTTTCTCAACTACCTCAGCGAACTTTGCGGCGTGCGCCGTAGCCAACACCAACCCTTGTGACGGTTCCGGATGCTCGCACTTGTACGCTTCCCATCCGAGAATTCCTACTGCCGTGTGAGGGTCGGCGATGTAGCGATACCGTTCCCAAATGGACTTCATTTCTGCAAGCGTTTCGGTG
>WNFS01001310.1_pt1 | contig 19876 bp, 15 predicted proteins | sample 5400141 | NCBI WGS metagenome assembly WNFS01 (sample SAMN13153358, study PRJNA577476) | soil metagenome | isolation source: 60 cm saprolite under Madrone tree | place: USA:California | collected 2016-06-14
GCCGCGAGCGATGATGCCCACCAGTGGCGCATTGTCAATGCGCGCGGGCCCATCTCCCGTTTCCGCAAGGAAAACCTCGAAGGCAATCAGCTCGTCCGCTATTCAGAAAACAATGCACGTTATCTGCGCGTGCGCATTCAGGAATCCGCGCATACCTTCGTGGTAACCGGCATGGAGGTTTTTTCTTCTCCGGCCGTCAAAACCGAAAGCCCAGCGGAAAGAGGCGCTCTTCTCACCGCGTTGCTGCTTCCCGACTCGAACGGCGCGCCTTCGCAAACGCAATGGACTGTAGACCTAGGGGCCGTGGCGATTCCCATTGCCAGATTCAATTTCGAGACGGCCCAGCCGGAGTTTTACCGGGCTGTGCGCCTGCTCAATAGCACCGATCAGAAAGAGTGGCAGTCCGTCGGCGGTGGCGAGATTCACCGCTTTGCGGTCAACGGGAAAACCGAGGAGTCTTTGGGTGTGCAGTGTTACGAGATGTGGGGGCCCCGCTATTGGAGAGTGGAAGTGCTCAACGCCAACGATGCCCCGCTATCGGAAGTTCGCTTGTCGCTAACGATGCCCTTGCGCTTCGTGCTCTTCCATCCGGCGCAAAACCGCTCCTATCGCCTGATCTACGGCAACTTCCGTGCGACCGCGCCGCAATACGACCTTGCGCGTACCCTGCATATCCAGGCAAATGAGGTGATAGCCCACCTGGGACTGGGTGCTGAAGAAGCTACTTCCAATTACGCCGACCCTCGTCCCTTCACCGAGCGTCATCCGAATTTGCTTTGGATTGCTCTCGGCGTCGCTATTGTGCTGCTTGGCTACGCCGCTCTTCGCGCTTTGCGCACGCCGGACTCCGCAACATCGTAGAATTACCCGGGCGCCTGAAATAGCGCCGCTTCTAGAGTGCTTCAAGCCGCACGCCAGTGCGACTCTTTGTTCTCGAAGAATATCCCTATGCCTTTTTCAACTTCCGCGCGATCCAGACCAGTATCACGGCGCCGACAAACGAAACAATGATGTTGCCGATAAGTCCCCGGCGTGGAGCCCCAATAGTCCGAACACAAAGCCGCCGAGGATGCCCCCAAGAATCCCGAGGATGAGGTCCACCAATATGCCGTAACCTCCGCCCTTCATTACTTGGCCGGCGAGCCACCCCGCGATCAGCCCCACTACGATCGAATAAATCATTTGTTCCCCTTCCTCTGTGTTGCCTGGCGAATAGCCACCGCTGCCGCGTCCCTTTTAGAACGCTCCTTGCGGAATGTCAACCGCGCGCCTTACACTGGCTCGCACGAAAAATATTCAGCCGCAACGGAGCGTTGATGATTTCTCGCACTCGTTTATTTTTTCTACCGCTGCTGATTCTTGCTGTGATTAGCGTCGCCTGCTCGAAGTCTCCCGCGCCGGGCGATTCGGCTTCTGCCGGCAAATCCGGCGCGCGCGCAACGATCGTCTTCATGACCGACTTCGGCACAGCTAACGACGCCGTTGCTATTTGCAAAGGCGTCATGCTCGGCATCGCTCCCGATGCCCGCATCATGGACATCACCCATCAGGTGACGCCCTATTCGATAGAGGAAGGCGCGCGATTCCTCGCAGCCGTGTCTCCTTACTATCCCGCCGGAACGGTTTTCGTTGCAGTGATCGACCCCGGCGTGGGCACCTCGCGCAAAGCCATCATCGTTAAATCAAAAAAGGGCCAGTATTTTGTTCTGCCGGACAATGGCCTGATCACTCCGGTGATCGATCGCGACGGCCTCGATTCCGCCCGCGAGATCACCAATCCAAACTGGACGATTCAGGCCCCCATCTCCTCCACGTTCCATGGCCGCGACATTTTTTCTCCCGCAGGCGCGCACCTTGCCGCTGGATGGGATTTCAGTCTCGTTGGCCCGGTTGTCTCTCAACTCGTTCGCCTTACTCCCAAAACTTCCACCACCACAGATAAAGGCATCGAAGGTCATATCATCGCGATTGACGATCCCTTCGGCTCCCTGATCACCGATATTCCCGGAGACGACTTCAAGAAGCTCGGCTACAACCTCGGCGACAAGTTCCGGATCGAGATCAACAAGAAATCGGTAACCCTGCCTTACGCGAAGACTTTCATGGACGTCCCGGTGGGCGACGTTCTTCTGTTTATCGATTCGCGAGACCGCGTCAGCATCGCCATCAACCAGGGTAATTACACGAAAAAGTTCAACATCGAGCGTCCCAGCACGATTTTCATCCCGCGCAAAGGCGCCGCCATCAAGGACAAATAGCCTGCGTTTGGCGGCCCGCTAACATTTGCTTTGGAACTTTTCCCACTCCCCGTCGTATCACTCACTTAGATCGTCAAAGACTGTGTGCCTACCCAACCGGCAGAGGCGCGAGGGAGCAGCCTATGGAATCTTTCAATCAGCTCAAGCAAGTCTTTCGCCGGCTTGGCCGCGCCCCTATGTTCACGGCCCTCACGGTGATCACTCTCGCCGCCGGCATCGGTGGCAACACCGTCGTCTTCAGCGTTCTAGAAGGCGTCCTGGTGAAGCCGTTGCCCTATCCCAAACCTGATGAACTTATTGGCGTCTGGCTTACCGCGCCCGGAATCAAGCTCAAGGAATTCGAGCTGTCTCCCTCCGACTACTTCATCTTTCGCGAACAGAATCGCACCCTCCAGGACCTTGGTCTTTACGCGGGCGACTCCGTGAGCCTGACCGGCGTGGCCGAGCCCGAGCAAGTTCGTGCCTTGCGAGTCACGGACGGCACTCTCCCGCTCCTCGGCATTCCTCCCGTGCTGGGGCGCACCTTCACCAAACAGGATGATTCGCCGGGTGCTCCTGAAACTGCCATGCTCACGTACGGCTATTGGCGCCGCAAATTTGGCGGAGATGCTTCCGTCGTGGGCCGTAACATCATCGTGGACGGCAAGAGCCGGCAAATCATCGGCGTCCTGCCCCAGCGATTTCACTTTTTGGACTGGGAAGAGTTCGGCATACTCATCCCGTTCCAGTTCGATCGCAACAAAACCCATCTCGGGAACTTCAGTTACGAGGGTCTCGCCAGGCTCAAACATGGCGTCACCATCGAGCAGGTCAACACGGACGTTGCTCGTATGCTCCCCGTCGTTATGAGTTCATTTCCGACGCCGCCCGGCTTCAGCATCAAGCTCTTCGAAGACGCGCATATCGGCCCCAACGTACGTCTCCTCAAACGCGACGTCGTCGGTGATGTCGGCAGCGTCCTCTGGGTTCTGATGGGTTCGATCGGCATGGTCCTTCTGATCGCGTGTGCCAACGTCGCCAATTTGCTGCTCGTGCGTGTAGAAGGCCGCCGTCAGGAGTTGGCCGTGCGCGCCGCTCTTGGCGCGAGCCGTGGCCGCATCGCTGCGGATCTCCTGCTTGAGAGCGTCCTTCTCGGGTTGCTCGGAAGCACCGTCGGCTTGGGCCTCGCTTATGCCGCCCTCCGTGTTCTTGCTGCCCTCGCTCCCGCAGGACTTCCTCGCGTCCGTGAAATTGGCATTGATGGGCGCGTCCTGCTCTTCACACTCTTGATTTCCCTCTTCGCCAGCGTTCTGTTTGGCTCCATCCCAATCCTCAAGTACGCCGGAGTGCGTCTTAGCACCGGCATTCGCGAGGGCGGCCGCGCTCTCAGCCAAAGCAGGGAGCAACATCGGGCGCGCAGCGTCCTCGTCGTCGTGCAAGTCGCGCTCGCGCTCGTGTTATTGATTTGCTCCGGCCTGATGATTCGGACTTTCCGAGCGCTCACCAACGTCAATGCGGGATTTTCCGAGCCAGGTTCGTTGCAAACCTTCCGAATCTCGATTCCTGGCACCGTGGTGAAAGAGGATGAGCAGGTCGTCCGAACGCAAGAGGAGATCTTGCACAGGCTCGCAGCGATTCCGGGGGTCGGGTCCGTCGGAATTGCCTCCATGCTCCCCATGACCTACGGAGGCTGGCACGATCCCATCTTCGTTGAGAACCACACTTATGCGGAGGGCGAACTTCCTCCGCTCCGCACTTTCCGATTCATTTCGCCCGGATACCTGAGCACCGTCGGCACGCCGCTAGTGGCCGGGCGCGAGATCGCCTGGAACGACACCTACAAGAAAACTTTTGTCGCCATGGTTTCTGAGAACCTAGCGCGCGAGTATTGGCACGATCCCTCGGCCGCCCTCGGCAAGCGCATCCGCGTCAGCACCAAGGACGACTGGCGCGAAATCATCGGTGTGGTCGGCGACGTTCACGATGAAGGCGTCAGCAAACCGGCCACCACTATCGTGTATTGGCCACTCCTGATGGATCACTTCGAGAGTGATGATTCCATGTCCATGCGCGAAGTCGCATTCGCCATTCGCAGCTCTCGCACTGGCTCACAAAGTTTTCTGAACGAAGTCCGGCAAGCGGTCTGGTCCCTGAATCCGAATCTTCCCCTCGCTGACGTTCACCCCCTGGACTTTTTCTACAAGCGCTCCATGGCCCGCACTTCCTTCACGCTTATCATGCTCGGCGTTGCCGGATGCATGGCGCTGTTGCTCGGCGTCGTCGGCATTTATGGCGTCATCGCCTATTCCGTCTCCCAGCGCACCCGCGAAATCGGCATTCGCATGGCTCTCGGCGCCCAGCACCAAGCCCTTACGGGCATGTTCGTTCGCCACGGTCTGTTCCTGACCGGCATCGGTGTCGCCAGCGGACTCATCGTCGCCATCATTGCCATGCGCCTCATGTCCTCGCTGCTCTTTAAGGTGAGCCCCGTCGACCCCGTCGCCTACGGCGCCGCTTCTCTCGGCCTTGTCGCCACAGCGTTTCTGGCCAGCTATTTGCCGTCACGCCGCGCCGCCACTGTCGACCCCGTCGAGGCCCTGCGCGCCGAGTGAGGCGCGAGAGCGACAAGCCATGAAAGCGATTCGGGTGGGGCGGTACCTCCCCTACCCCCGGGCAATTTGTATGAATATCAAAAGAAAAGACTTACGAAATTTGCAACTCGTAAATGTCTGATTCTAAACGAGATGTCTTTGAGTGAACAAAAAAGGAGGCTGCTGGAAAACAGCGTGGAAAAAAGAAAAGCGGGAGCAAGCTCCCGCACTCCAAGCACAGTTATCTACGACGTTAAGTATAGCATAAATTATTAATATGTCAAGGCTTTTTTGCGGTTTTTTTGGGTGGTAGGCGGGCGGTCCCGCGATCTGTTGGCGCAAGAGTTGCAATTTCCTTCCACTCGCCCAACAATGAACCTGTAGCTCAGGCCTTTAGGCTGAGGCTCTTGTCGATTCGAGGTCCCGCCATGCCCGAAGCCGTCATCGTTTCCGCCGTACGCACTCCCGTCGGTCGCGCTTATAAAGGATCGCTGCGCGCCACGCGCCCCGACGATCTCGCCGCGCTGGCCATCAAGGAAGCCCTCGCACGCGTTCCCGGCCTCGACCCCAAAGAAATTGACGACGTGATTCTCGGCTGCGCCATGCCCGAAGGCGAACAAGGGATGAACGTTGCGCGCATCGCCGCGCTTCGCGCCGGTCTGCCGGTCGAAACCAGCGCCATGACCATCAACCGCTTCTGCTCTTCCGGTTTGCAGGCTATCGCTTTGGCCGCCGAGCGCATTCGCGCCGGCTCCGCCGAAGTCATCGTCGCGGGCGGCACTGAATCCATGTCCATGGTGCCCATGGGCGGCAACAAAATTTCCCCGAATCCGTGGCTGGTCGACAATTATCCCGACGCCTACATTAATATGGGCCTCGGCACGGAAAATATCGCTCGCAAATTCGGCATTACCCGCGAGCAAGCCGACCAGTTCGCCGCGGATTCCCATAGGAAAGCAGTCGCCGCCATCGCTGCCTGTCATTTCAAGGACGAAACCATCCCTGTCGAAGTGAAAATCACTTCGCTGCCGAACGGAAACGGCGCTTCTCCCAAGCCTAAGTCTCCGATAAAACCGGCAACTCAGACATTTACTTTCTCGACCGAAGAACTTCCCCGCGCCGACACTAACCTCGATGTTCTCGCCAAGCTGAAGCCCGCTTTTCACGCGAAAGGATCAGTCACCGCAGGAAACAGCTCCCCAATGAGCGACGGAGCCGCCGCCACCGTCATCATGTCCGACGCCCGCGCCAAGTCGCTCGGCCTTAAGCCCTTGGTGCGTTTTGTCGCCTACGCCACTGGGGGCGTTCTTCCGGAAGAATTCGGCATCGGTCCTGTGCGCGCCATTCCCAAAGCATTGAAGCTTGCGGGCCTTTCCTTGAACGACATGGCCGTAATCGAACTCAACGAAGCCTTCGCCGCGCAGTCCCTGGCCGTCATTCAGCAAGCCGGCCTCGACACCAGCCGCGTCAACCCGAACGGGGGCGCCATCGCCCTCGGCCATCCGCTCGGCTGCACCGGTGCAAAACTTACCGCCACCATCATCCGCGAACTCCAGCGCCGCAACGCCCGCTACGGCATGGTCACCATGTGCATCGGCGGCGGCATGGGGGCCGCCGGCATCTTCGAGCGCCTCTAATACGTTTCGTCTCTGGTCAGGCATGCTGGTTCTAGTCATTCTCATCGCCTCGATCCTTATCTTTCGTGGACTCGGCTTTGCGGGAGCACCCGCTTTCGCGTCGTGGTCCGCGGATGTGCGCGACGGCCTCGCGGTCATGCTTCTTTTCACCGCGAGCGCACATTTTATGCCAATGAAGGAAGACCTCATTCGCATGACGCCTCGATGGGTTCCACGGCCGCGAGCGATGGTTTTCTTCACCGGGCTTTGTGAGATAGCCGGTGCGATTGGTCTGGTGATCCCCGCGACGCGGCGCGCCGCCGGCATCGCGCTGATTCTTTTTTTTCTCGCCGTTTTGCCCGCGAACATTCACGCGGCCCGTGCTGGAATAACTCTTCGCGGGCGTCCAGCCACGCCTCTTTGGCTGCGCGTTCCCATGCAAATCCTCTTCATCGTTTTGGCCTGGTGGTCCACCCAATAGCTGTTGCCCCTGCGATGGGTTCGTTCCCTTGATATACAATGCGCTCATGAAACGCTTATTCCTCGTTCTCACGCTTTTGTTCTCTGCCTCGCTCCCCGCTCAGGCTCCTACTGCTGTGTCCCTGCGCGAGGAACCGCACCACCATTTCGTCTTCGAAAATGATTACGTCCGCGTCTTCCGCGTAAGCGTCCCCGCGCATGACGCCACGCTTCTTCATCAGCACGATGTTCCCTACCTGTACATTTCGCTAGGCCCGGCCGAGGTCATCAACGCCGTCCAAGGCCGGCCCGAGGCCCGCATCGTGATGGCCGACGGCCAGCTCGGCTACTCCCCCGGCCACTTCGCCCACATCGCGCGCACCGATTCCGAGATCCCTTTCAACAACGTCACTGTCGAGCTACTTCATCCCCAGGGTGAGCCACGAAATATTTGTGAAAAAATAATCGAAGGTCCGGTCAAGAACTGTGGGAGTTCCGGCTCCAGTACCGTTCCCGCAGACTCCCCGCTCAGGGCCTTTGTGCGAGCCACCGGACCGAAGCGACTCTTTGAGACGGAAGAGATTCTTGTCTCGTCTCACGCGGCCCCGGCCCCCATTGAGCAGCACTATAGCGAATCAGCTCCGCTCGCAGCGCGACTGCTAGTGGTAGAGGACAACTCCGAGTTGCGGCTGGACTTGGCCGGAGAGCCATCCAAGTCGCTTCACTCCGGCGAGGTCCTTTGGCTGGAAGCGGGGAAAAAGTGGACGATTGTCACTCCCCTCCCACATAAGCTCGCACGCTTTCTCCTGATCCGGTTCAAGGATAGTGACACAACAAAGACGCCTTAGCGAAAGCAGCGCATCTTCGCATCCACGTGCACGACCAACCTTTCAAGCGCGTCTTTCACAACGTGTTGCAGCGAACCGAACTTAATCGGCAGCGACGCGGTGGAAATTAACCGCCCTTCAGAATCGATTGCATTTTTCGCTTGACCGGCGTCCAAGAATCATGCAATATGGCGTAAGACGACATGTCGTTGGAGGACATATATGGAGGTTAGCGAGCCGGTCCTGCTCATCCTTCTGAGCCTTGCCGAACAACCCCGCCACGGCTATGCGATCCTCCAGGACACCGAGAGGATGAGCGACGGGCGCGTGCGGCTCAGCACCGGTACTTTGTACGGGGCGCTGCGCCGCTTGCTTGAGGATAAGTGGATCGAGCGTTTTAAGGAACAAGACAGCTCGCGCGGCAGGCAGGCTTACCGGCTGACCGCGGCGGGGCGCCGAAACCTGCAAACGGAAGTGGCGCGGTTGAAGCATCTGACCCGCGTCGCCGCTCTGCGTGTGGCACGGAAGGAGACCTAGCCCATGCTTGCATTTTACCGATCACTCCTCCATCTCTATCCCGCCGCTTACCGCTGTGAGTATGGGGACGAGATGATGGAGGTTCTCTCAGAAGTGCAGGCGGTGACTCGCAATAGGAGTGCATTGTCGCGCATCTTGTCGGGAGGGCATGAGGCCGGCGGCTTGTTGTATGGAGCTCTGAGGGAACATTTCCGGAGCATCACCGGTCCCTATGACGGCAGGATGTTGTCGTCCATGTTTTCATCCATGTTTTTATCAAGGAGGTTCACGATGCGATCTGAATTCCGGTTTCCGAAGGCCACGGTAGCGCTGATGACGATCATCCTGGCTGCCGTTATCTTTACCATTGAAAAGGCAAAGGCTATCTCGGCCTCGGTACCTCATGCGAATCTGCCGGTCGGCCCCATTCAGCCGGCGCAAATCACGATTGTGCCCACGCTGCTGGTGGTCTTGATTAGCGCCATTGTGGCTGGAGTATTCGGCTGGGGCATTCTCTTCGCGCTGCGCCGCTCCGGCGTGCACCACCTTGCCGAAATGAATCCTTCCGCCGACGCGCGCTCTGGTAAATGACTGGTGTGATTCTATGAGGCACGGATAATCGAGTTCTTAGAAACAGCTAGGACTTGGCTCTCCACAGACCGACCGTGTTGCCTTCGGGATCCTGCATCCACGCGAAGGTGCCCGTGGGAATGTCCACGGGAGGAACCAGCGTCTTTGCGCCAAGGCTTTTTGCTTTTTCGAGATACGCAGCCACGTCGTCGACGCCCACATAGAAAATGGTGTAGTGCTGTGGCTCGTGTCCCAGCGCCGTGATGTGCCCGGTGATGCCGCCGGCCTCGGCCGCGATCATCGCCGCTGGACCCATCGCTTCAATTTTCCAGTCGAAAAGTTTCTTGTAAAACTCTTGCGTCTTCGCGCTGTCCTTGCATCCAATTTCAAAATGCACGACTGGGTGGGTCATTGGTTCGTCTCCTGTTCGAGGGTCTCCCTGCTTCGGGCTAACAAGTTTCTTGCGTTCCGGCGTCTCCGACTGAGCCAGCGGCTGGACAGCCAGCGAGGCGGCGGCACCGGCAGTCACGTTGATGAAGCTTCGTCTCCGCATCGTTCCCTCCCACCGAGAAATAGCCGGGCGCACTGTACCACATGTCCCGCGAGTCTAGTCCGCAGCGTAGCGGCGAAAGAAGGAGTCGGGCTTCCAGCGCGGCCGCGCTGCCGTGTTGGCGGTGTCGAGGAGAAGGCGGCGGGTGAATTCCTCGTAACTTGCCGCGGCTTGCAGATCGACGGGCTGGTTCACGTCGTCTGATGGAGCGTGGTAACGGTTGGTGAGCCAGTCCTTGAAAATCTTCTGCTCGGGCGTGCCGAGCTCGAAGCCGACATCGCACTTGACCGCGGGAACGCCGTGCCTGATGAAGTTGTACTGATCGCTGCGGATGAACGTGTTGCGGAGCGGTTCGGGATCGGCGATCGGCTTGATGCCCATGGATTGCGCGATGGCAGCGGCGTGCGTGCCGAGGTCGGACTCTTCGAGGCCGCCAATTTTGAGAATTTTCAGCGGGACGATGGGAAGAAACATGTCTACGTTAACGTCGGCGACGATGGATTTCGGCGCGACGGTCGGATGCGTCGCGAAATATTTCGAGCCGAGCAGGCCTTTTTCTTCGGCGGTGACCAGCAGAAAGAGGATTGAACGTTGAATTTTTTCGGGATGCGCTTTAAGACTCGCTGCGATATCCATGGCGAGCGCGCTGCCGGAGCCGTTGTCCATCGCGCCGTTGTAGATGCGATCGCCGTTGATAGGAGCGCCGATGCCGATGTGGTCGATGTGCGCTGAGAGGACCACGAATTCGTTCTTGAGGGCGGGATCGGAGCCGGAGAGTTTGGCGACGATATTGGAGGATTCGACAGCCTTGGTAAGGATGACGGCGTCAGCCTTCAATGAAACGGCCAGGGGAAAGTGTGGAAGCGGCTTGCGGTCTTTTCCGAGGGCGGCGATTTCAGCGAACGTGTGGCCGGAACCCGCGAAAAGTTGCTCGGCGGATGCGGGGTTAAAGGCGACCCCGACTTGCTGCCCAGGGGTTTCGTTGAATTCCCCATCGGCAAGATCCATCGACGGGTGGTTGCGGTTGACGGAAATGCGGGACCAGGGAATGTCCATGGATGCGGGATTAAAAATCGTAACTGTGCCGATGGCGCCGGCAGCGCTCAGAGACTTCCAGCGTTCACCGGCGGTTTGATAGTGCGAAGCGAGAGCCGTGTGAATGTCCGCTGGTGAACCGGCGAGGTAGACGACGATTTTTCCTTTGAGGTCGAGGCCGGCAAGCTCATCGAGATTTTTCTCCGGAATTTTGAGGCCGTAACCGATGAAAACCAGCGGCGCGGAGAGACTGGCGGAATTGCGCGTGGCACGCGAACTGATGAATGCATCGTCGGCGAAGGAGAGCGGCTTTGCCTGGCCGTTGGTGACGAGAGCTAGAGAGGATTTGGATTCATCGACTTCGTATTGATTGAAATGGATGGCTTGATAGAAACCGTTCGTGCCAGCAGGCTCGAGGCCTGCTTTCTCGAACTGCTCGACGGCGTAAGCTTGCGCTTTGCGCAGACCTTCGCTGCCGGTGTCGCGGCCTTCGAGCGAATCGTCAGCAAGAAATTTGACGTGCGACCACCACGAGTTACCGTCGAAATGCGAAGCGGAACCATTCTGCTGCGCCGACGAAATTGCGGCACAGGCAAGGAAAAGAATCGCCGAAAAAATGTTGCGCATGAGATTCGCTCCTGAAATAAATGGAAAGCATAGAGGATAACAAGGGCGCTGCGGAAGAGTCACCCGTTTTGGCACTGAAATAAGACAGATTGCCTCTCGACTTCGCACTGCGATGCCTCAAGGCGCGGCGACCAATGGAAGCTCGATGAAAGTGGCCTGGCCGGGGGCGTGGTAGATGCGCTGGGTGGCTTTGCGATAGTCGGCGGGTTTGGCCCAGAAAATATTGGGGACGAAAGTCTGCGGATTGCGGTCGTAGAGCGGGAACCAGCTCGACTGAACTTGCACCATGATGCGGTGGCCAGGCAGGAACACGTGATTCGCCGTGGGAAGCGCAAAGCGATAAAGCAGCGGCTTGTCCGGGGCGAGGGCTTTGGGAGTTTCAAAACTTTCGCGGTAGCGACCGCGGAAAATGTCTGCAGCAACCATGAGCTGATAGCCGCCCATTTCGGGTTGCGCACCAACTTCGTCAGGATAGACATCAATGAGCTTGACGACCCAGTCGGAGTCTGTGCCGCTGGTGGAAGCGATTAAGTTGGCCATGGGCTGGCCGCTGATTTTCATAGAAGCGCTGAGCGCATCAGAGACGAACACCACGACATCGGGGCGGCCGGACGCTTCGCGCTGGTCATCCACGAGCCACTGAGACCAGGTCAAACCGTTAGAGTAGCCAACAGGTTGACTGGGCCGTGCGCGGAACGGTACAGGCTTGGCGGGGTCGGAGACGTACTCGTCGAATGCCGCTTCGCCCGCTGCGGGTGCGGAGAAGCTCAGCTTTAGCCCCGCGTTGAGATAGAGCGGCGTAGGTTTCACGCTGCAACCGCTGGCGCAGCCCGAAGGCCACGTCTGCAAACGGCGCCAAGCGTTCGTGCCGGTTTCAAACGCGGTGACCGGCGCAACGTCGCTTTTCGGCCCATCATCTTTCAGATAATGGGCCAGGAAAGGCGCGAGAATTCCCCTGCGAAAATAAAGCCCGGTATCGCTCGAGAATTTCAGCGCGCCGAGCGAACTGCCATCATCGATTTCTTGCCCGTGATGCCACGGGCCCATCACCAGAAAAATTTTGTCGTTGCCAGTATCCTTCGGCTTGAGGGCTTTGTAGACAGCGATCGCGCCGTAAATATCTTCCTGATCCCACAAGCTGTCCACCAGCATGGTTGGAACTTTCAGCGGCTGCGCGGCCAGAATCTTGTCCATGGCTTGCTGCTGCCACCAGGAGTCGTAGGCCGGATGCTCGAGAATCTTTCTCCAGAAGCCGACTTGCTCGAGACCGCGGCGGCGGCCAAGTTCACCGGCCGAGCCGGCTTCCAGGTACATGTTGTAGTCGTCGAAGTGACTGGTCCACCAGTGCTCGTCGTTTTTCCGCGTGGCTTCCTGCTCGTAGATGTAAGGCATGTTCAGTTCGCGAAACGCTCCGTAGTGAAACCAATCGTCGCCCATCCAGCCGTCGACCATGGGGTTCATCGGCACGGCGACTTTGAGCGCGGGATGCGGATTGATGAGCGCCATCAGCGGCAAAAAACCATCGTAAGAAATGCCGAGAATGCCGACCTTGCCATTGCTCTCCGGAATGTTTTTCACCAGCCAGTCGATGGTGTCGTAGGTGTCGGTCGAGTGATCGACCGCGGTGGGATTCAGCGGGCCGCGCAGGGGTCGCGTCATCACGTAGTCGCCCTCGGAGCCATACTTGCCGCGCACGTCCTGGACAACGCGGATGTATCCGCCTTCGAGGATGACTTCGAGAGCATTGTCATAGCCGTGGAGGCTGGGTCCGAGATGCGAGCTGTGCGCGTGAGTAGTGAGACTGTCGGCGTCGTAAGGTGTGCGCGTCAGGAGAATCGGTGCATTCTTGGCGCCTTTTGGCACCAGGATGACCGTGTGCAGCTTCACGCCATCACGCATGGGAATCATGACGTCGCGCCGCACGTAATCGAAGCTATCGGTAACCTGCGTGAACTGCGCTGGCGTTTCGCTGGGCAGCGTGCCAGCCGCAGTGGATGGCGGAGCTTGGGCCAACGAGGGATCGGCGAGCAACAGAGCACCGAGCATCGGTGCGAACAAAGCTAAGGTACGAACGCAGGGGAGCGTCTTCATCAGTGTCCCTCAATGGTGCGTGGAAGGAGCGTGGATTATAACCCGAATTGGTGCACGCGCGACGTTCAGAGCACGCGCCTGCGAACTCGAGAAGGTTGAACACTCTTGCAGTACTAGCGACTTAACGATGTTTACTGCGAATCGATGCAGGAGTAAAATGAATCGAACTGATTGCATTGTGCACCGCTGATAGCCGTTTGACCGAATCCAGTAGCTGAGACTTCCCTCTAGGAGCGACCAAGATGGCCACCGCTACTCTTACCAAGCAAGCCGCAAAGGGAGGCAGCTTCCTGCTGGAATCGCCGCAGCCCAGCGACATATTCACGCCTGCTGATTTGACCGACGATCAAAAGTTGATCGGCCAGACGGCGGAAGAATTTGTCCTCAAGGAAGTCTTCCCTTTCATCAAGGATTTGGAGAACAAGAAGCCCGGATTGATGCCCCAGCTGGTGAAAAAGGGCGGCGAAGTCGGACTGATGGGAGGCGGAGTGCCGGAGGAATTTGGCGGCGCAGGCCTCGACAAGATTGCCACCACGGTGCTGACGGAAAAGCTTTCGCTATATGGCGGCTTTGCGGTAACCCACGGCGCGCACGCCGGCATCGGCACGCTACCGATCGTTTACTTCGGCACGGACGCGCAGAAGAAAAAGTATTTGCCGAAGCTCGCCACTGGCGAGTGGATCGGCGCGTACTGTCTTTCCGAACCGCAAGCCGGGTCCGACGCGCAGAATTCGCTGACGCGCGCGGAACTGAATAAAGAAGGCACCCACTACATCCTCAACGGCCAGAAGATGTGGATCACCAATGGTGGTTTCGCCGACGTTTACATTGTGTTCGCGAAAATTGACGGCGAAAAATTCACCGCCTTTATCGTCGAACGCACTTTTCCGGGCTTCAAGCCTGGCAATGAAGAACACAAGATGGGCATCCACGGCAGCTCGACGACGCCGATCTTCCTGGAAAACTGCAGAGTGCCCAAGGAAAACCTGCTGCACGAAATCGGCCGTGGCCACATCGTGGCCTTCAACATTCTGAATGCCGGAAGATTCACCCTCGGCGCTTCCTGCGTGGGCGGCTCGAAGCACGTCCTGATGACCTCCTCGAAATACGCGAAAGAGCGCAAAGCGTTTGGAAAGCAGATCGGCGACTTCGGCTTGATGAAAGAAAAACTGGCCGAGATGGCCATCCAGATTTTTGCGGTGGAATCAATGGTGTACCGCTCGGCGGGCAACATCGAAGCGGCCATGGCCGCGGCTTCCGGCTCCGGCGACAAAATTCAGAACTCCATGAAAGTCCTCGAGGAATACGCCATCGAGAGCTCCATCGCCAAGGTTTACGGCAGTGAAATGCTCGATTTCGTGGTGGACGAAGGCGTGCAGATCTTCGGCGGCTACGGTTTCCACGAAGAGTATCCGGTGTGCCGCGCGTACCGCGATTCGCGCATCAACCGCATCTTCGAAGGCACCAACGAGATTAACCGCATGCTCATCATCCAGATGCTGATGAAGCGCGCGATGGGCGGGCAACTGCCGCTCATCCCAGCGGCCATGAAGCTGGCCGATGAAATCCTCGCCGGGCCGTCCTTAGAAGAAGCTCCGGAAGGCGTTCTAGCCGACGAATCCCGCGTCGTCGCCAATGTCAAGAAAATGTTCCTGCAAGCGGCCGGCGGCGCCGTCCAGAAATTCCGTGAAAAGCTCGCCGACGAACAGGAACTGATCGGCGCGCTTTCCAACATGGTCATGGAAATCTACGCCATGGAGTCCTGCCTGCTGCGCGGGCAAAAAGCCGCCGCCGCGAAGGGCGAATCTGCATCGCAGACCATGATCGATGCCGCGCGCGTGTTCATCAGCGAGGCCGCCGAGCGCGTCGAGCACGAAGCCAAGCGCGCCATTGCGGCAATTCACGAGGGCGACATGCTCACCACTCAGATGGCCGTCCTGAAGCGTTTCGCCAAGCGTGCACCAGTGGATACCATCGCCCTGCGCCGCCGCGTGGCCGGCGCCGTTCAGGCTCAGGACCGCTATCCGCTCGAAGGCCGCTGAGCCCGTTCCGACAGAGCAATCATCGGCTGACTCCCGGATGCCGGGCGTTTAGTCTTCGGTACGTCTACCCGGCGATTTTTTGCCCCCCAGAAGCGCCTCCTCCTAAACTGAAAGTAAGCCACGAATCACGACGGAACACCGAAGGAGCAGCGTGGGATGCCCCGGAAGTGCCTCATTGTCGCGCTAGTTGTCGTCGCCTTGCACGTTTGCATCGCGCTGACGCTGCGCACCTCCACGCTCGGATCTTTTCTAGCCAACATGCTGCAAAACCTCGCTTGCGGCTTAGCCGTGGTGATGGCCTTTTCGGCGTACCGCCGGGGACACGGCTTGAGCCGCCCTTTCTGGCTGCTGTTCGCCGCGGGCATCGCCATGTGGGGAATCGCAAATTTAGGCTGGATGTACTACGAAGTGGTGCTCCACGGCGAACCTCCGACGGGCTCCTTCGTTCGGTTTCTATTCGGCTTGCAAACCGTACCCTTCGCGATGGCTCTCTTCCTGGACCAGGAAAAGGATTCTCCCCGGCTTGACGCGGAGTCAATTCTCGACTTCATCCAGATTGCCATCGTTTTCTTTTTTATCTTCCTCAGCTTCTATTATCTCCCTGCCCATCACATTAGCGACCGGGAAGCCTTGCTGCGGGAAACCCGCGTGGAAACAGGAGAGAACCTGCTCTTGGTGATTCTCGCTGCCATTCAAGCGCTGCGCGCGCGTCTTCCGCATATCCGCAAACTCTTTGCCGGTCTGTCTTTGTATGTGCTTTTCTACACGTTGTGTGCGGCTCGCGCGGACTATGTGCAGAGCGCCGAGCAGATCCCCGCCGGAACCTTCCTCGACCTGGCTTGGACTCTTCCTCTTCTCGCCGCCGCCATGTGGGCGGCCCGCTGGCAACCTCCGGCTGCCATGGCAATTTCTCCTCAGCGCAAACGAGAAACTTTCACACATCTGATGCTCACCAACGCAACCCTTGCCGTTGCGCCATTGCTCGTTCTCCTGCAGGTTGCACAGTTTGGCTCCGAATGGCGCGTCGTGCGCTTCTCGCTGCTTGCCGTTTCCATTCTCTGCTTCGCCGCGCGCCTCGGGATCAGCCAATTTCATGAAGCAAAAAGCGCCGGCGTCGTGCAGACGCACACGCTGGCCATGGATTCCACCGAGGACGGCATGGCCATCCTCGACAGCAACGGCGCGCATGTCTACGCTAATTCCGCTTTTGCCCGAATGGTGGGATTCCCAAGTGCCCAGGCCGTGCTGGGCAAGACCTGGAGGCAAGTTTACGATTCGCGAGACGTAGCCTTGCTCGAAGCGGAGGTTCGCTATTCCGTTTTGAAAACCGGAAAATGGTCGGGGCAAATCGCGCTCCATCGCGGAGGCGACACCACGTTGCCCGTCGAAATGGCCATAACCGTCATGGGGCAGGGCGGCACCGTTTGTGTGGCCCGCGATATGAGCGATCGGCTTGATGCGGAGCACGCGCGCGCCGAAACTGAAATCAAATACCGCACGCTCATCGAACAAGTCGCAGCCATCAGCTACATCGCGGAACTCGGCGTTCGCGGCCAGTGGTTTTACGTCAGCCCGCAGGTCGAATCGATTTTGGGCTACTCGGCCGATGAATGGCTCTCGACTTCGAGAGACTGGATCAATCACGTTCATCCGGAAGACCACCCCATGGTGCATGCCGCGGAAGAAAGTTGCGAGCGTGGCCAACCCTTCCAGGCCGAATATCGAATCACCCGCAAGAACGGTGAAGTCATTTGGGTGAGCGACTCCGCGGTGGTGCGTGGCAGTGATAGCCATCCCGTGATGGAGGGGCTGATCGTCGATATCACCGACCGGAAGATCCTCGAAGGCCAGTTGCAGCAGGCCCGCAAGATCGAGGCGGTGGGCAGACTCGCCGGAGGCGTCGCGCACGATTTCAATAATCTTCTGACCATTATCAAGGGTTATGTCGAGATGGCCGTGCAGCGCTCTCTGGACCGGCCGGAGTTGCACAGCGACATCCGGCACATCGAAGAAGCTGCCGATCGCGCTGTCACGCTGGTTCGCCAGTTGCTGGCCTTCAGCCGCAAGCAGGTTCTGCAGCCGAAAGTCCTCGACCTGAACACCATCGTCATCAATCTCGACCAGCTCCTGCGCCGGTTGATGCCACAAAACATCGAGATGAAAACATTTGTCTCGAAAGAGGCCGGCACGATCAAGGCTGATCCGGGACAGATCGAACAGGTCATCATGAATCTGGTTGTGAATGCGCGCGACGCCTTGGCCGACGGCGGCCACATCCTCATTGAAACCTGCAACGTTAATCTGGACTCCGCGTATACCCGCGATCATGCGGTGGTCGCTCCGGGGCCATACGTCTTTCTCGCCGTCTCGGACACTGGCATTGGCATGTCGGCCGAAACGGTCGCCCATATCTTCGAGCCTTTTTACACCACCAAGGAAAGCGGCCGTGGCACAGGCCTCGGCCTGTCGACGGTCTACGGCATTGTGAAACAGAGCGACGGCTACGTCTGGGTGTACAGCGAACTCGGAAAGGGCACCACCTTCAAGGTTTATTTACCGCGCGTTACTGATGCCGTCCAGGTTTCGCCACCAGAAACGCCCGCCTCCACCTCGCAAAAGGGCCACGAAACCATCCTGCTTGTCGAAGACGAAGACGATGTGCGTGAGCTGACGCAGATGGTTCTCAGCAAGCGAGGCTACAACGTGATCGAAGCGCATTCGCCGGCGGAAGCGGAGCGCTTGGCAGGTCACGGCGGCCCCGAAATCCACCTTCTGCTGACCGATGTGGTCATGCCGGGCATCAGCGGACGCGAACTGGCCAAGCGGCTGACCGCGCGTTTTCCTCATCTCCGAGTCATGTTTATGTCCGGCTACACCTACAATGTAATCGCGCAAAACGGGACGCTTGAGGAAGGAATCTCTTTCCTGCAAAAACCGTTTACACCCCAACTGCTCATGGAAAAAGTACGCGAGGCCCTGGATCGTCCCGTTTCCGTGAAATAAAAAACGCGCATCGCGACAGCCCTACTGCCTTCCCGCCAGTGAAACCGTCTTCCCCATTGCCGCCGACTGCCTCGCCGCGTCGAGTATTTCCGTCACGATCACGTTCGTCTCCAGCGAAGACTGCCCCTCCGGTTTCAGGCCTCCTAAAACCACTGCTCGCAAATAGGAAACAGAGTCTTCCTTCATCTTCTCCAATGGCTTGGCATCCGTCAGCAGCTCCTCATTCCCCGGCAGCCGCACGCGCACCGCGCCAGGCCCGGCCGTGATGGCATAGCCCTTCTGCCCATACACTTCCATATCTTTTCGCGAGAACGGCCAGTTCCAGGAAGCTTGCACAATCGCCTGCATCCATCAGCCAGGTCGCGAGGTCCGCGCCATAGCAGCCGAAGTCAAAGAGCGCACCAGCGCCATTTAATTTTGGATCGGTCAGCCACGCAAGAAATTCCGGCCCGACTCCGATTTCTTTCGGGCCCTGATGACCGTCATGCACTGCAATCTTTCGAATCCCCCCGAGCGCTTTTTCGTGCACCAAGTCGTAAGCGGCCTGATTGCTGCGATACCAGGTCGTCTCGTAATTCACCAAAACCTGAATCTTTCCTGCTCGTGCCGCTTTCTCAATCGCCCGTGCATCTTCAAGGCTCACCGCCAGCGGCTTTTCCATCATCACCGGAACGCCATACCGCGCGCAGATCTCCACCACGCGCCGATGATCGTACGTATTGGTATACGCCAGCACCGCTTGAGGATGCGTCGCTTTCAGCATCTCCTCCAGGTCGGTATAGAAAAGATTCGGCGCCAAGCCATACCTTTTTTCAAATTGTGCAACCAGTTGTCCGTCGCCCTCGGCAATTCCGACGACTTGCAGATCCGCCCTTTTTTGAAACTGGTCGAAGAATCCGAATGCATGGCCGTGCACCAGGCCCGCAAGCCCCACGCGCAACGGCGCTCCTTCTTTCGTCGCGGGGTTCACCTGTCCGCGGGAATCAGCGCTCGCGCCCGCGAATAACACGGCGAGCAACAAGAAAAGCGCCGTGAACGAAATTCGTCGCATAGTCCTAGTCCTCCTCAAGCCCCTGGCTTTCTCTCAGGAAGTGGTTGCCTGGCCCTGGCTTCGGCGGCTGGCGCGCAATCGCATGAAGAGGTAGATCGATCCGGCAAAAAGCAGTGGCGAAGAATAGAACCCCGGCGCGGGACGCGAAATGTGAATCGAAGAGGCCGTGCGCCCAAAGATAGTGGCCAGCGTGTGGCCCGTTCCGTTCAGCAGGTGAACAGTGGCGTAGAAATAAGCCAACGGCCGCAGCCACCACGCGTTTCGAAACGCAAACGGCGTCAGCAATAGTAGAACGATATTTGCAACGATGAGCCCCGTCAGCCAATCGCGGAATTCGAACGGCGGCATCGGAAACCACTTGTATTGGCTGCGCATCGCCAGAACAGTGGCGTTATAAATCGGCAGAAAGCCTGTCAACGCCTCGTCCGCCACATGCGCGCAAAACGCCAGGCACAGCAACAACCACGCCAGCCCAAAATTGCTTCGCTCGCCGGATTCGCTCCCCGAGCCCATGCGCTGGATTCTACCTCAATTGCCCCCGCGTGAAGCCGTTAGTGGAAAGTAATAGATAACCGCCGGACTGATTGCTCCCTCGGGCAGCGGCGCGGTAATATGAAATGGTGAATTTTGAATGGGATCCGGGCAAGGCTAGACGGAATCG
>WNFS01002786.1_pt1 | contig 19869 bp, 19 predicted proteins | sample 5400141 | NCBI WGS metagenome assembly WNFS01 (sample SAMN13153358, study PRJNA577476) | soil metagenome | isolation source: 60 cm saprolite under Madrone tree | place: USA:California | collected 2016-06-14
CGCTGCGCGAGATCAATTTGCAATTGGGCGGGAAGATGGAGGAGACGCGCACGATGTTGCAGGCTGCGATGCCCGCGTTGCGAAGCGCGAGCTCGAAGCTGGAGAGCCTTTCGCGATGTTTTCCGACGCCCTTGGTGAGAAATATCTTCTTAGCGACAAACGCCATGGTGCCGGTGTGCGGTGCCTCCGTGAGAATGTGACGTCGAAAATTTTGTGCTGTGGAAAAGTAGCAAGAAGGTTTTGGTGTGTCAACGCATTTCAGAGGTTTGCGGGAAAGTCTGCCGTGAAGTTACGCCGGATGTTACGGGGTTGTCACAAAGCGCCTCAAGATCAATTAGAGCGCTTTTCCGGTAAGGTCCGCCGGCTGAATCTGTAGATGCAAAAAATTCCGAAGGTTCGCAATGTCCGGCTGAATCGCGGCAACTTGCATCGCCTTTGGCAACTCCCTATACTGAATTTGCCGCGATTCATGAGCTGCATGCAGGAAATGACGCGGCGGAGAGGGCATGTCTGCCACGGCAACCCGGCCTGAAACCAGTTACCTCCTTCGCAAACTCCATTCTTTAAGCGGCGTCGTTCCGGTTGGTGCATTTCTAGCGGAACACTTCTGGTCTAATAGTGCAGCGCTGGTCAGCGCGGCAAAATACAACGAAACTTCGCAAGAACTGCAAACCATTCCTTTCCGCGTGTTCGTGGAATGGGCATTTATTTTTTTGCCGATTTTGTATCACGGCGGATACGGAGTTTACATCTGGCTGCGCGGCGAGTCGAACGTGTCGCAATATCCGTGGGTGAAGAACTGGCTGTACACGTTCCAGCGCTATACGGGGCTGATCGCGTTTATCTATATTGGCTGGCACGTTTACACGCAGCGCTGGCTGACGCACGGTATGTCCACGTACGCGGAAATGGCGCAGCAGCTGCTGAACCCGTGGGCGCTGGCGTTCATGTTCGTGGGGGTTGTGGCATCTTCGTTTCATCTGGGCGTTGGCATATGGAATTTCTTGTGCAAATGGGGACTGGCGGCAACGGTGGGGGCGCAACGCGCGGCCGGGCAGTTGGGCGTCGCAATTGGCGTGGTGTTTGGCTGTGTGGGCGTATTGATTGTCCTGAGTTTTCGACTGGACTGGCACCCCTTCGCCTCATATTTAACGCCGAAATGAGAGAGCCCAAGATCATCGTAGTGGGCGGTGGATTGGCCGGCCTGATGGCGACGATTCGTGTGGCCGAGGCAGGTGTGCCAGTAGAGTTGTTTTCCATTGTTCCAGTGAAGCGTTCGCATTCGGTTTGCGCGCAGGGTGGAATCAACGCCGCGAAAAACCAAAAGGGCGAAGGCGACACCGCACAGAAACACTTTGACGACACGATTTATGGCGGCGATTTTTTGGCCAATCAGCCTCTGGTGAAGCGCATGTGCGAAGCGGCGCCGGGCATTATCGACCTGCTGGACCGCATGGGTGTGATGTTCAACCGCACGCCGGAGGGTTTGCTCGATTACCGCCGGTTTGGCGGCACGCTGTATCATCGCACCGCTTTTGCGGGAGCCACAACGGGCCAGCAATTGCTGTATGCGCTGGACGAACAGGTGCGGCGTCACGAATCCGAAGGCAAAGTGGCCAAGCGGGAAGGGTGGACGTTCTTGTCGGCGGTGATCGACGAGACAGGCGTCGCACGCGGCATTTGCGCGATGGATTTGCGGTCGATGGAAGTGAAAACGTTTCCCGCAGACGCGGTGATTTTTTGCACTGGCGGAATCGGTGCGATTTTTGGGCGCTCGACGAATTCGGTGGTGTGCACCGGGTCGGCGCAATCGGCGCTGTTCCAGCAGGGTGTGGACTACGCGAACGGCGAGTTCATTCAGGTGCATCCGACCGCGATACCTGGGGAAGACAAGCTGCGCTTGATGAGCGAATCGGCGCGCGGAGAAGGCGGGCGCATTTGGGTCCCGCGAAGTCCGCAGGAGAAGCGCGCGGCCAAGAGCATTCCCGAAGCAGAGCGATTTTACTTTCTGGAAGAATGGTATCCGAAGTACGGGAACCTGGTGCCACGCGACATTGCTACACGCGCGATTCACCGCATTGTGTATCAGGAGAAATTAGGCATCGGCGGACAAGCGGCCGTGTATTTGGATGTGACGCACATTCCTCGCGAGACGCTGGACCGCAAGCTCGAAGGGATTCTGGAGATTTACGAAAAGTTCCTCGGAGTCGACCCTCGCAAGGAGCCGATGAAGGTTTTTCCCGCCATGCATTACACGATGGGCGGCTTGTGGGTGAATGGTGAAGATCAGGCCACGAACGTGCCGGGGATTTACGCAGCGGGGGAATGCGAATATCAATATCACGGCGCGAACCGCTTAGGTGCGAATTCGCTGGTGTCGTGTATTTTTGGCGGCGGCATCGCGGGCCCGGCGGCCGTGAAGTACGCGCGAAACCTGGAAAAAGGCGTGGAGACAGTCGCTTCGAGCGTTTACGGGCGCGAGCAAAAGCGTCAGGAAGAAATGAACCAGGCGTTGATTTCACAGCAAGGCTCGGAGAATCCGATCTCCATTTGGAAAGAACTTGGCGAAGTCATGACCGAGCACGTTACGGTCACGCGGATCAACAAGAATCTAGAAAGCGCAAATGCGAAACTCAGCGACTTGCAAGCCCGGTACAGGAAGATCAATCTGAGCGATCGCACGCGGTGGTCCAATCAAACGCTGAACTTCGCTCGGGAGCTGGGTAACATGCTGATTCTCGCGGGAGTGATTACGAGCGGCGCCTTGTGCCGGAACGAATCGCGGGGGGCGCATTACAAGCCGGATTTTCCGGAGCGGGATGACAGCAATTGGCTGAAGACCACGCGGGCGAAATGGGTGCACGGCGACATTCAGCTCACGTATGAGCCAGTAGATATTTCGCAGATTCCGCCGCGGCCGCGGAGATATGACGCGGCAAAGTGATGGATGAGGCTTTCCGTAACCGAAGTCGAGGTCTGAGATGGCAGAAGGCAAGAGCGTCACCGTCAAAATAAAGCGGCAGGCGAGTCCGAAAGATGCGCCGCGGTGGGAGGAGTTCGCGCTGCCGTGGCGGCCTTCGATGAATGTGATCATTTGCCTGCGCGATATTGCGGAGAATCCCGTGACGCGCGAGGGCAAGGAGACGAAGGTATGTGGTTCCTGCGCGATGCTGGTCAACGGAAGGGCGCGCATGGCGTGCTCCGCGCTGGTGGACCAATTGGAGCAGCCGATACGCATTGAACCCTTGTCGAAGTTTCCGGTGGTGCGCGATTTGACCGTTGACCGTCAATCTATGTTCGAGAGCCTGAAGCGGGTGAAGGCCTGGATTCCGATTGACGGCACGTACAACCTCGGAGAAGGCCCGCGTCTCGCACCCGAGGTACAGGAAAAGGCCTACCCGCTTTCGCGATGCATCAGCTGTGGGAACTGCCTGGAAGTCTGCCCGCAGGTCAACGAGCACAATAATTTCATGGGCGCGGCGATTTTCAGCCAGGTGCGATTGTTCAACATGCACCCCACAGGCGCAATGCATGCCAAAGAGCGCATTCGGGCAGTGATGGGGCATGGCGGGATCGAAGACTGCGCCAACGCACAAAATTGCGTCAAGGCTTGCCCGAAGGAGATTCCTCTGACCGAATCGCTGGCCGAAATTAATCGTCAGGCGTGGAAACAAGCTCTCCTGGGCTGGCTCGCCGGCTAACTGATCGGCAACATCGAGGGAGAACGTCCAAGACTGCATCCGATAAACGCTGCCATTATCACTTGATAGGCGATATCGACAAGGATGGTTTGCCGGTCTTGGGCTCAAAATCGGAATCCTCACATGTCGCACTGGGGCAGGAACTCGCGGAGTCGAGTTCAGCCGATGACGCGACGCAAGAAAATTCCTTTCAGCCGCAAATGCTTCGCCGCCTGGCACTGACTTCCTTGGTCATCGGCGGGGTTGCCTTGGCTTTCTTCCTATTTGGAATCGGCAATCCCGCGAGGAATTACTACGATGAGGGCAATTACATTCCGGCAGCCAGAGCTTTTCTGGAGGATGCTCCTAATCCAAATCCCGAGGCTCCACCGCTGGGAAAACTTCTGCTCGCGGCCGGGATCAAGTTGGTCGGAGATAACCCGCTGGGCTGGCGGATTGCGAGTGCTGTTTGTGGCTCGCTGAGTCTTGTAGCTGTTTTTCTTTGGACCTATTTCCTCTCCAAGGATTACCGCATCGCGTGCATCTCTGCCGCGCTGACATTGTTCAACAATTTTCTTTTTGTCATGTCGCGTGTGGCGATGATGGATGTATTTCTGGTCTTTTTTGTGCTGTGGGGTTTGGTGGCATACACCGCGGCGCTCGAATTGGACATCGGACCAGCCAAACGTCGACTTCTCTTGTATTGCTCCGGTATTTCGCTGGGGCTCGCCGGCGCATGCAAGTGGAACGCTGTGGATACTTTGGCAGTCTTAATTTTGGCAAGCTTTGCGCTGTTCTTTATGTCCAAACGACCGCTAGGGGGATTAAGTCCCACGATTGCCCGTTACGCGGGAAACCTCCGGCAGATCGGAATTCGGAGCCTGATTCTGGCCCTTCTTGTTTCTCCCCTGATCTCCTATAGCGTCACGTTCTGGCCTTTATGCCGCAGCCTTCATCTGCCTTTCGGGGTGCACCAATTGTTGGCCATGAATTTATTCATTTGGCGATTTCACGTCGCGATTCTCGGAAACCGCTTTATTGTCTCAAGTTGGTACTCCTGGCCATTCAACCTTTCTCCCCAGCGAGCGCTGTCCTATCTGCTCGGTAATCCGGTGATCATGTGGGGGGGCCTGGCGGCACTGGTGTACTGTTTCCAACGCTTCTGGAAGCTTTTGGTTCCGGCCGAAGGCCTGGTTGTTCTCCTCTACGCGGCAAACCTGCTGCAGTGGGCGGTTACACCAGCCAAATGTAGTTTTTATTATTACTACTATCCGGCAGCGATGTTCCTGGGTGTGGCCATCGCACTAACACTGCATAGCCTGCCCCGCAGAATCTTCGGTGTCCGCATCAGCCTGCTTGTGTTAAGTGCCGCGGCGATCGTCTTTTTGTGGTGCTACCCGAGAATGGCTCATTTGGAGGCCCCCTGGGACTGCGCGCTTGGATGTTGGTCCTAAGACCGCGAAAACATGGATCCGGCGTTCAGGGTCCACTTTTGAAAGTTCATGCCGTTTTTTTCGATTCCGTTTACAATCTGTTTTCGTTCTTTGGGGGAGAAATGCTCCGTATGGTGCTGCTATTCGGTGCGTGTGTTGCTGTCGCCAGCTGTGTCGCTCTTGCCGTGTTCGCTGGCTCCATCTCTGAAAAAGCGCGCAAAGTGCACTTCTCGTCGATCGTGGTCGATACGCACGACGATACGACGCAGCGGTTTCTCGACGGAGACTTTGACTTGGGGGCACGTAGCTCGAGCGGCAGCATCGATATCCCGCGCATGAAAGAGGGCGGCCTTGGCGCGATTTTCTTCTCCATTTGGATTCCCAGCAAAATCACGGGGCCTGAGGCGGTCAAGCACGCGCTCGATCAAATCGACGCGGTGCGCGAGCAAGTGCGCAAGCATTCTAAGGACATCGTCCTTGCCACCACGGCTGCGGAAGTCCGCGAGGTGCGCAAGCAAGGCAAGATCGCGGCACTGATGGGTGTCGAGGGCGGGCACATGATTGCCGGCGATCTGGGGGTGCTGCGTTCTTTTGCGGCGCTCGGCGTGCGGTACATGACGCTGACGCACAGCGGCAACGATGAGTGGGCGGACTCCTCCACCGATACGCCGGTGCATAACGGGCTGACCGATTTCGGTAAAGGAGTTGTTCGCGAAATGAACCGGCTCGGCATGATCGTGGACATTTCCCACGTCAGCGATAAAACTTTTTACGATGCTCTGGCGGTGAGCCAGGCTCCGCTGATCGCATCCCACTCTTCTTGCCGCGCGTTATGCAACGCTCCGCGCAACATGACCGACCAAATGATTAAGGATCTGGCGGCGAAGGGCGGAGTCATTCAGATCAACTATCACATCGGGTTCCTGAGTGAAGAATTCATGAACGCCGACAAGGATCCGGAGATCACGAAAGCCATTGCCGCCGAGGTTGAGAAGCGTTGCGGCGGCAAAGAAGGCTGCCAGTTAATTGAAGGCGACCGCATCACCCGGGAATACGTGCAGCAAGGCAAGCTGCCGCGTGTGGATTGGACAAAGATCATCGAACACATCGATCACGCGGTGAAGCTGGTCGGCGCGGAGCACGTGGGCCTCGGCTCCGATTTTGATGGCGCCAATATGCCTTTTGGGATGGAAGATGCGTCGAAGCTGCCGCTGGTCACGGAGGCGCTCCTTCGCAAGGGCTATTCGGAAGACGACGTGCGCAAGATTCTGGGTGAGAATACGCTGCGGGTGATGACGGAAGTAGAACAGGTGAGCCGGGAACTGAATTCTGCCAAGTAAGTACAAAGACAGCATAAGGGAAAGGGGGTTGTAATGAAATCGAGTCACAATGCAGGGAAGGTCGCAGTCGCGGTTCTAGTCTTTACGACATCAATTGTCGCGATTTCGGCGGCGCGGGCGCAAGCTCCGGCTCAAAACGCAGCGCCTAAGAGTGCGGCAGCCGGGCCAGGCAGCGCAACGAAGAAAGCGCCCTCCACCGTGCGCGCCTTTGACCGCGCGTTGCTGCGGCCGGCGTTGCTCAAGGACAGAGCGCCAGCGCAGTACAAGGTAAGGTTCGTGACCACGCGCGGCGAATTCAACCTCGACGTCACGCGAGTCTGGGCGCCGCTCGGGGCTGACCGCTTCTACAATCTCGTCAAGCATCATTTCTTTGACAGCGCTAGCGTCTTCCGTGTTGTGCCGAGCTTTGTCGCGCAATTTGGGATTAGCGCGTATCCGGCCGTGACTACGGCCTGGAAGGGAACCGACATTAAAGATGATCCAGTGACACAGAGCAACAAGAAGGGGTACGTCACGTTTGCGACCGCTGGGCCGAACACGCGCACCACGCAAGTGTTCATCAATCTCCAAGAGAACACGCGCCTCGACCGCATGGGATTCGCGCCGTTCGGCGTGGTAGAAGGCGACGGAATGAAGGTGGTCGAAATGTTCTATGACCAGTACGGCGACAACGCCGGTCCCGACCAGCCGAAGATCGAAAAGGAGGGAAAGCCCTACCTCGATAAAGGCTGGCCCAAGCTCGATACAATAAAGTCGGCGACGCTGCTCACCAGCACTCCCGCTGCCGCGTCTAAATCCGCGACGCCGGCGAAGAAACTGCAGTAGGGGGCATCGACTTTTTGGTTAGAATGGATTTGTTCTTTTCATTGGCGGCAATTTGACTTTTATAAGCCGCCAAACGTATTCTTTAGCTTCGATGAATATTTCTTGCCAGACGATTTGTTGTTCTTGCGCGTGTAACGCTGCGTGTCGCAAGGCGACCATCTCTGGCCAGGGGAGTTTCCGGACCTAGTTAAGTAAGCGCAAGTTCCGAAGCCCACGTTGCCAGAGTTCAGGCCAACGTGGGTTTTTTGTTTTAGGGCGTCGTAAAATGAGCGAGATCAAGGAAACCAAAGCGCAACGTGTGGAGCGATTGAAACGCGAGAAGAATGCCTGGGAGCATTTCGATGAGATCCGGGCGTTCGCGCGGCAGGGTCACGCTTCGATTCCACCGGAATGGTTGGGCACGTATTTTCGTTCGTGGGGCGTCTACACGCAGGGCGACGGCGCCGGCGTGGTCGGCGGCAAGAACGGTGAAGGCAAAGCGACGCCGTTCTTTATGGTGCGCATCCGAATTCCCAACGGCCTCCTGAGCAGTCAGCAGGCGCGCACCATCGCCGACCTCGCCGAACGCCACGCGCGCGGCGTGGCGGATATCACGGTGCGGCAGAACGTGCAGTTGCACTGGGTGACCATCGAATCGCTGCCGGAAGTTCTTGAAGCGCTCTGGCGCGTCGGATTGTCAACCACTGGCGCTTGCGGGGACGTCGCGCGGAATATTACGGGATGCCCGCTGGCAGGCTTTGACGCGCACGAATATTGCGATGCGTCGCCGTTGGCGCTGGAATTGAACGGTCAACTTGGCGGCAATTCGGAGTTTTACAATCTGCCGCGTAAGTTCAAGGTTTCGATCACCGGTTGCCGTTCGTGGTGCACGTATCCGGAGATCAATGATGTCGGGCTTACTGCGGTCACGCGAAAGCGCTTGCACGGCGATGAGGTCGGATTCTCGCTGCGCGTGGCTGGTGGTCTCTCCACCGATCCGCACCTCGGTGTTCGCTTGAATGCATTCGTGCGCTGGGAGCAAGCTGTCCCCGTTGTACGCGGCGTGGCGGAGCTCTTTCGTGAATCGGAAGTGCTCCGCCAAAACCGCGAGCGAGCGCGCCTGAAATTTCTTTTCTTGCAGCATAGATGGACCGCGGATTTCTTTCTGGCCGCCTTGCAGGATCGGCTTGGCTTTGCGCTCGATCCTGCCGAACCGGAAGAGCTTCCCTCGGACATTCACCGCGATCACGTGGGCATTCACGCACAGAAACAGCACGGCTTTTCCTATGTTGGTGCGAACGTACTGCGGGGGCGCATAACGCCGGAGCAGTTGCGCACCGCTGCGAATCTCTCCGACCGATACGCCGATGGGCATCTCCGCAACACCATCATGCAGAACGTGCTCATCGTGAATGTTCCGAATGAGCACGCCGCGCGGGTCGCGGGCGACCTGTCAGCGGCGGGCTTGCCGGTGCGCGCCTCCGCGTTTGCGCGCGGCACGGTTGCCTGCACCGGTTCGGAATTTTGCAAGCTGGCGCTGACGGAGACAAAAGGCTTCGCGCGTTGGCTTACGGAAGAACTCGATCAGCGTCTGCCGGGGTTTCAAGAGCAGCTCAAGCTGCACATCACCGGATGCCCAAATAGCTGCGGGCAGCATTGGATTGCGGACATCGGCATCGAAGGCAAAAAGTTGAAGGTCGATGGACGGATGGTCGACGCGTATTACTTCTGCGTCGGCGGCAGCGTGGGGGAGTTTGCGTCGATTGCGCGGCCGGTCGGTTATCGGTGCGCGGCGGCGGAAGTGCCGGACGCAATCGAGCGCCTGCTTCGCGAATTCAACGAGCAGCGCGCGCCCAGCGAAAATCTGCGCCGCTTTTTCGCTCGCCACTCGAACGAGCAAATTCGCGGCTGGCTGGCCGGAGAATTTACCACTCCTGTGGAGCGCGACGCCGCGGCTGGCCCGGTGCCGCTGGGAGTCCAAGGCTAAAGCATGAGCTTGCTGCCCATTTTCGTGAAGCTGCGGGGTCGCCTGGTTGTAGTCGTGGGCGGCGGCGCGGTCGCCGAAGGAAAGATTGAGGGCCTTCTCGCAGGCGAGGCTCGCGTGCTCGTTGTCGCACCGCAGGTGACGCCGGTCATCGCGCAATGGATCGCGCGAGGAAAAGTGGAATGGCGAGCGAAGACGTTTGCTCCTGCGGACCTCGACGGCGCATATCTCGTGATTGCCGCTACTTCTGCGGCCGGGGTCAACGCAGCTGTTTTCCGAGAGGCTGATGCGCAGGGAATCTTGTGCAATGCCGTGGACGACATCGAGCACTGCCATTTTTACTATGGCTCGGTCATACAGCGCGGCGACCTGCAAATCGCTATTTCCACCAATGGCAAGAGCCCCGCGCTGGCGCAGCGGCTTCGCTTGCAACTGGAAAAGCAATTTGGCCGCGAGTATGAGCTGTGGCTGGAGTGGCTGGGCGCCGCCCGCAAACTGCTGCGTGTCGGCGATGGCAACGCGGATGCCAAGAAAGTTCTGCTGCATCATCTCGCCAGCCAGCCTATGTTCGAGCGTTTCCTTAAGGAAGCACGACGGCACCACACCGGGCAGGGAGCGGCGTGATGGGCAAGGTGTATCTGGTCGGCGCGGGACCGGGAGATCCGGAGCTGCTCACCTTGAAAGCGGCGAGCCTTCTCGCTCGCGCCGGCATCGTTTTTCACGATTCGCTCGTCAGCCGTGAAGTTCTGCAGCTTATCGCGCGCGAAGCGGAAGTAATCGATGTAGGGAAACGCTGCGGACAAAAGCTGCTTACGCAAGACGAAATCAATGCATTGCTAGTGTCCGCTGCCGCAAATCATGACGTCGTCATTCGCCTAAAAGGAGGCGACCCGCTTATCTTCGGCCGCGCGGGAGAAGAAATCGAGGCGCTGCGCAGCGCCGGCGTGGATTTTGAAGTCGTGCCGGGAATCACTGCCGCACTCGGCGCAGCGGCCGCCGCGGGAATTTCGCTCACGGACCGACGCGCCGCTTCGCAAGTCGTGTTCAGCACATTTTCACGCGGCACCGAAGGCGCGCCGATGGATTTTGGCGCGATCACCAGCACCACGACGCTCGCTCTGTACATGCCCGGACCGGACTATGCGGAAGTGGCGCATTGTCTCCGCGAAGGCGGCCTGCCGGACGACCTACCGTGCGTGATCGTGTCGAATGCCACAAATGCCGAGCAGCAGATTCGATGGACCAGTGTTGCTCGCTTGGCCCGCGAGGAAAAGCTTCCCGCACCCGCATTGATGATTGTCGGCCGCGTCGCGTCACGCAAGGTTCAAGAGATCAGCAAAACGTTTTGGCGCGATGAGCATAGCGATCGTAACGGGTCGCGTACATCAGTAAGTTGAGAGTCCAATCAAGGAGAAAACTATGAGCGCCAACGCAGTGTCGCTGAATTCCCGCAAGAGTTGGTTGTTGTCGCTGGATAGTTGGGCAGTTGTTGCGGCGCTACTTGCGGCCCTCTTGATTCGGGCCGGCGTGTTCACGCGCGTGCCCTGGTAGGCCACCCGGATCTCAGGGCAACCCTATCCAAGATTTCACTACGAGAGGAAAACAATGGCGGACGCAATCGCACTACCTCAAGCAAGACCGGCGCAGCCTGCTCTGCAATTCCTGCGCGTAATCCCTGGCGTGTTGCTGCTTGCGGCGGTTGGTTATGCAGGCAAACTGCTGGAACGCAACGTCGGGACATACGCAAAAGCACATCACTGGACGTTCCCAAACATCGAGTACGTCCTCTGGGCGATACTCATCGGCTTGGCGATCTCCAACACCGTGGGTGTGCCGCAGATCTTCCGCTCCGGCGTGGCCACGTACGAATTCTGGCTGAAGGCCGGCATCGTGCTACTCGGCTCGCGGTTTCTTTTGGGTGATGTTCTGAAACTTGGCGGCGTCAGCCTCGCGCTGGTAGCCATCGAAATCGCGGTCGCGATTGCGTTCATGACGCTTCTCGGGCGCGCCTTTGGCCTGCGCCCCAAACTCACGTCACTGCTCGCGGTTGGCTCGGCGGTCTGCGGCGTTAGCGCCATCATCGCCACGCAAGGCGCCATCGAGGCCGATGACGAAGACTCTTCTTTTGCCATTGCGGCGATTCTGGCGCTCGGCGCTCTTTCGCTCTTCACGTTTCCGCTGATTGGCCACGCGCTGCACCTCAGCGATCACGCCTACGGCCTGTGGGCGGGACTCGCCGTCGACAACACCGCGGAGGCCACGGCCGCGGGCGCACTGTATTCCGACGCCGCCGGCAAGCTCGCCGTGTTAGCGAAGACCACGCGTAACGCCATGATCGGCTTCGTCGTGCTCGCCTATGCGATTTATTGGGCTAGCCAAGGCCAAGCCAAGACGGTGAGGAACAAAGCCGCGTTTCTTTGGCAAAAATTCCCGAAGTTCGTTCTGGGTTTCCTGCTGATCTCCATTCTCGCGACGTACCATTTCTTCACGAAGGATCAGGCCACCGCGCTGGCGAATCTCTCGCGCTGGGCATTTCTGCTGACGTTTGCGGGCGTCGGACTGCGCACCAACTTCCGCGAAATGCGCAAGCAAGGCCTGCGTCCGTTCGCGGTTGGCGCGATCGGCGAAGTGGTCATCGCCGTCTTCACATTAGCGCTGGTCTCCGGAGCCGGAAAACTCTTCGGCTTCTAGTGGCAAAGAAAAAGGGCGCTCGCGCGCCCCTTCTTCTCAGTGACCTCTGTGTTCCGATCTCTGCGTCCTCTGTGTTAAATCTTTGACTCTCTCAAATCCCCAGGACGCTAACCAACTCCTTAACGGCCCCCGCCGACTTCTGTAGTGCCATATTCTCCTCGGCGGTCAGCTTGATCTGAATAATTTCCTCGACGCCTTTAGCGCCAAGTTTCACCGGCACGCCGACAAACAGCCCCTTGATTCCGTACTCGCCATCCAGGTATACGGCGCAGGGCAAAATTTTCTTCTTGTCCTTCAGAATTGCTTCGACCATCTCCACAGCCGCTGCCGACGGCGCATAATACGCCGATCCCGTCTTCAACAGATTCACAATTTCCGCTCCGCCCTTGCGCGTGCGCTCCACAATCGCGTCGATGCGCTCCTTCTTCAGCAAATCCGGCAGCGGAATCCCCGCCACGGTGGAATAGCGCGGCAGCGGCACCATGTCGTCGCCGTGCCCGCCGAGGACAAACGAATGCACGTTTTCCACGCTAACCTTGCACTCCATCGCGACAAATGTGCTCATGCGCGCGGAGTCCAGCACGCCGGCCATGCCCAGCACGCGGCTTTTCGGAAACCCACTCACCTTCCAAGCCGCTTGCGCCATAGCATCCAGCGGATTGGTCACCACGATGATGATACAGTTCGGCGAGTGTCGCACAATCTGCTCGACAACCGCTTTCACCACGTCGTAATTCGCCTTCAACAAATCGTCGCGGCTCATTCCGGGCTTGCGAGGAAATCCCGCGGTGATTACTACTACATCGCTGTTCGCCGTCGCACTGTAATCTCCATTCGCCGTGGAAATTCCCGTCGCTCGCGAATCGGTGCGCGTAATCGGTCCGGACTCCATCATGTCCAGCCCTTTGCCCGCTGGCGGTCCATCTAAAATGTCGGTCAATACGACGTCGGCCAACTCCTTATCGACAATGCGTTGCGCGGTCGTCGACCCAACGAAACCCCCGCCCACCACCGTAACCTTCTTCCGCATCCTGTCCTTCTCCTCGTGAAGCTAATCTGATGACAACCACACGCTACCGTGCGACGGCGTGCGCCGCCATATTCTCGATAATCGCTGACGCGAACACTGACGTACCGACTTTAGTTGCTCCAGGCATCAGGCGTTCCAGGTCGTAGGTCACACGCTTTTGCTGAATAGTGCGCGCGATTCCGTCTTCGATAAGCTGCGCCGCTTCTCCCCAACCCAAAAACTCAAACATCATCGCGCCGGAAAGCATTACCGAACTGGGGTTGATCACGTCCTTGTCCGCATATTTAGGCGCAGTTCCATGGGTAGCTTCGAATACCCCGAAGCCGTCGCCAATGTTGGAGCCCGGCGCCATGCCCAGCCCGCCGACCTGTGCCGCGCAAGCGTCAGAGAGGTAGTCGCCGTTCAAGTTGGACGTAGCCAGGACACTGTATTCGTCGGCGCGAAGGAGGACTTGCTGAAAGACAGAGTCCGCGATGCGGTCGTTGACCATGAGTTTTTTCTTCCACTGGCCTTTGCCGTGGGTTGAATAGATGACGTCGATGGTTTGCTTCACTTCAACATAGATGCCGTTCTTGAAGGCGTCAGTGGCTTGATCCAGTCCCGGCTCGATCAACGCGGCATTTTGCTCGAGACTCAGGGTGGGATTCTTGTCTAGGTTGTCGAGGACCCAGCTCTCGCGCTCGGTGACCGTCTGCGCGCGGAATTCCTCGCGCGCCAGCTCATAGCCCCAATCGCGAAACGCGCCTTCCGTAAACTTTTGAATATTCCCCTTGTGCACCAGGGTTACGCTTTTGCGTTGGTGCGCGAGCGCATACTTTATGGCGCGCCGGACAAGCCGCTTGGTTCCGAACGGCGAGATTGGCTTGATGCCCACGCCCGAGTCCAAGCGAATCTGCTTCTTGGCGTCCTTGAGCATTTCTTTATTCAGAAATTCGAGCACCTTCTTTACTTCTGGCGTGCCGGACTGCCACTCGATTCCGATATAAACGTCTTCCGTATTCTCCCGAAAAATGACGATGTCCATTTTCTCGGGATGTTTCACCGGGGAGGGAACTCCTGCGTAATAACGCACTGGGCGCTCGCACGAATACAAATCCAGAATCTGCCGCAGCGCCACGTTTAGCGACCGAATGCCTCCACCCACTGGGGTGGTTAGCGGCCCCTTGATGGCCACGCGAAAATCGCGGATGGCATCCACGGTGTCGTTCGGCAACCACTCCTTGAACGCGTTGAACGCTTTTTCTCCGGCGAAAACTTCAAACCATGCCACACGCCGCTTGCCGCCGTACGCATGCTCCACCGCGGCATCAAATACGCGCCGCGACGCCTTCCAGATGTCGCGCCCCGTTCCGTCGCCTTCAATGAAGGGAATGATCGGCGCGTCCGGCACGCGCAGTTCGCCGCCGCTGTACTCGATCCCTTTGCCACCGGCAGGAATGGCGTGTCCGTTGTACGAATTCTTCATGGTCCATGACCTCTTGCGAACGATGTAGTTTGGTTTGCGGTTGCCGCTTGACAGAACCGACCAGAGTCCAGCGCGAATTAAAGAAGATACCACACTCGCAACAAATCCCACGCGCTGCTAGACAGCACCGGAGGTATACTCGCGCGAGGCAAGAATACCCGCGGAAGGAGAGAGGCACATGATGATGGATTGGAACGAATACCACAAGGAGATCGGTGCCAGACTAGGCGAACTAATGAAGCTCAGCCCTGACACCGTTCGTGGCTACCAAACGCTTAGCGCGGCAAATTCCAAAACCGGCAAGCTCGATGAGAAAACGCGGCAGTTGATTTCCCTGGCGGTTGCGGTAACGACGAAGTGCGATGGCTGTATCGTGGTGCACAGCGAAGCGGCTTTGAAGGCCGGGGCGACCAAAGAAGAGATCGCTGAGGCGCTGGGCGTCGCGGTGGCCATGAATGCCGGAGCCGCACTGATTTATTCGACGCGCGTACTTGACGCTGTTAATGCCAAGAGCGGACAAGTGCGAACGGCATAAGACCCTACTGTAGTTGCGCAGGATGCGTCGTTGCTAGGGCAACCTCTAGAACAAGTTCCACAAGAACTGGTTGTAGACCTCGTGGTGGAACTGCACCTCCGGCGCCTTGACGACGGTGCCCAACTGCCGCGGGCACCGGTCCGCGGACGCGCGCTTGAGCTCAGCGTAGCGCCCCTTCACCTCGGCACCGAACAGCTTCGTGGTCCAATCGGCTTTCTCGAAGTTGTCAATCGCCGTATAAATGTTGTCCGGCAAGTAGCGTTGAGCCTCCCGGAGATTCTTGATCTTTGCGGTTTCTCCGTCGAGGCCGGTCTTGAAGATGGAGTACATCACCATATAAGGATTGGCGTCGGGAGCGACCGCGCGGACCTCGGTACGCATGCTTCGCTCGTTACCGATGGGGATGCGCACCATTGCTCCGCGGTCGACCGGTGAAGCCCTCAGTTGGTTCGGCGCCTCGAAATGTGGATCGAGCCGGCGATACGCATTGACGCTCGAGTTGAATATGAGGCAAATGTCGTTGCCGTGGGTCAGGATGCGGTCCAGGAACTCCCAGCCCAACTTGCTGAGCTTTTCCTCTCCTTTCGGGTCCCAGAAAAGGTTCTTGCCGGTCTTGCTGACCGAAACGTTGGTGTGCATGCCGCTGCCATTCACACCCACGACGGGCTTAGGGAGAAAGCACGCAGTGAGCCCCATATTCGTGGCCACTTGGCGACAGATCAGTTTGTAGAGTTGAATCTGATCCGCAGCAGCCACCACCTCTCCATAGCTATAGTTGATTTCGAATTGCGATGGCGCGACCTCTGGATGGTCTTTCTCGTTCTGGAAGCCCATTGCGCGCTGCACTTCCGCGGTCGTATCGATGAAAGTGCGCAGCGGATCGCCCGGCAATGAGTGGTAGTAACCGCCCGTATTGACGTACTCAAATTTGAGTATTTCGTGATAGCGGCGCTCGGCGTCGGAACCTTTGAACAGGAAACCCTCGATTTCGTTGGCGGCGTTTAGCGTATAACCCTTCTTTTCGTGAAGATCATCGGCATAGCCTTTCAGCAGTCCGCGAATGTCGGCAGAATATGGCGTGCCGTCCTTGTCGATCACCTGCCCAAAAAGAAGAATCTTTCCGGACCCAAACACATCCGCCGGCGCCCAATAAAAAGCGCCCCAGTCCATGGCCAGGCGCAAGTCGCTTTCCCGCTGGGCCGTAAATCCGCGGATCGAAGAGCCATCAAATGTGGGGCGCAACGCGATCCAGTCGCTGCTTTTTGGCCTTTAAGTTCAATCCTTCCAGTTCATCGTAAGGGAGCGCCAAAAAGTTACGCAGTTCGGTGGACATGAGTCTCCTCAAATTGAGTTATTGATGAATTCGGCGGAGTGATCTGGGGCGGCAAATTCACGGTTCTGTAGCCACTAAGGTATCGCGCTGCGTTTCCGAGCGTCAAATCGAAAAGCCCGTTTCTTTCAGCGGAAAAATGAATCGCACAAATCATTTTTTCCGATATGATCCTAAAAACTTTAGTCGTAATACTCCTGCCCCAGGTGCGTAATCAAATCCTCGCCCATCATCCAGCGCAACGTGTTCTTCAGCTTCATCAACTGAATGAACAAATCGTGTTCGGGATACAGCTCCGGTGCGGTCATCGGCGACTTGAAGTAAAAACTAAGCCACTCTTGGATGCCGCGCATCCCGGCGCGCTGCGCTAGATCCAGGAACAAAACAAGATCAAGGACAATAGGCGCCGCAAGAATCGAGTCGCGGCACAGGAAATCCACTTTGATCTGCATGGGATAACCGAGCCACCCGAAGATGTCGATGTTGTCCCAGCCTTCCTTGTTGTCCCCGCGTGGCGGATAGTAGTTGATGCGCACTTTGTGAAAAACTTTGCCATACAGCATGGGGTAGAGCTGTGGTTGCAAAATATAGTCGAGCGCACCCAGCTTCGATTCTTCCTTTGTCTTGAACGATCCCGGATCATCGAGAACTTCGCCGTCGCGGTTGCCCAAAATATTCGTCGAGTACCATCCTTCCAGGCCGAGCATACGGGCCTTGAACGCCGGCGCAAGCACCGTCTTCATCATGGTCTGCCCGGTCTTGAAGTCCTTGCCGCAGATTGCGACATTGTGCTCTTGAGCAAGCTGCTGGATCGCCGGAATATCCACGGTCAGGTTCGGCGCACCATTCGCGAAAGGCACGCCGCTGGTCACCGAAGCCCACGCATACAACATCGATGGCGCAATCGCGGGATGATTAGCCTTCATGGCTTCCACAAATTTCTCTGGCGTCGAGTGCACCTCCTCCGGCCTGATGAACACTTCCGTCGAACCGCACCAGCAAGTCACCAAACGCGAGACACGCCTGGTCTTGCGAAAATTCTCGATATCATCCTTGATCTGCATCGCCAGGTCGTACTTGCTCTTGCCCTTCTTGACGTACGTGCCGTCGAGTCTCTTTACGTACTCGCGGTCGAACGCCGCCTTCATCGGCGCAATGCCGGAAAGGAATGGCCTTACCTTGTCCAGATCCTTTTCGCTCAACACCCCGGCTTTGCTCGCCGCCTGATAGGCATTGTCTTTGAATATGTCCCAGCCGCCGAATACCAGGTCTTTCAGATCGCTCAGCGGAACAAATTTCTTGATCAGCGGCGAGCGCGCATCCGTGCGCTTTCCTAGGCGGATGGTGCTGAGCTGCGTCAGCGAGCCCACCGGCTGGGCCTTGCCTTTGCGCACCAACTCCACGCCGGCCATGAACGTTGTGCTGACCGCGCCCATCCCCGGCAACAGCACCCCCAATTTGCCCTTAGGCGGCGCAATCTTTCCTGGCTTTTCCATTCCGCTCCTTCTTGAGCTCAAATCTCTTTCAAATCGCTCGCTTGGCTGGATTCGCCGCCGAAAAAAGTCCTGACTAAATCGCAGCGAGAAATGGCGCACCCTCCCCGATGCGAGGTGGTTGGCGCCGAGCAAGCCAGTAATGATGCGCGAACACTGCCCGTTTTGCAAATTATTGACCCAGAAACCACAGCTCCTGTGCGCCATTGGCCCGCCGCCCTAGGCTTTCAGAGAGCCCTTCTCAATTCAGGGTCAGTGCCGATATTACATGTTAGTGATTGACAGAAAGCCTAATCGGAACTAAAGTGCTCGTTATATCGCAGCTGGTAGGTAGGGATGGCACGCACAGCCTCAGGGGCGGCCTCGAGCCTCGCCAGGCACTTTCTTCCTGACGAAACCATCGGTCAGCCGCATGACTTACTGGGCGCTCTCTTCCAGAGTTCTGTCGTGGGTGTAGCCATCTGTGATCGCCAGCTCCGCTTCCGCGCTGTCAACGACGCGTTAGCTTCCATGCACGGTATCCCCGCGGCTGCGCATATCGGTCAGACTATACATGCTGTTCTTGGAAGCGTTGCCGCGAAAGTTCAACCCGCCTTCGAGCACGTGTTCACCACTGGACAGCTGCTAATGAACTTTGAACTGACCGCGGAATTGCCGTCCGGGGGAGGAGTAGGCCATTGGAATGGTAGCTACTTCCCGCTCAAGGATCATACCGGCCAGGTCCAGCACGTCGGCGCCATTGTCTTGGAGCTAACAAAACGCAACGGTCTGGAGGCCTTGCTTCCCCGTCTAGCGGACAAATTAACTAGCATGCACTCTGCGCTAGGTAACAATCTTAGTGCGCTCGCGCCGGCCGCAACTGGCAACGCTTCCAGAGCTCTGCGGGATGTTGTCGCCCGTCACCTGGGGTTGTTGGAAAGCTGCGTCTCGGAAGCGTGTGCTATTTCGCAACTGTTGCATGACGCTCCGCCCTCGACGGCAGTTCGGCCGATTCGGCTCGAGCTAGCGGAGGGGCAAGACTCTGCCGCAATCCACGCAATCAAGGGCGAACTGAATTACGTCAGCCCGCTCTCTCCACGCGAGCGGGACGTTGCCGCGCTTCTCGCAATAGGCAAGACGAACAAGGAGATTGCGAAGATACTGGGAATCGGTACTAGAACGGCAGAGAGTCACCGCGCTAAAATCATGCTAAAGCTCGACCTGCATTCTTTTAGCGACCTCGTTCGCTACGCGGTACGCAGCCAGCTTATTGACGCTTGACGTTTAACCAGTATTTGCTTGCCCTTCTACCTGGTGACCTCTCCGTAATACTACGGACGTAATTGACGGCATTTACAATTATCCGGGCCCGGCCAATATTCGCCGCACAAAGGAGCCCTCCCCCATGGAACATTTCCTTATTTGCGGCAATCCCTTTTGCCGTTTCGTCCTCGATTTGCAGGAGTTACGAAAGCCGATCGATCGGTCGCACTTGTTGCTCAGAGAATGCCCGGAGTGCGGTGCGCAATGGTCGGCCACTTGCCCGTTTTGCACCCAACCCCTGAGCGTAATGTGGCGCGGCCACCACGCGCTCTGCGCGCACTGCCATCGTCAGTTTCACACGCCCGCCGCTGCGTAGTGCAGCCGCGGCGGCCGTGCTATCAAGGGTATCGTGCTGCTAGAGGTGTGCGGGTAAGCGACACTTTCACAACCACAGATTCCCTACCCACGCGTCCAATTCTTCGCTACACTCACCCACCTATGTCTCACTTTTCCCGCCGCAACTTGCTGAAAACGGTACTTTCTGGAGCCACCATGGCTGCACTTCCATCCTTATCTTCGTCTTCATCGGCCCAACAGGACACTCCTGTTCGCCGCAAGGGACAAATCCGCCAGTCCGCATCGCGCTGGTGCTATCAGTCTATTCCGCTCGAAAAACTTTGCGCTTACGGCGCCGAGATCGGATTGAAGGGCATCGACCTGTTAAAGGTCGAGGAGTGGGAAGTGCCCCGGCGCTACGGGTTGATTTGCAGCATGGGTTACGCCGGTGGCGGAGAAATTGGCAGCGCACTAAATCGCGTCGAGAATCACGCAAAGATTGAGGA
>WNFS01001113.1_pt1 | contig 19867 bp, 15 predicted proteins | sample 5400141 | NCBI WGS metagenome assembly WNFS01 (sample SAMN13153358, study PRJNA577476) | soil metagenome | isolation source: 60 cm saprolite under Madrone tree | place: USA:California | collected 2016-06-14
ATTTGTGGCAGACGCCGCCGTTCGAGCCGCGCGTCGACACACTCCCGGATGGACGCAAGGTGATCGTGGCGCGCGGCGCTTGCGACGATAAAGGCCAGGTCATGACCTTTATCGAAGCCTGTCGGGCCTGGAAGGCGGTGACCGGCTCGATACCGGTGGATATTACTTTCATTATCGAAGGCGAGGAGGAGTGCGGCTCCAAGCATCTGCCCGGCTGGCTTATGGCGCACAAGGCGGAACTTGCGGGCGACATCGCGCTCGTTTGCGACACCGGCATGTGGGATCCGGCTACGCCGGCCATCACTACCGCATTGCGCGGCCTTGTCTATGAGGAAGTCAAGATCAAGGGGGCCGACCGCGATCTGCATTCCGGACTGTTCGGCGGGGCGGCGCAGAACCCCATCCGCGTGCTCGCCAAGGTCATCGCCGCGCTTCACGACGGCGATGGTCGCATCACCATCCCGGGATTTTACGACGACGTGCCGGAACTGCCTGACGAGGTGAAGAAATCCTGGACCGCAATGGGCATGACGCCGGAAAAATTCTTAGGCCAGGTTGGTCTCGCGGTGCCGGCCGGCGAAAAGGGCCGTCTCGTAATCGAGCAGATTTTTTCGCGGCCGACTTGCGACGTAAACGGCATCTCGGGCGGCTACACCGGCCCGGGAGCCAAGACCGTGATCCCGGCAGAAGCCTCCGCCAAAATCTCGTTCCGTCTGGTCGGCAAGCAGGATCCAGCGAAAATCCGCGAGGCATTCCGCGCCTTCGTGCGCGCGCGCCTGCCCGCCGATTGCACCGCCGAGTTCAGCGACCACACCGGCGCGCCCCCGATCGCGCTGGATTGGAGGCTGCCTCAGCTTGCCGAAGCGCGGGCCGCGCTCACCCAGGAATGGGGCAAAGAGGCGGTTCTGATCGGCTGCGGCGGCTCGATCCCGATTGTTGCGGATTTCAAGCGGCTCATCGGCATCGACACGCTCCTGATCGGCTTTGCGCTGGATGACGACCGCGTCCACTCGCCGAACGAAAAGTACGATCTCACGAGCTTCCACAAGGGGACGCGAAGCTGGGCACGGATTCTAGAGGCGCTGGCGGCGTAGTTCGGCGGTGGCGGTCACCTATGCCCTATCCGGGCACCACCTAGACGCCCTTATTCTCCGCGGTCCTGCGCGCCATGGACAACGGAGAGCACTACGATATCCCCGCGATCTTCGTGGACTTCATAGACAATGATGTAGGGATACTCAATGAGTTCGCGTGTGCCGGGGTCTAGCCCAGGACGTCCCATGTGGGCGAGCCCCGGAATTGCGAGGCGCTCGGCCTTATCGAATATTCGTGCGACGATTTTTTCGGCAGCTCGCCGATTATCTTTGGCAATCCAACTAAAAATGTCTTGAAGGTCGTCCAATGCTTCATCGTCGAAGATAACCCTCATACATCGAGGTCGCGAAAACGCTTCCGCGCCTGCGCCAGCGAGACGTATTTCGGATTTTTCTTCGCGCGGCGGCGCCGCACTTCGGCAAGTTGCTCTTTGGTAAGTCGGAGCGCACTGCTGTCCTGTTGTTCCATAAGCTCGACCACGTGCGCAACGTCGGCCTGCCGTTTTGACGGCCAAGTGAGTACGCGATCGAGAATTTCCTTCACCTGATCTTTAGTCATAATAACTCCACAGCAGATAAATACCCCGACGATAGCGGATTTCGATCAAGTCATATAGTGACCGGTTGAGCCTTGCAAAACCATCTGAGGCTGTCCTCGCGGGTGTACGGTTTCGCGGCGCTCAACACATCCTGCGGCCGGTGCGCGCTACTGCCGCATATTGAGGCTCGTCACGGTGCGGCCGCGAATGTCGTAGACGCGGGCATAGATGACGCCTTCGCGCTGGACCTCGACCAGCACCGGCTCGGTGAGCTGGCTGCAATAGAACTCGCCCAGGCTCAGTGCGAAGTCGGCGCCCCTGGGGTCCCAGGTGATCCGGAATTCCGATCCGAGTTCCACCTGCGCGGGCCGTTGCGGCCCGCAGATGGCGACGCGCCAGCGTCGCTTGTCAGTCGGGATCTCCAGGGATTCGGTGAGCTTGGCCCGCAATCCTTGTGCGGCTTCCTTGAAGGCCAGACCCCAGTAATCGAGCATGTAGCGGTCGTCGGCGGCGCGGATGCCGCCCGCGATGACGTTGAAGTGGGTATACTGGTAGGGGTGCAGTTTCACCATCTCGTTGATGGGCAGGAACAGGCCGACGAGCAGAACGGCGGCCGCGAAAGCCGTTGCCGGTCGCCACGTGCACCAGAGCCGCTCGGCAACCCTCGCCCCGGCAAACCCGCCCAGGACAGCCATCGCCGGCGCCAGGAATACGAAATGGCGAATGCCGTTATACATCGCGGGCTTGGTCAGCACTGCAAGCGCAATAGGAAACACTGCCGCGAAGGCGAGGAGGATGAGGATGGCGCGGCGCGTCGGCGCAATGTCATGCCGCAAAGCTGCCACCAAGGCGCCCGCGGCGCCGCCAAGGCCGAGCAGCAGGAAGATTTCCGGCTCCTTGAGCAGGAAGAGCGTCGGCACGTAGCGGCGCGGCATTTCCGGTACCGAGACCACCGCGCCGTCGAACAGCTCGTTCCAAGGCTTCTCAAAGAAGTGGGAGAAGTATGCGGCAGCACGCAGCGGATTGAGCGGCTCGATGACCGACCATGGCCACACCATCGCCATCACGGCGTAGCCGAGCACGAGGGCCGGAAGGAAGCAGAGGACAAACCGGCCGACATGGGCGCCGGCTTCGCGCCGGCCGTCGCGACGCGCCTCGATCATAAAGATGAGGGTCAATGCGGCGAGCGCGTTGATGACCGCAATTCCCCCTAACACGCGCGTGCCGATCGCGAGGCCGGCGGCGCAGCCGACCATCACGCAGGTGATCGGCGAGGGGCGCGGATATTCCTCGAACGCGCGCACCAGGCTCAATGTCAGGAACACCATGGCGACCGCAAACGGCGAGTCCTTGGCGTTCATGTACATGTTGCCGTAGTAGAGCGGGCATGTCACCAGGAGGGCGACCGCGATAAGCCCCGCGAGCGGCCCGCCGATTCGGCGCCCCAGGCGCCATGTCAGGGAAATGCCAATGATCCCGATGACGGCGCCCATCAGCCGACGCGTCTCGAACAGATCGAACGGCAGCACCTTGGCGGCGAGCGCCGAGAGCAGATCGAAGCCGCCCCCGTAGGCATAAAGATTGACAAACGACAATGCGCGCTGGTCGGTAAACCCGGATGAATAAAGATTGAGCAGCAACCCGCCGTATTCGGCGTGGACGTAATCATCCCAGCCGAGGCCGTAATCGCGAAATGTGAAGGCAGCTATGATCGCGACTGCGCCAATGATGGCCAAAGCCAATCCGTCCGCAACGCGTTCCGTCGACCGCCCCCCCGGCCATGATGCCGGCAATGATATTCGCCAATTTTGCTGCAACGCCGAAATAAATCCTTGAATAGAGTGACAGAACAGGAGGTGACCAACGGGTGGGCACGCTGCTTATTTATTGCACCTTCCAGGGTGAATGTATTGCACTTTTGTGGATGAACGCGGCGTGAATATCTAAACCGTCTCCGCGTCTGCTTACCTCTCTCCACAGCCTGAAAGTCGGGCGAAAAGCCTTCGGAGGATCGAAACCTGTGATGACCGATTGGGGTCGCTGCGAGAGTGCCACCGACCGCTTCCAGGAAACCCGCCAATGCCTCCCATCAATGCCGCTGCTCTCGGATCAATATGCCAGCATCCCACAGCCGCACCTATATAACTTGAGCTCCTGCCGGGCTCCCGCCCGGCGCCCGTTGCCCCGGGTCCGTCGATCGGGTATTAAATCGCGCCAAGCGCCCGTAGCTCAGCTGGATAGAGCGTTGCCCTCCGAAGGCAGAGGTCACAGGTTCGAATCCTGTCGGGCGCGCCAATCAAATCAACGACTTGCGCAATTCATTCCGCAGGCGCGCAAAAGGCAAGCTCACCATAAACTCACCAACGGAACGGGCGCATTCACGCGCAATCGGCGGGAATCTGGATTGCTGCCCTGGACTCGCCCCCATAGCTGAGTTCGCTCGTCCGAGAGAGGAGGGGAGCGTGAGCACGAACGTTTGATCTCATCGCGGTGCGGGGGAATCACCCCGGACCGGCTCACGAGGCCGCGCGTCGGACGAATGCCCACCAGGTTGTTGGCAGATGCCGGTGAGCGTATCGACTGGCCGGTGTCGCTGCCGGTGGCGAGCACGGCGAAGTTCGCCGCAACTGCAGCCGCCGGCCCGCCGCTTGAGCCGCCGGGCGTGCGGCTTAGATCATAGGGGTTGTGCACCTGGCCGCCGAGGCTGCTCACCGACATCCCGCCGCGCGCAAACTCCTGCAGGTTCCCCTTGGCCAAGATCAGCGCACCGGCCTGTCGCATCCGCTGCACCGTAAAGGCGTCAGCCGGCGGTATCGAGCTCTTCATGCTGATGTTGCCGCCCGTGGTGGGCATGTCGAATGTATTGAAGTTGTCCTTGAGAATGATCGGGATGCAGTGCAGCGGCCCAGCTCCCGACCGCCGTCACCGGGTCCTCCGGATCGTAGCCCACCATGCCGTCCAGAAGCAGGGCAAGGTCCTTTACGCTTCTCGCCATGGGGCCCGTCTGGGCGGTCGGCGAAGGGTAGCCGTCCCACAGCAGAGGGCCAGAGGCCGTGGCTAAGCGTGTCCCGCTCCAGCGCGGCCAGGAGCGACTCGGCTTGTAAAAGCGTCGGGGTCCTCGACAGTGATGATGACTTCCATCGCTTTGCTGTCGTCCACCGTTCGCCAACTCAACGGCAGTCCGTCACCTCAGAACGGCCACGTCGAGCGTTCTCAAGGCCAGCGAGCTCCGTATGCCAGGCATCGAAGTCGTAGACCCAGTCCGTATCGGTCCTGAAGCGCAGCCAGGTATTCTCGCGATTAGTGAGCTGCATTCGGGCGGTGCGCTCTTTGCGGTTCGCAGCGTAGACCGCAAGCGCGTTGGGGATTTCGTTGCAGGAGACCCGCGCAAGGCAGCGCGCGAGGACCACCGCGTCCTCGATCGCGGAGGCGGCACCCTGGGCCATGTAGGGCATCATCGGATGACACGCATCGCCTAGGAGTACGACACTGTTCGTACCCCAGGAGGGTATCGGGTCGCGCTCCAGGAGCCCCCATTTGCGAAGCTCCGGCGCTGCCGCGAGAATGGCCCGCAGCTGTGGATGGCATCCGGCGAAGGCCGCCAGCAGCGTGTCTTTGTCTCCCTTCGTCGACCAGGATTCAACCACGAAATTCTGCTCGGGGGTAACCGCGATAAAGTAAATCTCGTCCTCACTCGCCGTCGTGAAGTAATGCACGACGTGACGATCTGGACCCCACCACTTGGCGCGTTCGTCAACCGCCAGGCCATTGAGGAGTGCCGTGGGGTAGGTCGTTCGGTAGGCGACGCGACCGGTGAAGCGGGGTTGCTCGGCGCCGAATAGCGCCTCGCGCACCATCGAATGGATGCCATCAGCTCCAACGACCAGCAGCGCCTCGACGCGACTGCCATTGGCAAACACGAGAGTGGCAGTCGATTCGTTCTGCTCGATCGCGACCAGCTTTCTGCTGAAGTGAATGCGGTGGGGCGGGATCAGGGCAGCAAGCACTGAGTGGAGCCGGGCGCGGTGGATCATCAGATCCGGCGCGCCATAGCGCTGCTCGAGCGCTTCACCCATGATCAACACGTTGGTGATCTTTGCCGAGTCCCACTCGCGGCTGCGAAACGCAGCCGGGACGAAGCCAATGCTGCGCAAGGATTCGATCAGCCCGAGTCCGCGGAGCGCCTTCATGGCATTTGCCGTGAGTTGGATGCCGGCGCCGATTGGGGCGAATTGTGGCGCCTGTTCGTAGACCTCGACGCTGAAGCCAAGTCGCAGCAGGCTTGCCGCTAGCGTGAGCCCGCCAATGCCGGCGCCGATGATCGCGATGTGAGTTTTCTTTGCCGCCATCGCTTCCTGTTTAGTTATGAAATCGATGCACCGGTGCGCCACAGGATTGGGTGACTAGACCCTCGCCCCGTCCGCACGGCGTCTACTCCCCCTTTTTGGGTCTTGTATCACAAGTAACGGACCCGTGGGCTTCGGCATGATTGTGCTCTTGAGCCCTCGCGGATTAAGGTCGGGATTTGGCTTAACGGCAATCATTTCGAAGCAGTCGAGGGTGGACTCAAATGTCCAGGCAAGTCTCCAAATCGCTGTTACGCGCTGATCGAGAACGGCAAGATCTCGGCGGTGAGGCCAGATATTGCGGTGTCGGCGGAAGCAGCCGTCGTCATCGACGCTGTGAACCACATCCTAATTCCAGGATTCGTCGATACCCACAGCCACTCTTGAGTCAATTCTTCCACAGCCTGCGCGTGGCAAGGTCCGCGCCCTCGCGCATGGCCTTGAACTTCTCCCAGACAACCGTGTGGTGCACTTCGGTCTTGTAGAGTGCTTGCGAGGAGAACCCGCAATCGGCCGCCGCGATCACGTTCTCGCGACCAACGAGGCTCGCGTAACGCAGGATCCGCTCGCAGATCAGCTCGGGATGCTCGACGATGTTGCTAGCATGTGTGATCACCCCCGGGCACAGCACCTTGCCGTCGGGGATCTTCACCGTCTCGAACAGATGGTATTCATGTTCGTGGCGCGGATTCGCCGCCTCGAAACTGAACGAGCCAGCATTAATTTTCAGCACGTACGCGATGATGTCGGAGAGCGCGGCTTCGTAAATACGCGGTCCCTCGTTGATGCCGTAGCAGGTGTGGAAGCGGACTCGATCAGCGGGAATGCCCTTCAGAGCCGTATTGGTCGCCTCGACATAAATCTGGGCGCGCCGGCGTTTTTGAGCATCGTCGAGCCCGGGTTCAAAGAAAATGTCCGGCAAGAATGGGTCATCAATCTGAACGAGAATGCCTGAATCTACGATCGCTTTGTACTCCTTCCTCAATTCTTCGGCGAGCGCGTGGAAGTATTCCTCTTCAGACCTGTAGTATTCGTTGGTGCCTACGCCTGACGGCGCGGTGGCAGGAAGAAAGACGTGGTGGTCCGGGATGCCCGCAGCCCTGGCCGCCTCTTTCACGTTTGCGATATCCGTCTGAACGAACTGTTCGCCTCGATATTTGACGGCGCCCGCGCAGACCACGGGGGCGAGTTTGACGATTGCTCCACCAAGCATGGCAGATTTAAAATACTCAGCATAGTATTCCGGAAACGCCGCGACCTCTTGCTGGAATAGTTTTATCTGCACGTCTGGCCTGGATTCGAATCCCCCGAGGCGCTCTCGGATATAGGTGAAGAAACCGGGCTTCGAGAACTCTCCGTCAGTAACGATGTCGATCCCGCACTCAGCCTGCTTGCGGACGACCTCCGCCACTGATCTCTTGAGCATCGCATCATACGCATCGCGATCGTACGGCTGATCGTTGAACTTCGCCTTCATCAGATCGAGCAGCGCATGCGGTCGGGGGAGGCTACCGATGTGAGTCGTTTGAATTCGGTCGATATTTTGTTGGATGCTCATGGCGGATTCCCTCGCTGCCGTTCGTCAAATGAGGCCGGTACCACCACGGATAACGATCACGCGGCGCGCCGCAGTCTATGCTTGCCTTCGAAACTGGTCGCGACTTCACGCATGAAGCGGTCCATCTCCTCCTTCACCTGCTGGTGCGGCTTCATGCCGACGTTGAAGTAGAGAATGACCTCGGCAAACCCCGCGGCCTCGACCTTCTTCAACGTGTCCGTGATGCCCTGCGAGTCGCCGAGCAGTACCGAGTTCTCGGTGAGCTGCTCGGGCTGGACCTTCTGCAGCCGCTCCACCATGTCCACGAAATACGCGTAGCTCGGTGGTGCGTTGTTGGGATCACCGGGCAGTGCCGGGATTACGCACTCCCTGTAGTAACGGATCTGGCGCGCGCGGGCGGCATCCTCCTCACCCTTGTTGTCGTAGAAATGGATGAAGTAGCTGCACATCAAGCGCCCGGGTTTCTTGCCGTGCTTGGCGCAGGTCTCGTTGTAGAGATCGGCAACCTGCTTCAAACCGCCGTAGCTCATTGCGGCGGCGAACGGCGCCACGACCAACCCGCAGCCGAGGCGCGCGGCCAGCTCGATCGATGGCTGGGAGAATGACGCGACGTAGACCGGCACCGGGTTTTGAATCGGTTTGGGAGTAATCCGTACGTCGTCGAACCGGTAGTGTCTGCCGTGGTGCGAGATGCGGCCGTCGGCGGCCCACAGCCTTTGGATCACCTCAAGCCCTTCTTCGAAGATGCTCTGGTTGTCCTTGAAGTCGATATGGAACGGCGCGTATTCACGGCGGTCGTAGCCGCGGCCGGCCGCGAAGTCCACGCGGCCGGCCGAGAGCAGATCGAGAGTAGCCCATTGCTCGGCGACGCGGATCGGGTGGTGCAGCGGTGTGACAGTGACGGCGGGCGCAAGCCTTATTTGTTTGGTACGTGCAGCAATATAGGACAGCACGAGATCGGGGCAAGACAACACGCCGAGCGAGTTGAAATGATGCTCGCCGATCCAGGCCGAATGCATGCCAAGCTGATCGGCGTAGAGTGCCTCCGCAGTAATGTCCGAAACAAAGGTGTTGGCGTCACGCGGATTATTTTCGTAGTGGTTATCGCTGAGAGTGAAGTAGCCGAACTCCATGACGTTCTCCCCGGAGTGCTTTTCATTGGACGGCCATCGCATCTATTACGCTTGCGTTTGCAATGCATGTCAATGCATGTATTGATCTCACCATGAGTGGCCGCCACCTGTCGTGTCTAAACAATGAGATTCGCTGGTCCTTACATGATTGACTTTCGGCCGTGGATGCGATGTCTCATCGGAAAATGCAGGTTCATTTGGTCTCCATGAGCGCTAATCGGAAGCTAACGGCCAAGCAATCGCGGCAGGCTGCAAAACCAAAATCACAAACGATCTTCGTTCATCTGGACGACTATCTTCCCTACCTAATCAATCGGGTGGGCAATATTCTTGTTCAGTTGTTCTCACGCGACCTCGCGCCCTTCCGGGTTTCAGTCCCAATGTGGCGCGTGATCGCCGTCTTGGCGGAAAGGGGCGAGCAAAGGCTGATTGATCTTTCGATAATGACGTCTATCGATGCGTCGACGTTATCGCGCCTGACGGAGGCAATGCAGCGGAAGCAACTCGTGGTGCGGCAAAGATCACGGCACAGCAAAAGAGAAGTCGTTGTTTCGATCGCACCGCGAGGCGTTGAATTGGTCAGCATTCTGGGGCCGATTGCTCTTGCATACGAAAGAGAGATGACAGCCGGCTTGGCGGTTTCGGAGCTCGCGAGCACGCGGCGCGCATTGCGGGGAATGTTCGATCGCCTGGCGGAACTGCGCGCCCGCGCGGCGCGCGAGATGTCAGAAGCAAGACGCCAGAAGCCGCTTTTTGGCAAGACCGGGAAGCTTTCTGGTTCGTGAGATGGAGCGGTGTGGACGCTGAGCCCCGATGGGGTGCCAGGAGCATGCAGGTTCAACGCGAACCAACGGACGAATTGGCGCGTTTTGCCCTCCCGCCGGCTGGTCGTGGCGGATCTCGCGCGCAGGCGCGGATGATCTCAGCGAACCGTTGCGCCACTGGCGGGAGCGTGCGACCGCTCGCGCAGCTCAGTCCAAGAGCGCGAGTGGCTCCTGCCTCGACGAGACGGATGCAATAGAGCAGGCCGGCGCGTCGTTCGAGCGCGACCAGATGCGGCGGCATGATCGCGACGCCGTCACCATGGATCACGATCGCCTTCATGGCCGTCATCGAATTCGTCAAGACGGCCCCCATCGGCCAGCCGAGCCCTGCCGTCACGAACAACGCTTCGAGCTGCCGCTGAAATGCGCCCTGCTCGTTCGGCAACACCCATTGCACATGCCGCAATTGGCGAAGCGACGCGGCCCGTCGGCGCGACAGTGGGTGGCCTGCGCGCACGATGATGCTGAGCGGATCAGTCGCCAGGCGTTCCTCCTCGATGCCTTCGACGCTTGGGTAGACGCCGACACGACCGACGACGAGGTCGACCGTTCCCTTCAACAGCGCATCCATCGCCTCCCTGAAAACCATCTCCACGATGGACACGACGGCCGTCGGCATCTCCTGCCTCAGGCGCGCGAGCGCGCGCGGCACGAGATCGGCCGCGGCCACCGGCGTCACTCCGACCACGAGCAGGCCGACATTGCCGGCCCGGTGATGCAGAACATCCTGCACGGCGCGGCCCATCTGGATGTCGATGAGCTCGGCGTGACGGATCAGCATGCGGCCCGTATCGGTGAGCTGCGCGCCGTGACGCCCACGCGTGAGGACGGTGCTCCCGATCCGCCGTTCCAGCTGTGCGATGGCATTCGACAGGGTCGGCTGAGACATTTTCAGCCGGGCGGCAGCGCGGGTGAATGAACCTTCCTGCGAGATTGCGAGCAGCTAGCCGAGCTGCCGGAAATCCAGTTCCATTTATCGAGCCTATGGAAAGTGGAAAACTCGCTATTTGACACGAATGGATGGCTGGGCGTCAAATTCTCCCTAGGCACCGGCGGTATCCGCCGAGAGAAGCCGCTGAGCCGGGAGGACCGAGTGGACGCCAAGCTGCCGGAACACCTGCATCTTGTCGGTAGCGTCGGGCTCGACAGCGCACAGGAAGTGTTTCGCACGGTCGGCCGTGCGTTCGGACGCCGCTTGCGACGCGTCCCGGACGGTGAGCCGGGCCCGCGGCGCCTGTGGGTCAGCTTCCAGTATCCGCTCTTGCGCTCCAGCCCGTTCCTGCGTCCCGATCCGCGTGGCGCGGTGCGCAAGACGTCAGGCTTTCCGCTTCTCTGTCTCGCCGCGGGCGTCGATCCCGTCGAGGTCAGCTTCGGCGAGCTGGGTTATGCCCGCGAGGCGCGCGCCTCATACCTGGATTTCTGTACCGCACGGGAGCTGGGCGAGCTGCCACGTGACGCGCGCTTCCAGGTGTGCCTGCCGACGCCGATGGGCGTGATCTACGTATTCTGCACCGCGCCCGACGTCACCGCGATCGAGCCGTCCTACGAGCGGGCGATGCTGCGCGAGGTGGAGGCGATCTGCGGCGCCATTCCGCATCGCGACCTGTGCATCCAGTGGGACTTCTGTCACGAGATGATCATCTGGGACGGCCAGCCGCAGGACATGTTCCCGCTGCTCAGGGCGTCCAAGCCGGAGATCATCGCGCGGGTGGCGCGCATCTCCTCGCCCATTCCGGCGAACGCCGAGCTCGGCTTTCACCTCTGCTACGGCGACTTCGGCGCGCGTCATTTCATCGAGCCGCGAGACACGGGAATGATGGTGGACGTCGCAAACGCGCTCGCGCGCGAGGTGCGCCATTCCATTGCCTACATCCACATGCCGGTGCCGGCAGCACGCTCGGATGAAGACTATTTCCGTCCGTTGCAGCGGCTTGCGCTGTCGCCGTCGACCGAGATCTTCCTCGGCCTCGTCCATGCGAGCGACGGAGCGGAAGGTACGCGCCGGCGCATCGAAGTCGCTCGCAAGTACGTCAAGGAATTCGGCATCGCGACGGAGTGCGGGATGGCCCGCGCCCGAACGCGCCGAATGATCGATGATCTGTTGCGAATCCATGTGGAGACCTCGCAAGAGCCGCTCGTCACGATCCCGCGCGCTATGCGGCAGCGATAACCCAGACCGGGAGGCAGACTATGCGCAAGCTGCGGATTTATGGACTGCTGGGTAGCGGCGCCGTGACCGCCGTGGCCGCTTTTCGCTCGGCGCCACTAACCGCGACCGTAGCTCGGCCGAGGTGAGCGAAGCAGAAAAGCTCGTTCCGGCAAAGATCAGCTACAATTGGGATGTCGCGCCCATCCTGTCGAACAATTGCTTCCGCTGTCACGGTAATGATGCGGGCAAGCGTAAGGCTGGGTTGCGGCTGGACATGGCGGCAAATGCTTATGCGCCGGTCCCCGAGCATAAGGCTCACAGGGCGATTGTGCCGCACAACCCTGGCGCCAGCGAGTTGGTCCGGCGCATTAGGTCAAGCGATCCCGATGTTCGCATGCCGCCCAAAGAGACGCACAAGGTCCTTTCGCCGGTAGAGATCGCGACCTTGACGCGATGGATCGAGCAGGGTGCCGAGTACGAAGAGCTTTGGTCTTATATCCCGCCCAAAACAGCCGCGCCGCAGCACACCGAATTCGACAAGCAAGCGGTCAACGATATCGATCGCTACATTTATGCCCGGTTACAGAAGGTGGCCCTCCGGCCTTCGCCTGAAGCTGACCGTGAAACGCTGATCAACCGTGTCACGCTGGATCTCACGGGCCTGCCGCCGACACTGCAGGAGGTGGACGCCTTCCTGGCCGACGAGGATCCGAATGCCTACGAACATCTCGTCGACCTCTTGTTGGCCTCGCCCGCCTACGGGGAGCGCATGGCGTCCACCTGGATGGACGTGGCGCGGTATGCCGAAACCGACGGCTATCTAGACGACCTTCACGACCGGCTATTCTACCCGTGGCGCGATTGGGTCGTCTCGGCCTTCAATCGGAACATGCCCTACAATCAGTTCGCTACTTGGCAATTGGCTGGGGACCTTCTGCCCAATCCGAATAAGGAGCAGATCCTGGCGACCGTGTTCGGGCGGCTGGGGAAGCGCTCGACCGAAAACGGCATCATCGACGAAGAGTACCGGGTGGACTACCGCAATGAGCGGTCCGAGATGGTTGGGAAGGCCTTTCTCGGCCTTACCGTCGGCTGCGCCAAGTGTCACGATCACAAATATGATGTGATCAGCCAGAAGGACTATTACGCCTTTGCCGGCTTCTTCAATTCAATCGACGAGCGGGGCTTCTACGCGCCCGCCTGGACAGGACGCAACGTAGGTCCAACCCTAGCTTGGCCCTCGGCGCAGCAACAGACTGAGCTAAACGCCACCACACTCGCTGTCCAACAGCAGGAGGCCGCCTACAATTCCGTTCGGGCACAGGCGGCGGGGGACGCGGAGCTCGCGGCCGATCAAACACTGCAGCGCCAACCTGGCGCCATCGTGACGACGCTCAAGGCCTCCGTGGACGCCGCCACGGCCGCCTATTATCCGCTTGATGGCGACTACGAGGGGCCGATCGACCAATTCAAGGTGCTTCGCCCCTCCGCTCGCGCTCTGCCTCGGCCCAGGCCTGCCGCGGAAATCCAGGCTGAAGCTGGAAAGGGACCGCCGGCGCGTATGCCCCAATTGCCGAGCGGTATCGTCGAGGCGGACGTGATCTTGACCCCGAGCCCGATGCCCGCCGTGGGCCCGGGCGGCCTGGAGCGGCCCGTGTTCATTCCGGGCGTCAAGGGCCACGCCTTCTTGGTCAGCGACAATCGCGGTTGGCTGGCTCCCAAGGTCGGCTGGTACGAACGAAATCAAGATTTCAGCGTCGACCTTTGGATCAAGCCCCGCGCGGGCGCGCCCTACAAGGATGCCACGGTCTTCAACCATCAGGACCACACGATATGGACCGGTGACGCCGGCTACACCCTGAATCTCGAAGACAATCACCTTCGTTTCGACGTGATTCACATGAGCCCATCGAACATGGTCAGCGTGAAAGCGGTGCAACCGGTCGACGCCGGCCAATGGACGCATGTGACCGTGACCTACGACGGTTCCAGTCGAGCCGGCGGGGTGAAGCTCTATGTCAACGGCCTCCCTGTGCAGACCGAGGTTAAGAAGGATCACTTGACGCGAACGATCCTGCCGACCCTCCTGGGAGGTACACTTGGGGGCGACTATTACGGCTTCAGCTTCGGTAAGCGCTTCCGCGCCGAGGAGTTCAACGGCGGCGCCCTGGACGAACTCCGCATCTTTGGTCGCGCGTTGAGCCCGCTGGAAGTGCGCTACCTTCAAGACGCCGACGGGGTCGCGACGGAAAACAATACCGAGCTACGCGCCCAATTGGTCAACTATCTGACGGATACGGACCCGCGCGTGGTGCAAGCCAAGGCGGAGCTGCGGGACGCACGCGAAGCTGAAAACAAAGTCGCGTCGTCCATTCCAGAAATCCTGGTCATGGCGGACACCGAAAAGCCGCGTCCGACCTACGTGCTGGATCACGGTCTCTATGACCAACCCAAGGACGAGGTGAAGCCCGCCGGGCTCGACCGCGTGTTCTCGTGGAAGCCGTCCAAATACGCGCCAAATCGCTTGGGCCTTGCGGAGTGGCTTTTTGATCCCGAAAATCCGGTGACGGCGCGTGTCTTCGTCAATCGGCTGTGGGCTTCGCACTTCGGTACCGGGATCGTTGAGACCGTGGACGATTTCGGAACCCAGGGCTCTAAGCCGAGCAATCCCGAGCTGCTCGACTACCTGGCCGTGGAATTCGTCAAGTCCGGCTGGGACATCAAGCACATGCAGAAGTTGATCGTGATGTCCGCCGTCTATCGTCAGAGCTCGGCGCTGACGGCGGAAATCGCGGAGAAGGACCCGCGCAACCTGCTGCTCGCCCGCGGCCCACGCTATCGATTACCGGCAGAGGTGATCCGGGACAACGCGTTGGCCGCCTCGGGGCTGCTGGTTAAGACGGTCGGCGGCGCGAGCGTATATCCCTATCAGCCGGCGGGCGTGTGGGAAGCGGCTTTGTCACTCTATGGCTATTCGACCGATGTACCGGCTGACGATAACCACCGTCGTTCGATGTACACCTATGTCAAGCGGACCGCCGAGGCGCCGTCGATGGTTATCTTCGACTTTGCCGACCGCAACGTGTCTGCGGTTGCCCGCCGAATCTCGAACTCGCCGTTACAGGCACTGGATTTGCTCAACGACCCGCAGTTCCTGGAGGCCTATCGCGTGCTGGCGGAGCGCGTGATCCGAGGCGGCGGCTCGACCGAGGCCCAGATCCAGCAACTGTTCCGTCTGGCCACGCGGCGCCACGCCAACAGCGCCGAGATGCCCATCCTCCTAAACTATCACCGTGCCCAGACGACGCGCCTGTCGGAGAATCCCGACAAGGTGCAGAAGCTGGCCCACGTGGGTGTCCAGCCGGTCGACGGAGAGCTCGATCCCGTGCAGGTCGCCGCCATGACGATGGTCGCGGCGACCGTGTTCAACTCGCCAGACGCCTATTCCCTCCGCTAGTGGAGCGCAAACCATGTCCAATATCTCGGAAGGCGATCATCCTCTGAACGCCGCGCGGCTGAGCCGCCGTGCGGTGCTGCTTAACAGCGGCCTCGCTCTTGGCACAATCGCCGCGAGCGAACTCCTCGCGCGCTCCACCACGGCCGGCGGCGCGTCCATTGCGCCGCCCTCGCAGTCTATTGGACCGGCGAACCTCGGCAGCATGATCACCGGGCAGTTCCCCGCGCGGGCCAAGCGTGTCGTGTGGATCCACATGTGGGGGGCGATGTCCCAAGCGGACATTTTCGACTACAAGCCCGCCCTCACTAAGATGCACGGGCAGCAAATCCCGCCGTCGGTGAAGAACGCTGGTGGCCGGGTGTCCGGAATGAGCAACGCCCAGTCGTCGTTCCCGTTGGTTCGACCCATGCGCGATTTCCGTCAATACGGTCAGAGCGGAGCCTGGGTCAGCGACCTATTCCCCTACGCGGCCAAAATCGTGGACGATCTCACCTTCATCAAAACGGTGCAGACCGAGCATGTTAACCATGACCCAGCGGCGAAATTCCTCCACACGGGTTTCCAGCTCTCCGGCCGTCCTTCGGCGGGAGCCTGGATCAACTACGCTCTGGGATCGGACAACGCTAACCTGCCAAGCTTCGTGGTCCTGACATCGCAGGGCACCAACGCGGGCCAAGGCGTGGACGCCGCGGCGTTTGGTGCGGGTTTCCTGCCTTCGCACTTCCAGGGCGTGCAATTCCGCGCGGGTGACGCTCCCGTGCTGTACGTCAACAATCCAGAAGGCGTGAATCGTGACGACCGCCGCAGCGAGCTGGACGCAATTAACGAGCTTGCCCGCGCGCAATATCAGATCTCGGGCGATCCGGAGATCATGTCCAAGATCATGCAGTACGAGATGGCGTACCGCATGCAGGAGTCCATCCCCGAGGTGGCCGACATTTCCAACGAGCCTCGGCATATTCTGGACATGTACGGCAAAGACGTGATGACGCCGGGCAGCTTCGCCAGGAATTGCCTTCTGGCTCGCCGCTTGATCGAGCGCGATGTCAAGTTCGTGCAGTTGATCCAGACCGGTTGGGACCACCATGCCAACATGGAGCTGCGTCATCCGGTCGACTGCAGGCTCGTGGACCAACCCTCCGCGGCTCTCGTGCTCGATCTCAAGCAGCGCGGCCTCTTGGAGGATACCCTGGTGCTGTTCGGCAGCGAGTTTGGCCGGACTTCCTTCGCCCAAGGCGACATCGGCGCGGCCTGGGGTCGTGACCATCACGGCGGATGCTTCACATACTGGATGGCCGGCGCGGGAACCAGAGCTGGCCTGACCTACGGCGAGACCGACGATTTCTCGTACAACGTCGTCAAGAACCCGGTGCCGATCCACGATCTGCAAGCGACGGTTCTGTACATCATGGGCATCGACCACACTCAGCTGACGTTCCACTACCAGGGACGAGACTTCCGGCTGACGGATGTCTCTGGCGAAGTCCACCACGGCGTTCTCGCCTAGCACCCCAGGCCCGCCTTGAGAAAAAGGCCCACCGTTCGGCACGCCGGGCCAACGAGGAAGGTCCCATGAGGGGGGCTCAGACTGTCGATGCAGTTTGTCTATTTCCTTGGCCGTTTTCACATCGTCGTCCTGCACCTGCCGATCGGCATCCTGCTGGCGGCGGGCGTCCTGGAATATCTGGCGCGGCGACATGAGAAGCTGCGCGTTCTCGATCCGGCTTTGCCTTGGCTCTGGGGCATGGGCGCGCTACTAGCCGTGGGCACGGCGGCCCTCGGCTACATGCACGCCATGGAAGACAGCTTTGATGGCGGCGCGGTGATGGCGCACCGTATTTCCGGCACTCTGCTGGCTCTAACGGCGTGCTTGGCCCTTGTTGTGCGTCAGGCCGCGCTCAGCATCTGGTCGAAGGCTTGGCCTGGCATGGTAGGCTTGACCACGATTCTGATGTTCACCACCGGCCATCTTGGCGGCAACCTCACTCATGGCGACATCTACTTGGTGCAGTACGCCCCGGGGCCGGTGCGTATGCTGCTCGGCGTTAGTGATGAGAACGCGCCTCGACCGAAAGTGACTGAACTCGGCAAAGCCGACATCTATCTCGATGTCGTGGCGCCGGCGCTAAATCAACGCTGTTCGTCCTGTCACAGCGACTCCAAGCGCAGCGGCGGACTAACCGTCTCGAGCTACGCCAATTTGATGAAGGGCGGCAAGGACGGTGTGGTCATCGTGCCGGGCCAGCCTGGTGAGAGCGATCTTTTCCATCGCATCAGCCTGCCTGACTCAAGTCAGGATTTCATGCCAAAGGACGGCAAGGCGCCGCTGACGGATCAGCAGCGCGCCGCCATTGAATGGTGGATTTCGATTGGGGCCCCGCGTTTGGGCCTGATTTCGATCCTCGAGCTTCCCGCGGATGTGCGTCCCCAACTTGAGCAAGCCTTGGGCCTGGCGCCCTTGTCGGCGGTTCAAGAGGCGGGAGGAGGCTCCGAGGAGCCCCTGCCGGTGGCGCCGGAGGCGGACGAACAGGCGGTGGCGGCCTTGCAATCATCTGGCTTTGCCGTGCGTCCCATCGTGGCTGGGAGCCAACTTGTCTATGTCAACTTCGAGAGCCCGAGAACGATCGACGACGCCGATTGGGCCAATCTCGCCAAGTTGCGCCTCCAGGTGCGCGATCTGAGCCTCCGCAACGGCCAGGTGAATGATACCGAACTCAGCTTCTTGGCCGAATTTGACAACCTCGTCCGTCTTCGCCTGGATCAGAATCCAATCACAGATGCTGGCTTGCCGGCCCTGGGCAACCTGAAGAACCTCAAGGTTCTGAATCTTGCCGGAGCGAAGGTCACCGACGCGGGTCTACAGACCCTAGCCAGGATGCCGAGTCTCAAGAGGGTGTTCATCTGGGGAAATGCAGTGACTCCCGCCGGCATCGCCGAACTGAAAGCCTCGCGGCCAGAGCTGCAGGTGGTGTCCGCCGCGGACAGCAGCTTCACTGATCCTCCCAAACTTGGGCCTGTCCCAAAAATCGGGGGAAGATAATTCTCAACGACTCCACACCTGCTCGCTGAGCTGCGGCGTTGAACTCGAGGACAGCGCGCCCTGGCAATATCCATAGAATGGGGACCTCCTGTTGATTAACGCCTCACCGACCGGATCGGTCTTATTGCGACCGCCAGCACGACATTCAATGAGCCGTTCAACATCGCGCGCAAATTTGCGTCCTTGGATCTGTTGAGCCACGGCCGCGCCGGCTGGAACCTGGTGACGTCGAGCACCGAATCCGAAGCTCTCAACTTCAATCTCGAACGGCACGTCGGCCACGCCGATCGCTATGAGCGTGCACGGGAATTCGCCACGGTTGTCACCGGGCTATGGAATTCCTGGGACGACGATGCTTTTGTCCGCGACCGGCAATCGGGGCTCTACTTCGATCCCAACAAGCTCCACGTGCTCAACTATCGCGGCAAGCATTTCCAGGTCCGCGGGCCGCTCAACGTCGCGCGGTCACCCCAGGGCCATCCGGTGATCGTACAGGCGGGCGCATCCGAGCCTGGCAAGGCGCTTGCCGCCGCCACCGCGGAAGCGATCTTCACCGCCCAGCAGACGCTCCCCGACGCGCAGGCCTTCTATGGCGAGATAAAGAGGCGGGCCGAGCAGATTGGCCGCGACCCCGATCACGTGAAGATCATGCCGGGCGTCTTCCCGGTGGTCGGTCGCACCGAGTCCGAAGCGCAGGAGAAATTCGAGGAACTGCAGTCGCGCATTCACCCGGTCGTCGGGCTGGCGTTGCTGAGGTCCACGCTCGGTGGCTTTGACCTTTCCGGATATCAGCTCGACGGACCGCTGCCGGAGCTGCCTGAGACCAACGGACCGAAGAGCCGGCAGAAGCTCCTGATCGATCTCGCCCGCCGCCAGAACCTGACCATCCGGCAACTCTATCTTTCCATCGCAGGAGCCCGCGGCTACTGGCAGATTGTGGGCACCCCCGAGCAGATTGTCGACCAGCTTGAGGAGCGTTTCCTCAAGGGCGGCGCCGATGGCTTCAACGTGATGGCGCCATATTTGCCGGGCGGGCTTGAGGATTTCATTGAATTTGTGATTCCGGAGTTGCGGCGCCGCCGCCTGTTCCGCACCGAATATGAGGGGCGCACGCTGCGCGAAAACCTTGGGCTGCCCCATCCCCGTGAGCGCGCCTCCCGCTTCGGCGCGCACGTTGTTGCGGTGGAGTAATCATCGAGAGGGGTCAATGAAATTGCTTCGTTCACTTCAGCGTTGTGCCCTGTCCGCCGCGGTCTTCAGCGCGTTCGCAGGGGCGACCGCAGGCGCAGAGCCCCTCACCATCCGGTTCGGCTTTGCATCGATCGGGGTCGACAACCGTCCCTTTGCGGGCGGGAGCTCGGCAGCGACCGCCCACGCCGGGCACTATGTGGAAGACACCCTCAAGGACGAGCCTGGCGTCAAGGTCGAATGGTATTTCTTCAAGGGCGCCGGGCCTGCGGTCAACGAGGCCATCGCCAACGGCCAACTCGATTTCGGCTGGCAGGGCGACCTGCCGTCTGTCATCGGACGCGCCAGCGGCCTGAAGACGAAGATCTTGCTGGCGAACGCGGCACATGCGCCGACGTATCTTGCCGTTCCGGCGGGGTGATCGATCACCTCCGTGAAAGACCTGCGCGGCAAGAAGGTCGCGATCTTCCGCGGCACCAACAACCACCTCGCGGTCGTGAAGGTGCTCGCCGCCAACGGATTGACGGAGCGTGACCTTC
>WNFS01001325.1_pt1 | contig 19864 bp, 20 predicted proteins | sample 5400141 | NCBI WGS metagenome assembly WNFS01 (sample SAMN13153358, study PRJNA577476) | soil metagenome | isolation source: 60 cm saprolite under Madrone tree | place: USA:California | collected 2016-06-14
CGCTTTCGCTGGCCGAACGCAAGGGCCTGGCCGAGACCGGCTTCCTCACCCGCCTGATGCAATCGTTCGAGCGGCGCGGCCTCCTTGACCGCGCCGTGGAATTCCTGCCGGACGATGTAGCGATCGCCGAGCGCATCCGGCGCGGCCAGCCCTTTACGCGGCCGGAACTCGCCGTGCTGCTCGCTTACGCCAAGCTGACGCTCTACGATGACCTGCTCGCCACCAGCGTGCCCGACGATCCTTATCTCTCCAGCGAATTGTCCCAGTACTTCCCGCACGAGGTTCGGGACAAATTCCCCGATTCGGTGGAACACCATCGCCTGCGGCGGGAGGTCATCTCGACAAATCTCGCCAATGCCGTGATCAATCGCGGCGGCCCGGCTTGCGTCGTGCGCCTGATCGACGAGACGGATGCCGACGTGTCCACCATCGCCAGGGCCTTCGTGGCGGTGGACGAATCCTACGGCCTCAAGCGGCTGAACGAGGCGATTGATGCGCTCGATAACAAGATCGACGGTCAATTGCAGCTCGGGCTCTACGCCTCGGTTCAGGATCTTCTGCACTCCCGCATGGTCTGGTGCGTGCGCAATGTCGATTTCAGCGCCGGTCTGGATGCGGTGATCTCGCGCTTCGGCCCTTGCATCCGTGAGATCGCCGCCGGGCTTGACAATGCCCTGCCGCAGGACGCGCAGGCCGGGCGCACCAAGCGCCGGCAGGACCTGAGCGATGGTGGCGTCCCGCTGGAACTTGCCGGCGAACTCGCCGACCTCGATGCCCTGGTTTCCGCACCCGATATCGTGACGGTCGCAGGGCGCACCAATCGCGCCATCGGCGACACGGCCACGACCTTCTTCGCCGCCGAGGCCAATTTCCATCTCGACCGCATCATTGCCGCCGCACGCAGCGTGCCGGCAAACGATTATTTCGAACGTCTCGCTATCGACCACGCCTTCGACCGGATCGCAGCCGCCGAACGAAGACTGGTCGCGGATATGCTGGCAACCGGCCAGTCCGGCCAGCAGGCCGCCGAGAACTGGCTCGCCGCCCATCCTGAAGCTACGCGCATCCGCCGTTCGGTCGAGGAGATCGCTGCCAGTGGCCTTACGCTCGCCAAGCTGACGGTGGCGGCGAACTTGCTGGGGGATTTGGTGAAGGGCTGAGAGGGCGCGCTCACGCGATTGCCGCAAAGGTGCAGTTCAGTTGTGCGGACGCTCGCCGCTGAATTCCATAAGGAAGGGCGTGAGGTAAACAACACAAACCTCCGTATACTTCATCGATCCCTTTCGATATCGGACGCTTACCTACGTACGATTGAGCCCTCAGTTTCAATCATTAGCCTCGCTGCAATCAGGAAGAGCCGATTGCAGGTGGCAAATGTCGACGAACCCGACCGAAAAGATCGAGCGCGAGGACAACACTCGCAACGGTGGGACTTCAACGAAGAATACGAAGCCATTCTGGTTCAGAGCGGCGCAAGTAACTCGTGTCGGAGTGCCCGTCCGACTGGGCGCGATCGCTGCGGTGATGCTGAGCGTCGGCGCGGCATTCGCCGGCGTCGGCGGTTGGCTGTCGCCATCCCGACTGACCCAGGACCGGATGATGGCCGCTTTCGAGGATGCCAGTGGCACCCACGCCGGCTTCCGCCACAACCACGCCAAGGGAGTTTGCGTCACCGGCTGGTTCGAAAGCAACGGGCAGGCCGTGCCCTTTCAGACGGATAAGCCTGCGACCGTGCGCAGCATGGCGCTGCGCTTCCTGCCACCCGGCGGCGAGGAATGGCGCACGGGCATGAACAACATCCCGGTTTTCGCGGTCAATTCGGCGCGCGGCTTTTACGAGCAGTTGCTCGCTTCCAGCCCCGATCCGGCAACCGGAAAGCCCGATCCGGAAAAAATGAAGGCATTCCTGGCCGCCCATCCGGAAACAGTGCGGGCGCTGCAGTTAATCAAGAAACGCCAAGTCACCTCCGGTTTTGCAAACTCCACCTTCAACAGCCTCAATGCCTTCCGCTTCGTCGACGCCGCCGGCGCCTCGGTCCCCGTTCGTTGGTCCACGGTGCCGGTGCAACCCTCCGCGGCTGACAGCGCAGAGCCGTCGGCGCCAGGCGACAAGAACTATCTCTTCGACAACCTGATCGCCCAAATCGCGCAGCATCCACGGCAATGGCGGCTGATCGTGACGGTCGGCCAGGCCAATGACCCGACGAACGACGCGACGCTGCCCTGGCCCGACGGCCGCCGGCAGGTCGACGCCGGCACGGTAACCATCGATCAGGCCTCGAGTGAGGACAGTGGGAGCTGCACGGCCGTCAACTACGATCCTCTGGTGCTGCCGTCCGGCATCGAACCATCCGACGATCCGTTGCTCAGCGCCCGCTCGGCGGCCTATGCGCGCTCCTTCACGCTGCGTGCCGAAGAGGAGCATGAGAAACCACCCAGCGCAGTCACGGCGCGGGAAGTGCAAGCCGGAGGCAATTCATGAACACCCAGGCACGCTTCCCGGCCGCGTCCCGGCTTCTGCACTGGCTGATGGCGCCGATGATCGTGGCAATGCTGTTCATCGGCGTGGGCATGGCCGCTTCGCTCTCCCCACGTTACGAGCTTCTGGTCTCGATCCACCGGCCGCTCGGAATAGCGGTCTTCGTGCTGTGCCTGGCCCGTATCGTGAACCGGTTCATCAACCCGCCGCCGGAATTGCCCGATACGGTTCCATCCCTGCAGCGGTTCGCCGCCAAGGCATCGCACGTCGTACTGTATGCGCTGATGTTCATCATGCCACTGGTCGGCTGGGGCATGCTGTCGGCGGCGCGCTATCCGATCGTGCTCTATGGGCCGCTGCGGCTGCCGCCGATCCTGCCGCATGATTTGACGCTCTATGCGTGGCTCCGCGACCTTCATACCGGCCTTGCCTACGCGTTCTTCGCGACCTTCCTCGTGCATTTCGGGGCAGCGCTTTTCCACGGCCTCGTCCGGCGCGACGGCGTGCTCGGGAGCATGGCGTCGTGGTAGGTGGGGGCGGCCAGAGTTGTGAGCACCGGTCCCTTGCGTCTGCAATGTCTATTCGATTACCCCAATCACTCAGGAGTCTGCACATGCACACCCTCACCAGGATTCGCACTGCTACCTGCCTGATCGTGCTGGCGTCCGCCGCGACGCTTTCCGTCCCGCTGACGGCGAACGCGGAGGGCGATGCGGCGGCCGGCGAAAAGGTGTTCGCCCATTGCGCCCCCTGCCATTCGACCAAGCCGGGCGAAAACAAAGTCGGACCGTCGTTGGCCGGCGTCGTCGGCCGCAAGGCCGGAACGGAGGCCGGCTTCAGCTATTCGTCGGCACTGAAGGCGCAGAACATCACCTGGGATGAAGCAAGCTTGAATGAATGGCTCCAGGGCCCCAGCAAGTTCGTCAAGGGCACGAAGATGATCTACTCGGTGCCGGACGAGAAAGACCGGCAAGACGTCATCGCCTATCTGAAGACGCTGAAATAACGCGGGCAGGATGTCGCGCTGCCGAACGACCTTTTCACACGCAGTTCGATTCAGCAAACGGAAATCAAACGATCGCACGCCTGCGAGCGCGATCGCAGGTGCTTACAATTTCGCGGTCCAATTTCAGGCTGATGGTACCCGCCCGACTTAGCGAAACGCGCCTGCCGCGAGTGCGACTATGCCAGAGGTTACCAAGACAGCAGCTGTAGTGCGGCGCAGACCGAAGCCTTCTTTAAGCACCACCGCGCCGATGATGGTGCCGAAAATCAGGCTGCACTCTCGCAGGGCCACGACCGGTGCCAGGGGTAATACTTTAGCTGCCGCCAGAAAGACCAAATAACCGCTCACCGAAAGCACTCCCGCCAACAATCCCGTGCCTCCGCTGCTTCGCGCGAAGGCGCGAATTTGGCCGGAGCGGCTAATCGCCGCGAAGATAAGTATGCCAAGACCGGTTAGAATTTCGAGCCAAGCCTGAAAGCCGAGAACGCTCGCGCTGGAGCGGACTCCTAAGCCGCCGAAGAAGGAGTAGGTGGCTATGGAGATTCCTGTCGCTAACGCCAAACCGACAGTCGTCGAGTCGCTTCCCTTACCGATCACCAGTGCAAGGATACCACCCGTGATGAGGATGACCGCGGCGATTTGCGCTGGAGCAAGACGCTCGTCGATTGCCATGAAGGCGGTGAGCGCCAGGAGAACTGGTGCCGATCCACGCGCGAGCGGATAGACCAAACTCAAATCGCCAACTCGGTAGGATTGGATGAGGAGAGCGTGGTAGGCAAGGTTCGCTACGCATGCAAGTCCGAGCCACATCAGAGCCGTATCGCTTGGCCATGGCACGAACGGCAGCACAGCAATCCCGAAGAGCAGGCCTACGAGCCGGATCACGGCCATCGTCAGCAAGCGATCTGTTGCGCTCTTAACCAGCGCGTTCCATGTCGCATGAGCCACCGCGGCGAGCAGGATGAGGGCGTAAAGCAGATCTGGCGACATGTCCTCCTTCTACGCTGCCTTGTTTATTGCGCCAGTAACGCTGGCGATTCAAAGTTGCGTATAGTCGTGAGGGCAGTGGCGCAAAGCGTCTCTTCCCCGTTCCGGACGGAGAAAACGTCGGCGGCAGCAACCGACAGAGTGCGTCCTGATCTCAGCACACGGCCGCGTGCAACCAGCTTCTCGCCGACAGCCGGCGCCAGCAGTTTCAGAGTGTGGTCGACAGTGGAGGTTGCCCAGCCATCAGGCAACATCGTCGCACCTGCGCAGGCCGCTGCCATGTCTGCCAAGGTGCCAATGGGACCCGCCTGGAACACCCCCTCGCGAAAAGAGAGCTCGCGGCGAAACGGCTGGGTGATCTCGAAACGGCCAGGAGCCACATCGGTGATATCGAATCGGAAGTGCTGGGCAATCGGCATTGCCATCAGGAATTGCTTCGTCGCCTCGATGAAATTCGGGTTGGGCGGCGTACAGGACGAAGCGGACATTGGCTGTGTCTCCCGATTTCGTTCGCGCCGGCCGTAGCGCTTGCCTGGCTCGGATTCCATCTGTATACATCTTTTAGAGGATTATCTCTAGAGGATATAATCTAATAGATGAGACCGGCTTTCGGGCGTGCTGCATTTCTCACTGCGGCGCGCGACCTCGTCGCCCAAAACGGCCCAGCGGCCGTCACGGTCAGCTCAGTAACCGAACGGCTCGGCGCGCCCAGCGGCTCCTTCTATTATCGCTTCTCTTCGCGCGACGTGTTGCTGGCCGAACTATGGCTAGCCACGGCGTTAGCGTTTCAGCAGGGCTTTGTTGCCGCGGTTAGAGCCGGCGACGGTCTGACCGCAGCATTGCACACGCCAGTTTGGGTGCGGGCACACCTCGATGATGCGCGTGTCTTTCTGCTTCACCACCGGGACGACTTCGTGCAGGGGGGCTGGCCGCCGGCACTGGCGGCGCAAGTCGCCCGACAAGCGCGGCGTGTTGATGCTTGCTATCGCCGTTTCGCGGGCGACGCCCTAGGTGGTGTTGATGCCGAGCGGCTTCGGCTCGCCAGGTTCGTGCTTGCGGATGTGCCTAAGGCAGCTGTCGGCCCGCACCTTCACCGTGGCGACACCCCACCTCTGATTGTAGACGAGATGATCACGATCACCTATCACGCGATCCTTCGTCGATACGGCCGTGCGAAACAAAAAGCTGATAGGTAAATCCTGTCCCGGAAATTTGGGTGGATCCGTCGCCTGGCCCTGAAGGTCGAGATTGAGCGCGCGCCGTCACGCTTCGCCATCATCGCCGGTGTCCCGAACAATGCGAGGGTGGCGGCCGATCCAATCAGCTCTTGGGAGGGACCACCTGACCGCGCAGCTCGCACGCCGGATGCGATTGCGTGTGGATATTCACGTACCATTCGCCCGCTGCGAATTGCTGGGCCTGCTCGGGCGTCAGCGTGGCTTGCCCGGCGATCGGATTTCCGGGCTGGGTGCCTCGCTCAGCCAGCCAGACCACCACCGGTGCGCTCTTGCCCGGCTGGGACGGACCGTGGAAATGCGCCAAAGTGACCGCAGTCGATAGTCCGCTATATGGGATGTTCCAGGTGACCACCCGGGTTGCCGGGTCGTAGGTGAGCTCAACCTCTCCCGTGCCGCTGGTTGCGACTGGCGGCACGCATTGCTCGCCGGTCAACGGAAACTTGAAGGTGTCGGCCCGCGTCGGCCCGCTCGAGGCGACTGCGGTCAGGGCGGCGGCAAGGACGAGGACTCGCTGAGAGATTGTACTCATGATCGCCCCCCACTGTGCCGACCGCCAACCACGCGGTAGATCATACTACATGCCGATATCCTGTCATTTCAAGGTTTACCCCGATTGAACGTTTCTTTGTTGGTTAGAGAAAGGCATGGCATAAGGCTAAAGCTCCGGATAAGCGGGCCCCGTGCAGGGACAAACTGGCTCGCGTGAAAATCGGCTCGTTGCCGGGGGCCACGCACCCGGCGCGGCATGCGGGCCGCCTGATCGCGTAGCCGTAAGGGGCACGTACAGACCTGGGACAAGCTCGATGTCGCATGTATCGATCCGCGCACGGCTGATTTTCCTCTCGGTCCTGTGGCTTGTGATCCTCGCCGTGTCTTCCGCGCTGCTGATACGAGAACTGATGCGGCACTCGCAAAGCCTTGCCGAACAGGCCCGCCTGGTCTCCATTGTCCGCACCGCCACCACGGCGAGCAAGCACTTCGGCGATCTGAAGTACTGGCTGACCGATCTGGCGATCACCCAGCTTGCGCGCTCCCAGGAAAATGCCGCCGCTGCCAAGGCGCATCTCGATGAGGATCTCAAAGCGATTGCCGCTGTCCATTCCGAGGGCGTCGCCGCCATCGGACGCGAAGTCGATACCCTGACCGAGTTGGCGCGCCGCGCGGGCGAGGCCTATTCGGGCGACGACAGCGCTGAGGGCAACGCGTTGCTGGCGCAGGCGCGAAGCCGCATCCTCAATATCGATGACGAGATCGACAAGATCGTGGCTCGGGTCGAGCAACAGGCGCTGGCCGGGCGCGACGCGTCGGCGCGCGAAGCTGAGCGTGTGGTCGACCTCTCGATCATCGGCGGGATGGTCGCGCTTGCGATCGCGCTCGGCTTCACCGCACTAATCGTGCGCTCGATCACCGTCCCGCTCAAGAAGCTGGAAGGCAGCATGGCGGCGATTACCCGCGGCGAACTTGACGTCCAGATACCGCCGGCAGCCGCCCATGAGATCGGGGCGATGACGAAAACCCTTGGCATGTTGCGCGACAGCCTGATCGAGCGAGAGCATCTGGAACGCGAACGGCGGCTCGCCGACGCCGAGATCCGCAGAGCGCGCGACGCCGCCGAGGCGGCGCTGCGCGAGCTGAAGGCGGCGCAGGCTAATCTGATCCAGGCCGAAAAGATGGCATCGCTCGGCCAGCTCACGGCCGGAATAGCGCACGAGATCAAGAACCCGCTTAATTTCGTCAACAATTTCTCCGCGGTCTCCGCCGAGCTGATTGGCGAATTGCAGGACGCACTTGGCGGCGCCTCTGTTGACGGCAAGCTGCGGGCCGAGATTGGCGAGATCACCGATACATTACGAGGCAACCTCGAAAAGATCGTGCAGCACGGCAAGCGCGCCGATGGCATCGTCAGAAACATGCTGCTGCACTCGCGCCATGGATCGGGAGAGCACCGGCGTGCCGACATCAACGCTCTCGTCGAGGAAAGCCTCAATCTGGCCTATCACGGAGCGCGGGCCGAGAAAGCGGGATTCAATGTCACGTTGGAGCGCTCTCTTGACCCGGCCGCGGGCGAGGCCGTTCTTTTTCCGCAAGAGATTACGCGGGTGCTGCTTAACCTGATCTCGAACGGCTTCTACGCGGCGACCAAGCGCAAGGCGCAAGCCGGTGCAGGCTACGAGCCCACCGTCGTTGCCGCGACCAAAAACCTCGGTGACCGCATCGAAATTCGAATCCGCGACAACGGCACCGGCATTTCGCCCGAGGTGAAGGAAAAGATGTTCGATCCTTTCTTTACGACAAAACCCGCCGGCGAGGGAACCGGCCTTGGCCTCTCGCTGAGCTACGACATCATCGTTAAACAACACGGCGGCTCTATCGAGGTCGAGACGCAACCGGGCGAGTTCACGGAATTCCGGATCATTTTGCCGCGCACGGCAGGCTCCCCTGCCGGATCGGGAGGACGGACATGATCCTTCTCAATCGCCATCCCTAAACTTGGCAATGAGCGGCCCCAACAGGTTGGAAAAATCGTCACTCCAGGGATGTTCGCCCGGCGCCGGCGTTTGCAATTCCCAATCTTTCAACAGGCCAAAATCGTCGTCGTTCCTCGCCAGGATCATCACGGTCGAAAACTTGATCATCGGGTCGGCACCGGAAACTTCGTCTTCGTCATACAGCCTCGCGACCAGTTTTTCGCTCGCGGCTGTCGCGGTTACCACCTCTCTCAAGTCGAGGTGATTGTTGGAGATGTGGGTGATGATGATGCCACCGGGATTGAGCCGCGACAGATAAATTCGCAGCGCCTCCCGGGTCAGCAGATGAACCGGTATCGAATCCGATGAGAAGGCGTCAACGACGATCGCATCATAACGTGCATCCGTTGCATCGGCGATCGTCAGCCGTGCATCGCCGAGGATGATATTCGCGTCCGGTTTGCAGTCCCGCAGGAAGGTAAAGCGTCGGGTATCCCGGGCGATACGGATGACCTCGGCGTCGATTTCATAATAATCGAGATGGTCGTCCGGCTTCATCAGGCAGGCAATCGAGCCGGCGCCAAGGCCGATGACCGCGGCGTGAATGGGCCCTTTCTTCTTGTCCTGCACAGCGTCGATCGCTTCCGCGATGGCGGAATCGGGATGATAGTAGGTCGACAGTTGCGGCCGGCCTGTGACCGGCCTGCCGTCGTCGGTGGTCAATCGCTGCGCTCCGTGCAATTCCATGCCATGGCGCAGCACGCGGAAGCGGCCGTCCGGCGTCACCTCGATCTTGTGGACGCCAAAGAAACTACGTGCGGTTTCCAGGTTCCTCGCATTCGGCGGGTAAGTTCGAGTAACCACGAAGACGGCGGCAAACAGCACGGCCAGCCGCAATGGAAAGTTACGGACCGCAACTGTGCACGCGACCAGTGCAACCACGGCACCCCAGACAATCCAGTTATAGGGTGGAATGACGGAAAAACCCTGATGCAGCCCGGGCAGCGCGACGATCACAACAAGCGCAACAAGCATGACAAGAAGCCGGGCTTCCTTTTGCTTCGGCCAGCCGAGCCCGGGCCGCGCCAGCGCCGCTGCAACCACCAGAAGCGGGTATTCGGCGGTCCATGAAAAGATCCGGGGCGCGATCAGACCTGAAAAAATTCCACCGAGCACGCCGCCCAGCGACATGCAGAAATAGAACCGCGTGAGATAGGCAGCCTGCGGACGCGTGGCGGCCATCAAGCCGTGGCATATCATCGCCGTGACGAAGAACGTCAGCAAATGGAGCGCAACATCGACGGTCAGCCAGGTGCGGATATCGAGCGCGAGCGTCAGCACGAGCAGAGCCAGCAGGAACGGCTGGAGCTTGATCCAGGTGGCTTCCCGGACAAACCTGCGCTGGCTGAACACCAAAATGAAGCTGATCAGGTAGAGCGATAGCGGAAGCACCCAAAGAAATGGCGCGGCAGCGACATCTGCCGTGATGTGAGTTGTTGCCGCGATCATCAATGCTGACGGCACGAAGGCGAGCGCCACCCAATAGGCCATGCGGCCAAACACCGGGGCGGCCTCTGTCGACTGCGCCCTCGGCAAAACGGCCTCGCCTTCGCGGCGGAAGAACACCAAAGCTCCGCACAATGCGATCAGCGCGATAAGCAGGTAATAGCCGGAGCGCCAGATGCTGCCCTGGAAGCTGAGTGTTGAAAATGGTTCGGCAGCGAACGGGTAGGCGAATAATGCCAGAAGGCTTCCGATATTGCTGGCCGCATAAAGAAAATAGGGATTTTCAGCCTGTGCAAGACCGGAGCGGGCGAACCAGGCTTGCAGCAGCGGCCCGTTGGCGGACAGCGCGAAGAAGGGAAAGCCGATGGAAAAACTGAACAGGCCGAGCAAAAACAATTGCTCGCGGTCGGGTGGCGGCAAGCCCCAGCCTTTGGCAATGGCAACCGGGAGAAAAACAGCTCCACCCAGCATCACCGCAAGGTGGATGAGCAAGGCGAGCGGACCACGTACAAAGCGGGTCAGGATATCGGCATAGGCGTAACCGAGCAGCAGGATGCCTTGAAAGAACACCATGGCCACCGACCATACCGATGGGGAGCCGCCGAACCGCGGTAACACCATTTTCGTGAACATGGGCTGCACGGCGAACAGCAATGCCGCACTGAGGAAGATCGCCGTGGTATAGATCGGAATGATTAAAACGGAAGAACTGGTTGTCTTGAGGGGCGCGGCCTCGCTCCGGTTGCTCGCAGACATTCGTGCCACTCTAATAATTCCTTGCAGGCTTATTGCTATAAAGTGACCCTATCGTGCGCAAGCTGAGCGTCGAATGAACAATATACCGACGTCTCTGAAAATAAGCCGCTGATTTTTGAACTCAATTGCGTTTGGGATTTGGGAATAGATCGATTTCAGGTCCGCCAGTTCGATGGCGTGGGGTGATCTGTTCCTGGCGAGCCGCCAGATTATTTTCGGCGATGAGGGGCCGGGTACGGACGAGGAGGCGAGCAAGCCTGGGCTTTCCATGCCAACGCGCTTCGCCTCGGCGAAATTTGACCAGAGGAAAGGAAACGCGCACAGTACCGATTGCGGTGCAGCCGGAAGTGGTGGTGGCCGTGAAGAGAACGGCAGCAACCAGTCCCTGCTTCCCAAGGCTGCACGACAACCAGGGAGATGGAACATGCCGCTTTACATGTATCAGGCAGCCTATACTGCAGAATCCCTAGCCGCCCAGCTCAAGAAGCCGGAGAACCGAGTTGAAGCCGTGGGCCGCGCTGCCTGCGAGGCCGTCGGGGGCAAGCTCGTTGGCGGCTGGTATTGCTTCGGCGAGTACGATCTCTTCATCATCGCCGATGTCCCGAACAATGAGGCCATGGCGGCCATCGCGCTGGCCATCGCCGCAGGAGGCGCCGTCAAGTCCGCCAAGACGACTGTGTTGATGACCGGAGCCGAGGCGGTAGCTGGCATGAAGAAGGCCGACGCGGTCGCCAAGGTCTATAAGCCCGCCCGTTAGACAAGTCGCGGGTGCGTTGCCCTGGCGGCAAACAGCCCTCAATAAGACGAACTTGCTTTAGCCCCTGATTGAACGCGGCCACAAAGCGGGGCATGTGGCCGTGAGGGGAGGTTTGCACTCTATTGAAAACGATTATCGCTGAACGGCCGCGGCAAATGCTGACGGCGCCACTCTTCGAGGTAAGTCCCGCAAATTGCTACGGGGGCGATCAGAACGTGCTTTGTAAATCTTGCGGTCGATCACGCCGTCGCCGAGGCGGACAGCAACGCGTTCTCTTCATCCCCTAATGTTCCGAGCGCCGGGTCGCTCGCAATGTAGCATTTTCGATCGACGCAATTGAAATTGTCGCATTACTCAAACACATCATAGTCTACAGTTAACTCTTCCCCCTTTTTTATATCTCGTAGTGAAACATCATACATTCCTCGAACAGTCTGAATGTTGGGCTTGGATGAATGGTTCATAAACCTCGCATCATCGGTACAGAATATCCATTTTTTTGTAAACCTGCATCGGTAGATATGATGGTCAATGTTCTTGCGAAAAATCTTTGGTAACTTTTTATACTCTGAGGCTGTTATAACCAAGTCAACTTTTGGATTTAGTTTCCAGGTCTTAGTTCCTTTTGAAACAAACTGAGCGGCAAATAATCCAACTCCTTGAATTTTGCTTTTCCTTACCTTGGCTCTGATTAGCAGCATACTTCAGCAAACCTTTTTGACCCGAGCCCTGGTTTCATCGTCCAGTTTTGATCGGCATCGTCAAGCGTCTGGAACCAGTGCGCGTTCAGCGATTCCGCTCGGAAGCGTCCCTAGATAAACGCCTTGTCGGACGGCCTGGCGTTCTCGTCCCGGCGAACGCTCTGGGCCGTTTCTCAGGATCGAGTCAGCTCAGCAGCGGCTTTGCTTCCAAAGACCAGGGGGGCAGCCGTGGCCACGCCAGCCGACTTTTCGCCCTCGGCTCCATCCGTACGCGCGGCCAAACCCTCTGCCCCAGGCATGACCGTGACCGTGGCCAAATTTGGCGAGAATCACAGAACTGTCGGTTCCGTCGATGACCGGGTGTGCCGGAGCAATCGGCATAGCTGACACAGAGAATGCCGACATTGCCACAAATGCACAGGCGGCAAAGCCGATCAACATTGAGCGCTTCATTGGGTCTCCTCCCTTCGCAGCCGCCGCAGCGGCGGTTTCAGGATAATGCTACCGCCTTGCAAGAGTTCCCCAGGCTGGCGCCCCGAGACCACACGCGTCAGTTGACCGGCTGGACAAATCTACTTGGACATCACCTCATAGACCCTGATGCTCGATATGAAGGGATTGCTTTGTGCCATCTTCTCTGCGTGTTCAAGGCTGCCGGCGCTCACGATCGTGAAGCCGGTGATCGATTCGGGTCCCAACGGCAACTCCCTGGTTCCGGCTTTCGAGATTTCTCGACCACGGCTGAAATGACCCCCCATGTCGATGATATTGTCTTTCATCGCCTCGAACCACTTACCCCAGGCTGTCATGATTTCTGGCGTGGGCTTTTCAAATCCGTAGTGCAGCAAAACAAACTTCTTCATGATCTTCTCCTCGATCTTGTTGAGGCACAGTCCCGGGATTCTCCAAATGATCTCCGACGCATTCCCGCTTACGTCGCTGCCGTCACCCCACGCCTGCGTTCCGCCAGGTCGAACAGTTGCGGCAACTTGCGAACAAGGGTTGCCGAGCCGCTGACCCTGGCGCGTTTCGCTGCCGTTGCATCCTCAAGCGACAGGTTCCTACCTACGATCTGGAGCACGGTGTCGAACGGCGCCTCCAGGGTCGCCTTGCAGTCGGCCATGCCCTTATGGATGGCTGTTCCGCTGTCGCCGCCTGTAACCGTAAACTCCGCAGATTTCCTTCCATGGGTTACGACAAGGCCAACGCTGACTTTGGCGACCGGTGTGCGTTTCGCGATCGCATCAAGGCCAAGCAGGACCCAATCCGGCTCGAACGCGTCCCCGGGCACCGGCGGAAACAGAAAGCGACCTCCCCAGCGGATCAATTCCCGGATTGCCGGTTGAATCTCGCGACCGATATCGGTCAGTTCATAGAGCTGTGCATTCACCGGCCTCGGCAAGGTGATGCGGCGAACCACATTGCTGTCGATCAAGGCCGCAAGGCGCGCTGTCAGCAAGGTCGGGCTCATGCCGTCAAGGTGCTCCTGAAGATCGCCAAACCGCTTCGGCCCAAGCAGAAGCTCTCTGATGATCAGCAACGTCCAGCGCTCGCCAATGAGCTCCGCAGCACGGGCGAGCGCGCAAAACTGCGGGTAGTGCAGATGGCTCATTCTTGAAGAATCGTCTCGTCAGTCCTCAGCATCAATTATTTCAGTGAGCAGGCTCGTGTACTACATTTATTATAGTATCAAATACAGAATATGGAGTCAAATTGGCGCTTCGAATGGCGGGCGACGGCCAGCTCGAACCAGCATCCTGACCGTTATGGGCGGAGATCTTTAATCGGCGTGCTGGTAAAGCTGCGTAGCTTTATGGCATCACTGCCTGCCAAGAAACGCGAGGACAGACTCATCATAAGCTGAAAGGGGCGGATCTGTTGGGCGAATGCAAGCATCCAGCAAGAAAATCAACATGGATGACGGCGCGCTAAACAGGCCGGGCCTTGTAGCACGCCGCGGCTCATCCGATTTCCGGGACTGGTTGTTTATTGCGCGGCGATCAATCCGCCAGCCGTTGCTACGATCCAACGGTTGCCCCAACGCACGATCGAATCGATGCGGCCCACACCCGGCACCGTATCCCCGCGTGTCACCGTCCAAACGCCGTCGGGGCCCTCGAGAATTGCCGCGGCGCCGCGCACCTCACGCACTGTCCAACCTTCAATAGTCGTTGGCCTGGTCTCGGGTACCGCCACCATCGTCTCGCGCGGCGGGACCAAGGCTCCGGGCGCTGAGGTGTTTGCCTGCACGATCGAAGCTGCGCGCGAGGATGCGGCGACCACGGGCGTGCCCGCCGAACCCGTCGTTAATGGTGTCTTGCGACCAAGGCCGTCGGTCTTGCCGGCTGACTTTGTTTCGGCGTCGGGATTACGACGCAAATACGTGACCTTATGCGTCGCTGGGCTGGAGGCCGCATCAATATTTGAAAAACGATACCAGTTTGCGCCGCCGGCCCATCCCAGTCCAAACACGGCGACGAAAGCGGCTGCCGCAAGCCAGGCGTTGCGTCGGCGTCCGCCATCCCCGTTGGCCGATATCAAGACGTCGTCTCGACTGCGACTGGAAAAATCCAGTGGGCAGATGCTGGCAGGCTGCGTCGGGTCCTCCCCCAGCTGGCCGACGGCCGCATCCGCTATCGGCTCAATCTGGCCAGGGGGATTGTGCTGCTGGTCTTGCATGATCTGACCCTCTTGCGATTACCGAATAATCATGCCTGCGGCTAAACGGAATCTTAACGAGGTGGGGCCAGGCCGAACCGAATCCGGCGGAGTCAGGATGCACGCCGAAGCGAGAACGCATGCCACAGGTCAGTCGCCGTCAGCGCCGGCCGACGTCCCGCGCGTTCCAGCTGCTCCAACTCACCGTGGAGAGGCTTTGAAGGTCGGTCGCGACCGGCCGCTTGGTTCGCCGCTCATGGGCAGCGATGCATCGCTCGGATTCCGCAATCTTCCGCTTCAGGGTGGCTATGGCTTTTTGGGTCTGGCCGCTCGAGCCGGCCATCTCGCCGATCGTAAACCGAACCGTTTCCAAGGCCTTCACCGCCTCACGGTTCTTCTTGAGCTGAACCCTGTGCCAGGCGATGTTGCTATTGCTGTCAGCAATCATGTAGCAGCCCCCGCGATCGATCTTTGGACTCGCTATTTTTCGAATAGTTAAGGATGGTCGGGCTTGGTTAACGGTTGGTTAATGCGCGGCTTTCCGGCCACCCGGCAGCCGTGCACGAGACGGATGAGGATTTCCACGTTCAAGGTCGCACGAGGTCGCGAAACGGCAATTGCACGACATTCGCGAAATGGCTCTGTTAAGCCTCATTCCCCACCTTTGCCGGCCGGTATAGTCTAACGATGCCGAGATCACGTTATGACAACCACACCGATGACACTCTATACCTGGTGGCGTTCGCAAGCGTCGTTCCGCGTGCGGATCGCGCTGCACCTGAAAGGGCTCAAGGCCGAGATGGTCTTTATCGACCTCTCAAAAGATGACCATCTCACGGCGCCTTATCGGCTCGTCAATCCGGAAATGGTTTTACCCACATTGATCGACGGCGAAGGTCCGCCACTTAGGCAATCGCTTGCGATCCTCGAATATCTCGAGGAGCAGTATCCGGAGCAACCGCTGTTGCCGACGGATGCACATGCACGCGCCCATGTGCGTGCACTTGCGCAGGTGGTGGCAGTCGATGCGCATCCGTTTGTGGTGCCGCGAGTGCGCAAGTATCTCGAGCAGAAACTGGGCCTTGACGATGAAATACGGATGGAGTGGCTACAGCATTGGCTGGACTCCGGGACCCGCACAATCGAAAATATGCTCTCGAATGATCCGCGAACAGGACGGTTTTGCTGCGGCGATGCGCCCACCATTGCCGATATCTGTCTGGTACCGCATCTGACGAGCGCGATGATGTTTTACGGTTGCGACCTTGAGCCGTACCCGACCGTGCGGAAGATTTTTGAAGCTTGCATGCAGATCGATGCATTCACCCTCGCGCATCCGCTGCAACAAGCGGACGCATCGAAGCTTCGTTGATGTCACTTTCCGTGGTCGACGATCAGCGCGCCCGCCGGCGGCGTCGCAGCGCTGGTTCCTCATGCCCCGAGCCCGGCCATGACGGCGGAATACGCAAGCAGTCTCACATCTCGTGCGGCACATCTCGAAACGATTGACCACGATGTCGCGTTTTGTCTCGTCGAGCCGCCGCATCTGGTGCCAACAAGCGGCCGGGCGACTGCCGCGAGTTGTGGCACAATGACAACACTGAAATGAAATCGCATGATGGACGTCGTGCCTGGCCATGGTTCTGCCCTTATTGGGTTCCGCCCTTATAGCCTGTCGGATTTCGGTAGGTTGGGGGTACGACATGTCTTCCATCAGCTGTGCCAGAACTTCATACGTCGACATCGAAGCGAACCGTATTCATCTTGATGCGCCCTCGGTCTCGCCCGCCGGTACGCGGAATGTCATTCAGCTGTTTGCCGTCGCTCTGGCCGCGGCTTCGCTTGCGGCCTGCGCCCAGTCCTCTGTGGTTAGCAGAATCTCCGAACCACCCCTCGCCAGTCGGCAGGCGTCGCTTGAACACAACCGAAAGACATCATTCGTAGTGAACCGGCGCGTGGCGGTCACGAAAAAGCATACCCCGTTCGCGCCGAACAAGAATGCAGCCGAGACGCACGTCGCGTCGCATGGACTTGCCAGCTTCTACACAGAAGGAACACAGACCGCGAACGGCGAAAAGTTCGATACGCGGGAATTGACCGCCGCTCATCGCACGTTGCCGTTCGGCACCCGGTTGCGCGTGACAAACGTCACGACGGGGCGGTCCGTGACCGTCCGGGTCAATGACCGCGGTCCGTTCGTTCCCGGCCGGGTTGTCGACGTCTCCTATGCCGCGGCCGAAACGCTGGGAATGGTTGGAGGAGGTGTTGCCAAGGTCAAACTTGACGTCGTGCAATAGCTGAAATCCGACCTCGCGCGATATCCGAAAAGGGCCATGACCCGAGGCTGCCGGGATGATTCAATCGGCTTCCTTCATCCAACGCACAATCCTCGGCCAATTTTCTTCAAGCGTCCGCCTTCCCATAAACAGACCGAGATGATTACACGGCGCGATCTCGTGGCGGATAGATTCCGGCGGCGACCTCACCAGCCGTTCCGCTGCCAGCAATTGTTCCGGAGCAACCACTTCGTCGGCGCCGCCGGCAAGAAGATACATTGGAAGCCGCAGGCGCGAGAGGTCGATCTTTTGCCCCAGCGCGACCAAGCTTCCGCTGGCGAGTTCGTTGCGCCTGTAAAGTTTCTCGATCACTTCCAGGTAGTACGTCCCCGGAAGATCGATGGTCCAGGAATTCCAGTTCTTGAAGGTTGCTTCGAGCTGCGTGAATTCCGACGAGCCGATCGGCTGGACTGCCTGCAAGGATTCGCGAATAGCGTTTGCGTCAGTGTCGTTTCCCCAGAACTTTGCGATATTGCGGCCGATCACGCGACCATCGCCGAGATTAACCAGGCTCTGAAACATGATCAGGGGAGTAGCCTCGGCCATCGCCGACAATCGGGATTGCCGAGCCGCAATATCGACCGGCGCGCCGGCCATCACGAGCTTGCGGACCTTGGCCGGGAATCGTCCGGCATAGACCAGCGATAGCCAGCCTCCCTGGCAAAGCCCTATCAGATCGACCAGGCCACCGAGATGATCGACAAGGACATTGAGATCGGCAAGATATTCATCAATTCCGAGGAATCGCATTTCCGCGCTGGCCGAGCGCCAGTCGGTCATGAACAGTTGTCCCATTCCAGCATCTCGGAGCGCGGCAACGAGACTATGTCCGGCGGCAAGATCGGCAATAGCAGCTCCATGCAGCGCAAGCGGCGTGCAGAGTAGGGTGGGGACGCCGCCTTGGGCCACTGTAAAGTCACGCAGCCGGACTGCCTGCAGCTCGAGCGCAATCTTGCCTGGCGTGGCTCCTTCCGGTTCCTGCGGGGTTTGGCCGCCATCAGCATCGCGCGAGAATCCGAGAAAAAGCGCGCCCCAGGACGACGCAAGTTCGCCGGCTGACGCGGCGGCGAGCGCGGGCCAGAAGAACGCCGAATACGGGAATTGACCTCCTGGATACCGATCCATTTAAGGAGTGCCCGGTTCGTCCCTGCTATCTTGAACTAGATCAATTATATCCCGCTTCAATCCAGGCCGGCCAATTTTGGCGCAATCGCGATCCGGGCGCATGGCCTCTTCGGAAGAGGAAACTGGAAGGAATAGCAGACAATGCGCAATGCGGCGGCGCGAAAAATCGGCAGCCACCCACCATAGCTTCGCACCAAGCCTCCCGCCGATTGTCGCCCATGTCCGGACGATTCAACCCGCGGTCCGGCTGACTACCAGCACAAGTCGCTTCTCACGCCGCGTTCTTTCGGCTCGGCCGGATCAGCACTTCTGCCGAGATTCCCAAGCGTTCATGCAAACGCCGGATCATCCCCACCGACAATCCTCTTTTCCTGTTCAAAACCTCGGCGATGCGGGTGCGCGTACCAATGATCTCCTCCAGGTCCCGCCGGGTGAGACCTTGCTGCTCCATACGGAATTTGATCGCCTCGATGGGGTCGGGTGGGTCCATCGGACAATGTTCAGCCTCATAGGCATCGATGAGCGTGCGAGCACATCGAGACGGTCGCCGTCGCGCGTTCCCGCCTTCGCGCTCCAGAGGCGCTCAACTTCCTTGAGCGCGGCCTCATAATCCCGCTTGGTTCGAATCGGCTTCACCTCACCCGCCATGCTGCACCTCTTTCACATTAATCTTGTCGTAGTCCTTATGCGTGCCGATCCATTTGATCCACACGATACCCTTGTCGAAGTCCGTGGCCACGACCAAACGATAGTCGTTTCCCTTGATATTGAAGACGATCCGGTCGGCTGAGACGATGCTGGCCGTCCCATTGGTCGGCAAGGCCCTTCAATTCATGCGAACCGCATTCGGTAAACTTCAACGCGGCCAAAATCGGCAGCTACCCCCCATAGCTCTGCACCAGGCTTCCCGCCACCAGCGACCAGCCGTCGACCAGCACGAAGAAGATCAGCTTGAACGGCAGCGACACCACGATCGGCGGAAGCATCATCATGCCCATCGACATCAGCACCGAAGCGACCACGAGGTCGATGATCAGGAACGGCAGGAACAACAGGAAGCCGATCTCGAAGGCGCGTTTCAATTCGGAGATCATGAACGCCGGCACCAGGATGCGGAGCGACAAGTCTTCGGGCGTCGCCGGCGGGGCTTCGCCGGAAAGATCCATGAACAGTTTCAAGTCCTTTTCGCGCACGTTTTTTTGCATGAAGCCGCGCAGCGGCACCGAAGCGCGCTGTAGCGCGTCCTCGACGCCGATCTGGTTGGCGACCAGCGGCTTGATGCCGTCGTCGTAGGATCTCTGCAGCACCGGGCCCATCACGAACGCGGTCAGAAATACGGCCAGTGCGATGATGACGGAATTCGGCGGCGCGGTCGCGGTGCCCAGGGCGGTGCGCAGCAGCGACAGCACCACGACGATCCGGGTGAACGACGTCATCATGATCAGGATCGACGGCGCGATCGACAGCACCGTCAAAAGCGCGATCAGCTGGATCGCGCGTTCCGTGACGCCGCCGTTGCCCTGGCCGAAATTGATGCTGATGTCTTGCGCGAGCGCGGGATCCGCCAGCGATCCGGCGGCTATCAGGGTGGCAAGATATAAAACTCTACGCGGAAATGCCGCCGGCCTCACGAAGGGGTCTTTGGGCGGCCCAACAATGACGCCATTTCGTCTTCGAGATTCTCAAAACCGCTCCTTTGCGAAGGCGCAGTTTCGGGCGGCGCCGTCGACGGCTCGTTGCGGGGTGGTGCACCGCGGCTCGGCGGCTCCGGCGCCACCGGAGGCGCGCCGACCCGTGGCTCGGCGGCATCGCCGGCCGGCCGGCGAAGCGCGGCTTCAAGGCGTTGCG
>WNFS01001117.1_pt1 | contig 19853 bp, 18 predicted proteins | sample 5400141 | NCBI WGS metagenome assembly WNFS01 (sample SAMN13153358, study PRJNA577476) | soil metagenome | isolation source: 60 cm saprolite under Madrone tree | place: USA:California | collected 2016-06-14
TGGAGGACTGTCTCTAGTGGATGTGAAAGGAATTCTCGACGACGCGGAGGCTGAAGCGAATTTGACGCGAGCGGCGATTCGTCTGCCGGAAGGTTCCCGCGCGCGAATGGCAATTGCCGTCGCGGATCTGGATGGAAAAATTATCGGATTGAGGCGAATGGAGGATTCGACAGTCTTTAGTATCGATGTGGCGGCGAGCAAAGCGCGGAACATGGTGTACTTCAACAGCAGTGCGCGGTCAGCGGCAGATCTGAATGGTGTGCCAGCGGAGACGGCACTAACGAACCGGACGATCAGTTTCGGTTCGCAGCCGCTCTTTCCGCCAGGCATTGACGATTCGACGATTTCTCCAGGGCCTTTCTTCAATTTGTATTTGAACGACACCACCTTTCCTTGTTCGCAAGGGTTGGGCAGCGGACTTGCAAGCGGGAACAACAGCGGCATCGTGTTTTTTCCCGGAAGCGCTGGACTCTACAAGAATGGCGTCCTGGTGGGCGGATTGGGAGTGAGCGGCGACGGCGTGGATCAAGACGATTTTGTGACGAGCGCGGGCACGAAGGGATTCGAAGCACCGGATGCGATGCGTGCGGATCAAATTTTCATCGAAGGCGTGCGGTTGCCGTATTTCAAATTTCCGAGAAATCCGACCAACTAAATTCAGCGTGGAGCCGAAGGATCGGCGGAAGTCGCGACATTCATATCCAAATGGTATTTGTGCGCAGTGTCGAAGGCGGCGTAACAATTTCCATTTTTCGCGTAGCCACGGCAGTGACGGGCGGTTTCTTTGTCGCGAGGCGACCGAACGAATTGCCAGACTTGCGCGTAGGCGACGCCGCTCTTTGTGGGCGAAGGAAGGTCTTGCGGTATGGCGCAGCCGGGAGACGGCGGACAAGAGTCATTGAAGACCCAGTAGACTAATTCGATCGGGCTGATTTTCTCGCGAATGAGATCGGCCGTAAGCAGCTTAAGACCTTCGCCTTCATCGATGGGAATTCCTGAGCAGTAGACGCCGGCGCGAAAGCCGGCCTCGGAAAGGGCCGAGGCCCAGTGCTTGAGATATGTGAAATAGGTGCTGGGCAGGCGGCCGCCTTCTTCAATGTCGAGAAAAATTACAGTGTCCGGCAAAAATCCTTCCTTGCGGGCGGCAGCGATGGCAGTCTGTGTGTCGGAGGCGACGCGCTTGAGCGTGTACGGTTCGTCGCGGAGTTCGCCGGAAGTAGGGCCGTTGAAGAGCGGGAGAAATCCCCAGCCTTGTGAGCGGAGAAGTGCTCGCTTACCGGACCAGGAGTTGTACTTTTCGCCGGGAGGTTTGCCTAGCCAATAACTGGTGAATGAAAACTCTTTGCGAAAGAGCTTCATCGCGTCGTCACCGGGATAATCGTTGCGGTCAAAGCCGAGAAAGAATTTTTCCGGCGCCGAACTGGGCGAACAGGCTCCAGGGAGGAACAAAAGCAGCAAAAGAAGAGCAGCGATGGTTCGCATGGCGTGCCTTTTCCAGCTTAGCGCAAAAAACGGCGAAAGCGACCTGCCCCGAGAAATATTTCTAGCCTTCGCGGAGTTTGTGGCCGGAGAGATTGCCGAGGCCATCGTACGCCGCGTATTTGTACATTTCGCTGAGCGTCGGATAGTTGAAAACCTGATCGATGAATTCGTTGATGGTGAGGCCGTTGTCGAGAACCATCATGCCGATGTGGACGAGTTCGGTAGCGGATTCGCCGATGATGCTGAGGCCAAGAAGTTTCTTGTCGGTGGGAGAAAAAATTAGCTTCAGCAGGCCGGCTGTGTCGCCGGTGATGTGGCCGCGGGCATTGTTTGAATAGTGGGCGCGCCCGACGCAGTGATCGATTTTCTTTTCCTTACAGGAGTCTTCCGTTTCTCCGGCGGCGGAAATTTCTGGAATCGTGTAAATGCCCATCGGAAGCATCGAGGCCACGCGCTGCTTGTATTGAAAGCCGAAGGCATGGCAGACAGCGACGCGGCCCTGTTCCATCGAAGTGGAAGCCAAAGCGGGAAAGCCGATAACGTCGCCTGCGGCGTAGATGTTTGGGACGCCGGTACGATAATTCTCATCGACGGCGACATAGCCGCGGTCATTGACGGCAAGGCCGGCCTTTTCGAGAGCGAGGCCATCGACGGCGGCGCGGCGGCCCGCGGCAAAAAGCGAAGCGTCCGTTTCCAGAACCTTGCCAGACTTCATCGTCAACTTCGCTCCGGCCGAGGAGTTCTCTACTTTCACGGGGCGTTCGTTGAACCAGAAATTCATGCCGAGTTCGGCAAGGCGGTCTCGGAGACGATCGGAAATTTCAGAATCGAGGAACGGAAGCAGCCGGTCGCGACCGTCCACCAAGGTCACTTTCACGCCGAGCGCCATGAAGATCGAGGCGTACTCGCAACCGATAACGCCGCCGCCGATGACAGCGAGCGATTTCGGAATGCGGTCCATTTGCAGAAATGTGTCGGAATCGAACGTGTGCACATCGTCGAAAGAAATTTCAGCGGGGCGATTCGGTTTTGAGCCAGTGGAAATAAGAATGATTTGGCCGGTGAGCTTGCGCGAGCCGATAGCGACCGTGTGGGCGTCCACGAATGAGGCCTGCCCCTGGATGTATTCGATTTTGTGGAGCTCGAGATTTTTCAGGATGCGGCGGCGTTCCATTTCGACGACTTCACGCTCGTGGTGCATGAAGTCGTGAACGGTGAGATTTTCCTTGAGCGAATAATCGATCCCGTAGAGGCCACGCTGGCCGAGGCCGGAAAAATAAAGCGCAGACTCGCGCAGAGTCTTGCTTGGGACAGTGCCCGTATTGATGCAACTGCCGCCGGGATTCGTGGCCCGCTCGATAACGGCAACACGTTTTCCGAAATACGCGGCTTGCGCTCCAGCTTTTTCTCCGGCTGGCCCGCAACCAACCACAATGAGGTCGAACGAATCGTTGGATGCCAACGGTGCCTCCACGCCACTTTTCAGAAGGGATGTACTAAGACGAGTCTAGAGGAGTAGTGCCGCCGGCGCACAAACAAGTTGCGGATGGTGTGACGAACCGAGTGCGATACAACCAAATATCGAGTCGAAAACACGTTCTCATGTGCGTAGCGAAGATCGTGCCATACACGAGCGGGAAGAGCCGCCGGACTTTCTCGCCGACGGCTCTCCACAGAGTTGCGCAATTCGTTGTCGTTACTGGGCTTTACTGGGCCAGGGCTCGAGCGGTGAGTTGGCGGCCACTGCCAAACTGTAATTGCTGGGCGCGTTCGCGCGCCTCGGAGACTTGCGCGGAATTCAGGCGCGCTTCGAGGGCGACGAGCCGCTCGCGACCACGCTGATCGCCGCCGAGCGACGCAGCGCTAAGCCACATGTAGGCCATCGCCAAATCGCGCTTGGTGCCGATGCCCTCGGCGTATAAGGAACCGAGCATGATGCGTGCACCGGTGTGGCCATGGTCGGCAGCGCGTTGAAAGAGCCGAAAGGCTTCGGCCGGATTTTGCGCAACACCGTCGCCGCGAAGATACATGTCCGCGAGATTGTGTTCTGCGAGTGGATTGCCCGAGGCTGCCGCTTTGCGATACCACGCCAGTTCCGCGCTCAAATCCTTGGCACACCCAAGACCGTTGCCATACATGTACGCCAGATTGGTTTGCGCATCGGAATCAACGGCGTCGGCGCCAAGCTGGAACCAGCGAACCGCTTCCGCGTAATCCTGGTGAACGCCTTTCCCATTGAGATAGAGAATGCCCAGATTCGTGTACGCGCGAGCGAAGCGTTGCGCCGCGGCGGTGTGAAGCCAGTTCAACGCCGCGCCGTAGTTCGGTGAAGTGCCCCAACCGTTCGCGTACATCACCGCCAGATTCACCTGAGCTGGGGCATAACCCTTCTCTGCAGCCCGTGTGAACCACTTCAACGCTGTAGCATCGGTGTAGTCCGGACCAATGGCCAGGACAGAGGCGATGCCGAGCTGGTTCTGTTCGAACGCGTGCCCCTGTTCCGCCAATTCCTTTACTAGCTTTCCGTCACACACTTTCTGATCCTTCACCGCCAAGCGTGAAACCACGGCCAGGCTGCACTGGTCGTCTTGCGCTGTCGCCATCCCCGCCAACGTTGCCGCCATGAACGCTGCCACGAGTAAGGCTTTCCAAAATCCTGAATGAAATCTATACATAAATTCCTCCAATTCTCTGCTGACTGTTTTAGCCACTCGGTGCTAACGACGAGCAACTTGCCCGAAATGTTTGGCGGTGACCATCCACGGAGGCTCATGGATTGGTACGTTTCGGGTAATTTCTCTCACTCTTGGAGGTCATCCATTAAGACATTGATTACACAAAGTTTACACGGACGATTTCCGCGTGGTTGTGTGTACTAGGGCGTTCTGAATCGGGTAAGATGGGACCTGTTCGGCAACCTAAACGTCCCTAATCTCGTACCTTGCGGTATGTCCACGGGAGCTTTGTCACACGCGATGAACGGGAGCAACGCAGAACGAGTGAAGTTCGGTCCATTCGAGGCCGACCTGCACACGCACGAAATCTGGAAGTTCGGGGTAAAGATCAAGCTGGTCGGCCAGCCATTCGAAATTCTTGCCATCTTGCTGCGGAAGCCGCGCGAACTCGTGACGCGCGAAGAGTTTCGCACGCTGCTTTGGCCGAGCGACACGTTCGTGGACTTCGATCACGGACTGAACGCAGCCGTGAACAAGCTGCGGGAAGCGTTGAGCGATTCCGCGGAAGCACCAAAGTATGTCGAAACGCTGCCGCGGCGAGGTTACCGGTTCATCGGCTCTGTCGAACGGCACGCGACCGCAGCGACACGGGGGAGCACGGCAGCACCGCTTGAAGTTCCTCGCTTAAGCCCAAGTTCCGAGCACCAGCCGGCAGTCAGCGTGAATCTCCCCCTTTCGCAGGTTGACCATGCCCGTCCATCCCGACGCTGGCCTTTGTACCTCGGCGCAATCTTGATCACGATTTTCTTTTTTGGTTTCGCACAATTCTTCCGGCGTACTGCGGGTGGCCGCGACGTGCGCGACCTGACAGTTCCGCAACAGCGGATTCGGACTCTGACGAACTTTGCCGAGGAGACAAGCGAGCCGGCGTTCTCGTCCGACGGCAATTCGGTGGCGTTTCGCCGGCAATCGGCACAGCCGGGCGGCTCTGGCCTTTACATAAAAACAATTGAAAACGAAGAAGTGACGCGGCTGACCAGCAACGGAAACGACTGTTGCCCGGCGTGGTCGCCGGACGGCAAGACGATCGCGTTCACGCGCTCGGCCGACGGCAACGATATCGGAATTTTTCTGGTACCTACCTCGAAGGGGAAAGAAACAGCCGTCGATTACAACGGCCAAAACCTGACCGTTTTATTAGGCGGAAACGAGCGCAGGCTGGATACGCACGGCATCACGCCGAAGCGCGGCGAACTTGCCTGGTCGCCAGACGGAAAAACGATTGCGTTCAGCTCGCGCCAGGGTATCGCCCTACTCTCGATGGAGAGCGGCTCGGTCCGACAGCTTACGGTAGCGCCTCCGCAATCCGAAGATTGGGGTCCAGCGTTCTCTGCCGACGGCGAAAAGCTTTTGTTCGTGCGCAGCCCTGATTCCGGCATTCCCGAAGAACTGATGATAGCTCAGTGTTTGACCGGTGAAGTGACGCGCATCTCGTCGCAGCACGCGCGAATTCTTGGCGCACCGCAATGGTCGATCGACGGCAAGAGCGTGATCTTCGCATCGGACTTCGGCAGCCATCCGGGATTGTGGCGCGCGGGAGTGGATTCGACAGCCGTGGCAGTACAGATAAATGACAGCGGATGGCGGCCCTCGGTTGCACGCGCCGGTTATCGGCTCGCCTATCAAAGGATTACGCACAGCCTGAATATTTGGGAGCTGGAACTGGCGGATCCACAAAAGGCTGTGGAAAGAAAAGAACAGCGCATTTTAGTGCCATCCACGAGCGAGACGGATCAGGGGCCAGGACCACAGATTTCGCCGGACGGAAAAAAACTCGCGTTCATGTCCGACCGCTCCGGAACGATGGAGATCTGGGTGAGCGATCGTGACGGAAGCAATCCGGTACAGTTGACGGCAGTTGGCGGCGCGGGCACGCCGCGATGGTCGCCGGACAGCCAATGGGTTGCGTTCGACGCGTCGGACAGAAACGGCACAAAAATTTACAAAATCAAACTCGGGAGTGGCGCCCCACAGCTTCTGACGCATGACGAATTCGAGAATCGCTGCCCCAGCTGGTCACATGACGGTAAGTGGGTCTATTTTGCATCGACGCGAACAAACGAATATGAGGTGTGGAAAATTCCCGCGGACGATGGCGCCGCAGTCCAGGTGACGAAGCAAGGCGGTCATGCGGCGCTGGAATCTGCCGACGGCAAATTGGTGTACTACGCGAAAACGGCTTACGCCAATCCGCAGATCTGGCAAGTTCCCGTTGACGGTGGCGCGGAAAGGTTGGTGTCGCAGCAGTTGCAACCGTTTAGTTGGGCAAGTTGGGCGGTGGTGGATCGAGGAATAGTCTTCGCCGGTCCTTCTGGAAAAGGCCGGCCGTGGGTGAGCCTGTACGATTCGGCGCAACACACGATTACGAAATCCGGCGAGATTAACACGGTCCCGTTTTGGCTCGGCGCATCGCATGATGGGAAGAACGTCGTGTTTGACCAGCCTGGCTGGCAGCAATCGCAAATCATGCTGATTGAGAATTTCAGGTAAAACGAATCCGAGATGGGTGCACAATCTCCGCGTTCAGTGGGCCGGCGGGACAGTTACGATCGTGCGGAGGTACCGAACGACGTCAGCGATTTCTTTGTTGGAGAGCCGCTCGCTCCAAGCGGGCATTCCGGAAGATCGCTGGAGAGATTCTCCGCCCAGGCGAATAATCCGTTCCTTATACTCGTCCGTTTTGTCGCTCTGCATAAGGTTCGCCGGAGGAGGGCTGAACAGCTTCGCTGCCCGACCCATGCCATCGGCGCGAACTCCGTGGCATAAAACACAATTTGCCTTGAAAACGACTTCGCCACGCCTCACCGGATCGCCTATAACTTTCAAGAACGCCACGACATCACCGATTTGCTCGTTGGAAAGCTCATCCTGCCAAGGCGGCATGAACCCTGAAGCGCCCACACGTTCGCCACCTTGGCGAATAATCTTGGCGTAGTACTCCGAAGAACGTGGTTTGATGGAGAGGTTGAGTCCGGAATAGAGCTTCGCCGCGCGGGCAACGCCGTCGCCACGTTCCCCGTGACACACCACGCAATAGGTTTTAAAAACGATGCCGCCGCGTATCACGGGTTTCGACATTTCCTGATTCACCATCTCATGCGTGTCCTGCGCGAAAGCGTAGTTCGGCATCACGCCGAAGAGTAGAGCAACGGTCAAGAGAATCCTCGGCACGCGACTCACTGTTTTACCTCCACGACGATATGCATCTCCGGATGGATGGCACATTCGACTTCCACCTTGCCGGGCTTGTCGAATTTGACGGATTTGCTCTGCCCCTGAGGATACGAACCGAGATCGAAGAGTTTCACATCGGATAGCGAAAACACGTTGTGAAAGTAAGGATCCATGTTCTTGAACTGAATTACGTCGCCGACTTTGATTTTCATGGTCTCCACTTTCGCGCCTTTGAACATAAAGCTCTTTCCTTTTTGCTCGACCACCAACTCTTCGCCGCCAAGCGCAGCGTTGATCCACAACGCGCAGATCAAAATGGCGAACAGGCTTAATTTCCTAGCTAGTCTCATAGCACGTTCTCCCGTTTTTTGGTTCGTCTGAAGCTCATCGGGGCAAGACGGGCAGCGTGACTGCTTCTTGTTTTCCGGTAAGACTCCTAAGAAATTCCACAAGGTCTTTCTTTTCCTGAGGCGTCAAATTGAGCGGCTTTATGTTGGGGTCGAGATTATCCTTTTCGTCAGCGCCGCGATCGTAGTGATCCACTACTTCTTCCAACGTTCGATACGCGCCGTTGTGCATGTAGGGAGCTGTTAGCGCAATATCGCGAAGGGTTGGAGTCTTGAAAGCGCCCTTTACAATTTTGACCGGCACCTTGGCGTAACGCCCGTCGTCGGAGTTGCCCTTGAGCCCGATGTTGTGAAAACCCTGGTCCGTGAAATTCGGCGGCTGGTGACACGCGATGCAGTTCGCTTTTCCCCCAAAAAGAGCGAAGCCGCGTTTGGCGGAAGCGGAGACGTCCGATTCGTCGCCTTGTCGCCAACGATCAAACGGAGAATCGTTGGAAATTATTGTGCGCTCGAAACTCGCAATGGCTTTTGCGATGGTGTCTTTCGTGATGCCTTCGCCTGGATAGGCTTTATCGAAGGCCTCCACATAGCCAGGCGCCGCTTTCAGCTTGGCCACGATTTGTTCGGTCGAGCCGTGCATTTCGGCGGACGCCATCATAGGCCCCCATGCTTGTTCTTCGAGGCTGTTAAACCGGCCGTCCCACATTTGAAGTCTGTTGAACGTAGTGTTGACGATAGTGGGAGTTGAACGCGGCAAAACGCGCATGCCATCGCCGACTGCGGTCGGCAGTCCATCCGACCATCCCAGAGTTGGATTGTGGCAGCTGGCGCAGCTGATCCAATTTGAGCCGGACATCCGGGGATCGAAAAAAAGCATTTTGCCCAGAGCGACCCTCTCCGGAGTCACCTGGTTTCCTGCCGGCCCGGGAACCGAATTAGGCAAAGCGAAGGCGTTCTTTGCACCATCCTCTTGAGCAAGGGTAGCGCCGCAAGAAAGCACGATTCCCGCGATTAGTAATGCAATCTTCCGTCTTGGCTTCATACAGAAATTCACTTCTCCTCCTCGGGCTATTGCTCGCTTGTCAAAGAACAATCGAGACCATCACTTCAGTTAGTTCACCGCACGTGCCACTTCTTCCTTCGAAGGCGGGCTCGAAGCAACCACGAAGCTGTCAATCGTGGCAAACAGTTCCTTGATCTGCAGGGGCTTGGAAACATAACCATCCATGCCCGCATCCAGACACCGTTCTCTGTCGCCTACCATCGCGTTGGCCGTCATCGCGACGATCGGTACGTGTCCGCCGTTGATTTTCTCGCGTGCTCGAATAGCCGCGGTCGCTTCCAACCCGTCCATTTCTGGCATCTGCACGTCCATGAGGACAACGTCGAACGACTGGTTTTCCAAAATGTCCAGCGCGGCCTTGCCCGTCTCCACTAGGGTCACCGAGTGCCCCCACTTTTCCATGAGGCGGATCGCCAGCTTCTGATTCACCAAGTTGTCTTCCGCCAGAAGGATCTGCAGGCGGCGGCCACTTTCGCGAATGGAATGTTGCGTGACGACCGAGCTCTTCTCTCCGGTGTGAGCCCCGAGTACAGACCGGATCGCCGCCAACAAATCCGCTCTTCGGACTGGCTTTGGGAAGTACGCGTTAATGCCCGCTTCACGGCATCGAGTCGCATCGCCGCGCATTCCTGCCGAAGTGAGCATGATCAGAGACGGTCCAGAAGTTTTTGGATTCCGGTTTATGTGCTCTGAAACGGCGAAACCATCCATCCCTGGCATTTGGGCGTCAAGCAACACGAGAGGAAACGGTGTATTGGCAGACTTTGCATGCTCCAGGGCAGCGAATGCTTGCGGTCCGCCCTCGACCGACGTCGGACGCATGTGCCACTGCTGGAGTAGTTCTTCAAGAATCCGACGATTGGTAAAATTGTCGTCCACGATCAACACGGGCAAGCCACGAAGCATTTCGATATCCAGCGGCTCCGGTTTGGCAGCGGCCGAGTGAATTGTGAAACGCAGATTGAAATGGAACGTGCTGCCATGCCCAGGGTCGCTTTCAACCCAAATTCGTCCTTGCATCAACTCGACGAGGCGTGTGCTGATTGCGAGGCCGAGGCCGGTGCCGCCGTACTTTCGCGTCGTGGAGCCGTCAGCCTGCGTGAACGGCTGAAAGATCGTCTTCAGTTTCTCAGATGGGATCCCAATTCCGGTGTCCTTCACCGCAAAATGCAAAACCACCCCGTCCGCTGATTCTTCTTCCTTTCCAACTTGAAGAAACACTTCGCCGGCGGACGTAAACTTGATCGCGTTTCCGATTAAATTGATTATCACCTGGCGCAGGCGGGTGGGGTCGCCACGCAGGGATTCCGGCACATCGGCGAGTACGCGGCAGGCAAGCTCGAGTCCCTTTTGATGGGCCCGAAGGCCGAGGACCTTCATGGTGTCTTCCAGACAATCACGAAGGGTGAAATCGATTGTTTCCATATCCAGCTTTCCAGCCTCGATTTTGGAAAAATCCAGAATGTCATTAAGCAAAGAAAGCAAGGAATCGGCGGACATTTTTACCATCGTCAGATAGTCGCGCTGCTCACGGGTCAGTTCGGTGTCCAGCGCCAACTCCGTCATGCCGATAATTCCATTCATCGGCGTGCGAATCTCGTGACTCATGTTCGCGAGAAATTCACTCTTGGACTTGCTGGCCGCTTCGGCCCCCTCCTTTGCTCTTTGCAACCCTCCCACAAACCAGCCGGCCAAGAGACTCACGATGATTCCACCTCCGACCACTCCTGCGAGCGCGCGGATGGTCGCCGTGGCGCGTTTCTTCTGGTCCGCGACCGCTGACTTCAAGTTCTCTTGCTGCTCTTGAACCAATTCCTCAGAGAGTTGCTCCACGCGCCCCATCGCATCTTCCATGCCTCCGACGATTGCCCGCGCCGCATCAGGATCGTTCGCTCTGACTGCCTTGATGACCGCCATTTTCGCGGGGGCGATTTGATTCAGCAATTGGGTTAACTCCAGAACTTCGGAACTGCCCGGCAAGGTTTGCTGCAGGTTTTGAATGTTTTCGTCTAATGCCGACAGAGCACGGATAGCAAGCACCGAAGCCGAACGCCTGGTTTGCGGATCAGGAGCACTGAGCAATTGAGCTTGCGCTTTGCCCATCACGAGAATGGCTACCTGCGCCTTTGCAGCCGCATCCGCGCGAGCTTGCGAAATGCGCAGGGCCTCTTCGGTAGCTCTGGTCTGCGAGAAAATTGTGTAACCGCCCACAAGCCCCACAGACAGCAAGCAGGCAATGTAAACAGCAGAGACCGAGAGGAGTTCCTTAGTCCAGCGGATTTCAGCTATGCGAACCAAGACATCGCCCTCTTCCATCGGAACCCCTGATGCTTCATGCCTTCGGGCCTTCGGCGCACAATCAAGAGCGTTGATCCTTGCTTAAAAGACACTGTATGCAGCGGTTGGTGAAGGACGCGCGTCGAAGGGCGTTGCTGCAGAACGGACGGGTACCGCTCAATCTCTTGTTCGGAAGAAGCAGGGGAAGGGCCACACGGAAATTCCTTCCCGCTCATTTAGAAGGAGTTAGACAGACAAGATTCCAGGGACTCGGGTAACCCTGTCCCGAATTGAAAAGTGACGCAACTTTGAACCACTGCATCGGTTCGCGCAACAACTTTGAATGTAGAAACTTGTCCTCGAAATCCGTCCCCGGGCAGATGGCAATTCCCTCCCAATTCGGTCCTGGTTCCCTCACTGGATTTAGGAACTGAACGTATTTGCAGGCACCTAGGGACGCTTTGGCCTGTGAAATCAACAACTCACCCGAACTAGAGAATGAACAATTTCTAACTCGATTTGGCATGCGTCCTGCGTTGATATCGAGATGCGCCATCCACAGGAGTGACGAAAATGAGAGCAGTATTTTTTCAATGGAAGTGTTCTGTTCATGCAGGAAAATGGCTCTTCGTTGTTGCCTTGTTGTTTCCGCCGTGGACGACAAGCGCTACGGTCGCTAGCGCACAAGATACTTTGGGCGGGCACATCGGATTTGTGCTGCCGCTCGCTACTCGCGCCGGCGGACGGACAACCACCGTCGCAGATAATCTCTCGTTTGGTTTTCCCATAGGGATAACAGTTAAAGGGAAAGGAAAGCTGGCGTTCGATCTCGAATTGGTTCCCGCGATACAAAACTCGCCACGCAAAGTTGATCTGACCGTACATCCGGGTCTCATTTATGGAATCGGACACAACTTCGCCGTAGGCGGCCGGCTTGCGTTCGACATCAATTCCTCACAGCTTGGCTTTACGCCGCTCATCAATAAGAGCTGGCGAATTAAAGACAATTTCTTTAAGGCCTATTTTGTTGAGGTCGTTGTGCCGGTACGTTTCAATCGGCCTCCGGGTGGACCGAACACAAACGCTGTCGGCTTTGGCGTGCATTTCGGAGTGGGATTCTAGGCCGCCGTAGAACGAAGTGACGCCAACCCGCATGTAGGCGGCTAGGACACTGGTGCCCGGAGTGGGAGTCGAACCGAGGCAGACGTTGAGGATGAGCAAGTTGTTGATCCTGCGATGAAGGACAACGGTCAGAAATCGTAGAATTGGCAAACCGAGGCGCACGACGGGTACACAAAAACGGGTTGCTCTCCGCAAACTGGTCAAAGGCCCTCAGGCGCTGACTGGGCTGGGCTTCCGGTCGCGGTGGCGTGACTCAGTTTGGGCGACTCGGGTTCACATACTCAGAGTGTATTAAAGGCCGCCTGTGCCCAAGGCAAGAGCAGAAACGCTAAGTAGTCGGTTTCGTCTAGCATTCTCCTACGTCATGCATCACGGTTTTGCGCGGTATTCGTCAATATTTGCTCCCAAGTTATTCCCAAGTTTTGAGGTGCCACGGGAATATACTCGTCCGGTTTTGGGAAAATAGCGTTGTGGATTTGCAGGATCACGACGACAACCAGATTGCGCAACCCAAGGCGGCTAATCCACGCAGCAACTAAAGGAGTCTCACCTTGAACCTGTGCCCGAGGAATGGACAAAAACGGTAGATTTATTCTGAGAGCTATAACCGGGTTGCCGTAATCGTGGGCGAATTGTGGGACGCTCAAAACACATTCCGAAGATCGAGACGAGACAGACGAGCATTTGGATTTCAAGCGACTGCGCTGTATTTTCAACGGCGTATGATTGGGAAGATTCCGAACTCTCTGCTGCGATTGCCGCGAGGCGAAGGTCAGTACTCTTGCCTTGAACCCCACATTGAGGAATTTCAGGCATACTTTGAATCATGAAATTCACGCACCACGGATTGCAAATTGAACTGCCAGACGAGTGGTGGAATGAAGCGGGAATGCGAGGTTTTGTGCCCACATTTACGGCTTATAGGGTGAACCAAAAATTGTTTCAGAATGTTCGCGAAGTTCTCATCACAGACGTGGGTCCAGTCGGCCGCGATCCAGGCGTAGGCATCTTTCACAACAGCGACGAAGAGGGTTGTTCAGCCCAAGAACGGGTCGTCCGAATTTTGCGTGGCTTCCGATTTGACAACGCTATTCCGCCCGTGGACCTTGTAAGGGGCCAAGCCGGTTACCCGTATCGATATAAGCTGGTTCATGGTGCGCACCGTCTGTATTGTTCGCTGGCCGCGGGATTCAAGTGTGTACCTACCATCGAAGTTTTTAGCAAAAACGATGAGGCCCGAATTCCAGTAATTGCAAAGTGAACGAAACTAACTCGCTTTTTGGCGCCTTCGTGGCGACAGCCTAACAATCTCCGTCGCTACTTGACTTGAGAGAAGGAATTGTTTCTCAAGTCATTCCCTTGACGAACGGCGAGTTCGCGCAGCCACTTGTCGATTGCGAATTGCTGCTCGGCTTCGATTTCTTCAAACAGCACACCCATTCCGAAAATTCCAAACCCACCGCCAGAATGCATATAGAGGATTCTGCCTTGGAGTTCACACGTTCTCATGCCATCGCAGATTCGAAGATGCAATTTCGTGCGAAGGGGAATCGGTTCGAGCGCGTCGATATAACAACCCCGAGAACTCAGTTCGGCAAGCTGGGCGCGGACGCCCGTCCCGTCGCGAAGAGTAACCTCGGCATTCGCGAAAAACGAGAAGCGCGGATTGGTGCGCCTTACTTTATAGCGATCTTCGACCATGGTCTTCCTCCAGTCGGTGATCGTCGCAATGGCTTTGAAATGGCAGTGTATAGAACTGCAATGCTGCACTTCCAGACGTTTGTGCCCTTGTCCGGCGAAAGAGACAACTGGCTCTTGGGACAGTAGCTCCGGCGAGCTGCCGTGACGCAGGAATGAAGGCCTTCTAATTTGCGACGCACGAGCTGAAATACGTGCTTTTGGTGTGCCAAATAGGAACCGTTCGCCTGGTCCCCCCAAACTCCTATTTTTGAGCCCCGACTTTGGCGTCGAGGACCAAGTACGTCTTTTGTTTTCTTACACTTAAGCAAGTCTCATCATCGCTTGGAGGGGGATCCTTTTCCCTCAAGGATACCCAAGACACAGCCTCAGCGTGTATCCAAGCTGCCAATAGTGGGCAGGAAAGTCCCCTCAAAACGGTACTAGCGTTCCATTTAGACAAATACGCTGAATCCGCTATTAAGTTCTAATAGTTCTAGGACTTTGCTGAGTCGGGCTTGGAATGCTGTTCGGAGAAGTCCGGGATGCTGGGTCTTCGGAAGAAGACGAAAGCCTGTCGGACTCGCAATAGGCGCCGTGGAGGCGATATGCCTTTAGATGCGTTAGATGAGAAAACGCTAACCAGCCTTCCCAGGCTGTCAGAGGTGTACGACGCTTACGGTGTCCGAGTCAATGACCTATCTCTGAACGAAATCTTTGCTCTCTACGAACGCGCGGGATTTCTGTATCCAGACAAAGCGGCACGTCTTTTTCCGCACCTGGCGAAGGTTCGGGAAAACTGGCGACGGATGTTGAGCGCGGGCGAATCCCTCCTTTATGTACTGACCAGCGGAGATGAGAAGCGAGGGCTGGCATCGCTGGCTGTGTGGCGAACCACGCAAAACGGATGGATGTCCCAACACCTTGTCTCTGAAAACAATCCGTATGCATCGCGAGCGGTGATGCTGGCAGCGGCTGCGGCGAGTATTCGCAAAGGGCAAGATCTGTCCGCACAGAATTGGTTCCGGCCGGAGAATCGATTTCCCGCGCGGGTCTTCGGTTCGATGGTGCAAACGATCGGAGAGTCCCTCTCGTCCGTTCAAAGGCACGCATATTTCGCGTTGCCCAAAACGCTGTCGCTTCCGGCAGAAAAGCGAATCCGCGTGGTGCCCTACGATTCCTCTCACCAGCATGCGCTCTTGGAGATAGCGGCCGCGGCGCGCGGAAGTATCTACATCACGGCAGAGGAACTGGAGCACGACGTCGAATTCAAAGCGGTCGATGAACTCTATCGCCGCGTGGGGCTCCGGCGCACGCGGCATGTGTGGCTGGCGTATCTCGCGAACAAAGAAGAGCCCATCGGAGCGGCGATTGTCTACCGGGGACCGTTGGGCGTCAATTTCAGCTACCTGGAAAATCGTTGCGACCTGCTGTTGCACCCGACACTTCCTGAATCCGAGGTTTCCCAGGCAGCCTCCGCGCTGCTAACCGCGTGTTCGAAGGCCTACGAAGATTTCGAATTGGAAGAAATTCCAGTGATTGCCGAGGAAATGGCGACACACGTCCTTTACAAGCTGGGCGCGGAATTTCTCCGCCACTATTGCCAGGGGATCTGGCTCAAAGACGGGCATCCGCGGTTCTACAGGCACGTGGACGGTTTCTATACAAAATTACTGGCGCGCATGGAAAAGCAAGAACTGCAACCTGCGCTTACAGGTCAGGAACGGTGATGAGCAGAAACACGGCGATCGCCGACTACATTATGGAAGACCCGCGCGAGGCGACGCGCCTTGCGCAAAAAGTGGACGCACACGCGTGGGTGCGGCGATACCTGGCGCATCGCGTCCGAGCGGGAGCAGAAGTTCTTTCCGTTGGCTGCGGCCCGGGAGTTATTTTGCGAGAAGTTTGCGCGTTGGACGATTCAATTCGAGCAACTGGAATGGACGTCAGCGCAGAGCGCGTGCAGGAAGCAAAACAGAAAAATCACGGGATTTCACAGTTGGATTTCGTTCGAGGGGATGCTCAAGCCATGGAGCTCCCGTCGGATCGTTTCGATCTGGTGTATTCGCGGATGTTGCTCGAATACCTGAAGGACAAAGAAGGCGCAGTCAGGGAAATGGCCAGAGTTTGCAAGCGCGGCGGCACGGTCTTGCTACAAGACCTGGACGGACAGCTTTTGTGGCACTACCCGGAAGACGCGGTGGTACAAAACACGGCCGAAAAAGTCGTTAAAGCGCTCGAAGCGACAGGATTCGATCCGTTCGTCGGGCGAAAACTCTTTTGGTTGGCGCGTAACGCGGGGTTGAAAAACGTCGAGGTACAGGTGGAGGGCTATCACCTGATTGCAGGCGAAGTGGAACCGGCAATCCTGCAGCAGTGGGAGCTCAAGTTGGAGATAGCCAAGCCTCTGTTGGCGCGATCGTTGGGGAGTGAAAGTGAAGCGCGGGAGCAGACGCGAAGATTCCTTGAGTATCTGCGCCGGCCAGACACTCTGACGTACTCGACGGTATTTACGGTGATTGGTGAGAAGGCCTGAAAGATTGTGAGTCAAACGCACTGGAAAAATCCGGTACGGGGCACGCGGATTATCGAACAGATTGCAAGGGATCAGAACAGAAACATGGGCCAGGTCGAAATCGGAAGTAAGGGACGCTGCAACAGCAAGAGTCCACAGTGGGGAATCGCACGCAGTTTTGCTGACGAGTTCTTCATGGAAGGGAAGCTTAAATGTCGTCGACAAGAAAACAAAGTCTGAGCGCGGCGAGGTCTGCAGGGCGAACGATGCTTGCGGGTTTTGTGGCGGCGCTTCTGGCTGCCAACTCCGGGGCTCAGCAACAGAAGAACGTGGCGGACGTTGCCACGCTGAGCATGGAAGACCTGATGAACCTGCAGGTCACGTCGGTGTCCAAGCGCACGCAGAAAGTCGCGGACGCGGCTGCTGCCGTGTTCGTAATTACGCAGGAGGACATTCGGCGCTCAGGAGCCACGAGCATTCCGGAAGCGCTGAGACTGGCGCCCGGGCTGGAGGTGGCGCGCATAGACGAGAACAAATGGGCCATCGCTGCTCGAGGCTTCAACGGCCGTTTTGACAACAAGCTATTGGTGCTTATCGACGGGCGAAGCGTGTATACGCCTCTGTTTTCCGGCGTGTATTGGAACGTTCAAGACGTCATGCTCGAGGATGTCGATCGCATTGAGGTGATCCGAGGTCCGGGCGCGACGCTTTGGGGCGCAAACGCTGTCAACGGCGTAATCAACATCATCACCAAGAAAGCCAAAGACACGCAGTCCACCCTCGTGACCGCTGGAGCGGGAACCGAAGAGCGCGCTTCCGGCAGCGCTCGTTACGGCGGCACCGTCGGCAAGACCGCTTACCGAGTTTACGGAAAATATTTCAACTGGGGACCATCACAGTATGAGTCGGGCATGACGGCGCACGACGGATGGGACGCGCTCCGCGGCGGATTTCGCGCGGATTGGACGCCTACCGGATCCGATTCCTTGACCTTGCAAGGCGACATTTACCAAAGCAAGTACGGGGAGACTTTGAGCGTTCCGTCCCTGAGCTTCCCTTATTCGAGCACCTTTCCCAACAGAGGCAACTACAGCGGAGCAAACCTTCTGGGCCGGTGGAGTCACAGCTCGGAAGGCACTTCGACGTCGCTGCAGATGTACTACGACAACACGACGATCTCGGACAACTCACTATTCGTCGACCACCAAAACATTTTTGACCTGGATTTCCAGCAAGGGTTCCACGTTGGAGATTCACAACAATTTGTATGGGGGCTTGGTTATCGGTCGATTCGCGATCGAAACGACTCGAGCTTCTCCGTCTCTCTACAGCCAAATCAACTTACGCTTAATCACTTCAGCGCTTTCCTTCAGGACGAAATCAGCCTGGCGGATAACCGACTGCACCTGACATTTGGCTCGAAGTTCGAGCATAACGATTTCACTGGGTTTGAGGTGCAGCCAAACGCCAGATTGCTGTGGACGTTGACGCCAAATCAGTCAATCTGGACGGCAGTGTCGCGCGCAGTGCGCACTCCGGCGCTAACCGAGGAAGGCTTGCGTCTGAACTCCGCGGTGATACCGCCGCTTACGCCGGGTGTGAACCCCACTCCATTCCCTGCCGTAATAACGGTGTTCGGCAGCCATCAATTCCAATCCGAGGACTTGCTTGCCTATGAGGTAGGTTATCGAGTTCAGGCAACCAGCACATTCTCGACGGACATTGCGACGTTCTATAACAAGTACTCGAATCTGAGAACGGCGGAACCAGGGGCGCCATTTCTCGAAGGGAGCCCAGTGCCCACGGACCTCGTCATTCCGTTCGTTGCCTCAAACAAGATGAGCGGAGGCACGTACGGCGTCGAGCTCTTTGCAGATTGGCGAGTGGTTCCCAAGTGGCGCCTGGTGGGTTCCTACAGCTATTTGCAGATGGACATACGAAAGAATTCCGACAGCCTTGACCCGACCCCAGATATTCCCAATGGATCGAGTCCTCGTCATGAGTGGTATTTGAGGTCGTCCATCGATTTGCCGAAACACTTCGAGGACGATACCACTCTGCGCTTCGTGGATCATCTGTCGGGCTTAAACGTACCCAGCTATTACTCGCTCGACGCGCATTTGGGCTGGCGGCCGGTTTCGCCGTTTGAATTGTCGATCGGCGGCCAGAACTTGCTGAATAACAAACATTTGGAATTCATTCCGGATTTCATAAACACCGCTCCGACGGTGGTCAAGCGGACGGTTTACGGCAGTCTGACGTTTCGGTTTTGATTTTGAAAGTCGCCTGAACTCTCAAGAATGAGAACACGCGAACGAGAGAAGTAATGCTGAGACGACTGGGAATTCTGATCGCGATATTGGGTATGACGTTGAACGGGACGCCGCTTGCGAATGCGCAAACCGGCGACGCTCCCGATTCTTCGGAATATCTAATTAAGGCTGGTTTCATCTACAACTTCGCGAAATTCGTGGAGTGGCCGTCCGCTGCTTTTGCCCAGCCGGATTCTCCGATCGTAATCGGAGTTCTGGGAACCGATCCTTTCGGGAGCGTCCTCGATCGTCTCGTGCAGGACAAAAAAATCGGGCAAAGGGGATTTGTCGTCAGGCGCTACAAATGGGGAAAAGACCTGAAAGACCTGAAGGACTTGAGGGATTGCAAAATTCTCTTCGTCAGCGCATCGGAAAAGGCACACGCCGACGAAATCATTCAGCTCGTGAAGTGGCTGCCGATCCTGACCGTCGGTGAGACGCCCGGCTTTGCCGAGCGCGGCGGAGTGATTCGCTTTACGGTGGAGGACAACCGAGTGCGCTTTGAGGTCAATGTGGACGCCGCGCATCAGGCAGACCTGAACATCAGCTCACGACTGCTGACGCTGGCGAAAATAATCCCACAAGCTGCCGCCGCCGGGAGGAATCCCGGATGATTCTTCAGAATCTTTCCATCAAGCGCAAACTAACGCTCATAACTATGCTGACGAGCAGCATAGCCTTGATCCTTTCTTCCGTCAGCTTTCTTATTTACGATCTCGTCTCATTTCGTCACCTCCTGAGTCAGGACCTAATGACCCAGGCGCAGATCATCGGGTACAACAGCGCGGGCGCGATGGAGTTTAAGGATGAGCCCGCCGCAACGGCGACATTGTCCGCTTTTACGGCAAAAGAAGACATCGTCACCGCAGCGCTATATAAGCCCGACGGAAAGATTTTTGCCCGCTATTCTCGGGGCAAGGCCGCGGTGCCGGCGTTTCTTCCTTCCCATTTGCAGGTCAAAGGCTACCGCTTTGAAGGCGGATTCCTGGAAGTGTTCCAGGAGGTTACGTTGAACGGGGAACATGTTGGAACCCTGTTCTTGCAGTCCGACATGCGTCAATGGAATTTACGCGCAAAGCGGTACGCAAATATCCTCCTCATATTTGTGCTGGTCTCCGGACTATTCGCGCTGTTTGTCTCCTCGAAACT
>WNFS01001118.1_pt1 | contig 19845 bp, 17 predicted proteins | sample 5400141 | NCBI WGS metagenome assembly WNFS01 (sample SAMN13153358, study PRJNA577476) | soil metagenome | isolation source: 60 cm saprolite under Madrone tree | place: USA:California | collected 2016-06-14
CAGCGGCGCGCTTTGCGCAAACCAATCCACCTCGCGCAAAATCAGGTCCGCCAGCTCGGTCGCGCTGACTTCATGTTGTTGCTCAATGAGCTTCCGCAGTTTCTCCGTTCCAAAGAATTGCCCTTCGCTGTTGATGGTCTCCGCGATTCCATCGGAATGAAACACGAGAATGTCACCGGGCTCGAGCGACACACCCCACTCGTCGTAGCTGACCTCCTCAAAAATCCCAAGTGGAAATCCCGTGAGCGCAATCTTGTCGCACCGTCCGTCCTTATACAGCAGCGGCTGCGACTGCCCCGCGTTCGCGACACGCAGTTTGCTCCGCCCTCTCTGCCACGTCGCGAAACACGCGGTCATGAAGCGCCCCTCGATGCGCCGCTCGCCCACGATCTGGTTCATCTGTTTGAGCAATTCCGCCGGCTGCAGTTTCTGCGGAGCAAGACTCCGCATAATGCCAATGGCCACCGCGCCATAAAGCGCCGCTGCAGTTCCCTTCCCGCTCACGTCGCCCAGCGCGATCCCCAGTTGTTGAGGCCCGTAGCGCAAGAATTCGTACAAATCGCCGCACACTTCTCGAGCCGAAAGATAACGAGCCGCAATGTCCAAGCCAAAATCTTCGGTGGGCACGGGCCGCAAAAGCGCGCCCTGAATACGCTTCGCCGCCTGCAGATCGCGCTCCAGCCGCGCCTCATCGCGAGCCACTTGCTCGTAGAGCCGAGCATTTTCCAGAGCCACGGCAAGATTGGCTCCGAGAATGGACAACGTCTGAACGTGATCCTCGGTAAAATAATTCAGTTGCGGACTCTCGAGGTCCAGCACGCCAATGACCTTCCCCTTGTGCATCATTGGAATGGCCAATTCCGAACGGGTCTCCGGATTCACCATTAGATACCGCGAATCGACCGTTACATCCGGAACCAGCACCGGCTCTTTCAACTCCGCCGCGGCGCCCACAATCCCTTCGCTCGCGGCGACGCGCATCTTTCCCTGCACGCGTTGCCCGTGCTTCACGTCCACGCGGTGCCGGAACACTTTCTGGTCCTCGTCGTACAACATGATGCTCAGAATCTGATAGTCAATCACACGCTTGATCTGTTCGGCCGCGCGCCGCAGCAATTCCTCGACGTCGAGAATCGAACTCGTCTCGCGCCCCACTTCATTCAGCAAGAGCAATGTGTCCGCCTGCGCTCGCACGCGCTGAAACAACCGCGCATTATCAATAGCCACCGCCAAGCGGCTCGCCAGCAGCGTCAGGATGCTTTGCTGCTCTCGCGTGAAGTAATCCAGGTGACGGCTCTGAATATCGAGCACGCCCACGCATTTCCCTTGCAGCATCAGCGGCACAGCCAGCTCGGAACGCACACTCTCAATCGCGTTGATGTACCGCGGATCTTTCGACGTGTCGCTCACACGCACCGGGTGCCCCGTGGCCGCTGCCGTCCCGGTAATCCCTTGCCCAATCGGAATGCGCAAATTGTCCGCAAGCTCCCGCGGATAGCCGATAGAAAATCTGTGCTTCAGATACGCGCCGTCTCCCTCGATCATGAGCACGCCAAATATTTCATAATCGATATGCCGTTTAATGAGCGCTGCAGTGCGCGTCAGCACCTCATCTAGATCGAGCGAAGAATTGACCTCTTCTCCGATCTCGGCAAGTGTGCTCAGCACTTCGGCGGAGACTTCCGCGGCGGCAGTCGCGGTTGATCCGACTGCTGTGGACTCCGTGTGTTCGTTGGTGGGATTCATGAACCTTTATCATTATAGCAGGCAGCCACAGGGCGACTGTAAATCGTCCTTCTTGAAAATCAATGAGGTTAATTTCCAATTTGGCGCGGAGGGTCAGCACTAACATCGCGCCGCGGATCGCAGTTCGATTATTTGTCTGGTTTTGCCGCTTTGTCCTGCGGCTTCAGGGTGAGCACTCCGACTCCCGGTAAATTGCGGTAACGCTCTGCGTAGTCCAACCCAAAGCCGACCACGAATTCGTTGGGAATGGTGAATCCCACGTAATCGGCCTGCACGGCCGCGATGCGCCGATCCGGTTTGTCCAACAGCACCGCGACGCGCAGCCGCTTGGGCTTGCGCTGTTCCAGTATTCGCAACAAATATTGAAGAGTCATTCCGGTATCCAAAATATCTTCCACGACAATGACCGTTCGGCCTTCAATGCTCGCGTCCAGATCTTTTGTGAGTCGCACCTGCCCGGAAGTCTTCGTGTCCTTTCCGTAGCTCGAGACGGCAATGAAATCAAGCGACACTTCACCCGGAATTCCGCGCGCCAGATCAGACAAAAAGAAAACCGCTCCCTTAAGCACGCCGACCAAAAGCAGCGGTTCGTCCGGGAAGTCTTGCCGAATTTGTTTCGCGATTTCCAGGATTCGGCGGTGGATGCGGTCTCGCGTTATCAGGACCTTGACCTTTTCGCCCGGTCTGCCATGCGCGCTGCGAATTGTTTTTTGCTTCGTCGCCATTGTTTTCCCCAAAGTGGAGCCGCGACTCTAGCTCACGTCCTCGTCCGTGAGCAAGGCTCTTGTGGCGGACTTTAGGTTAAAGTCGCGCCCCGCATTGTGTCGCCGCTACCGGTCTCGGATATACTCCTTGTCCCGGAGAAATTGCTTGCTTGAAGCCGCAAAAAGCACGCTCTTAATCCTCAGCGCGTTGTTCCCCATCGTCAACCCGCTGGGCGGCAGCCCCATTTTTCTCACTCTGACGCGCGACTACTCGGCTTCCGCTCGCCGCGCCCTCGCGCGACGCGTCGCCATGAACAGTTTTTTCCTTCTGGTCTGTTCCTGCCTCGTCGGAACGCACATTCTCACGTTCTTCGGTATTTCCCTGCCAGTGGTGCAGGTCGGCGGCGGACTCATCGTGATTTCTACGGGATGGGCCATGCTGAATCGCAGCGACGATGACGATGACCAGCGCGAAGGAAATGTCCGCAAAAAAGTTAGTCCTCGCGACGAGTTCAAGAACGCCTTTTATCCCCTTACGTTGCCTCTCACCGTTGGTCCCGGCTCGATTTCCGTGGCCATCACTCTTGGAGCCAACGTGCCTCGCCACCACGGTTGGAACCTCTTAGGCCTGCCCGCTATCTTCATTGGGTGCATCATCATCGCCGTAAGCATCTACCTCTGCTACGGTTTTTCCGACCGCCTGGCGCGTGCAATCGGCGCTACGGCGATGGGCGTCATCATGCGCCTCTCATCGTTTCTGCTGGTTTGTATCGGCGTGCAGATTCTGTGGAATGGGGCCAAGGCTCTGCTTGTCGCTCTCCCTGCGCTCGGCCAGTGACGCGGAGATTTTCCGCAGACGTTTCCCAAGCCCCGCAGCATATGCTGCAAGCTGTGTGACTTTCCTCGCCCTCTCAGTAACTTAGATGGAAGTTCAGCAGATGCCAGTGATAAATAAACCAGAAAAATCCGACGCACGCTAACGCCAGAAACGTGTTCCATAATTTGTTCCAGAACCACTGCTGGCCGCCGCCCCAGCATTTTAGCGCGTTAAGAATCGCAATCAGCGAGCCCAAGCCAGCCAACAGGCCGATAACCTGTAGAAGGTGAAGCCACGGATCGAGCCGCTCTGCCAGGCCTGACGGGTTACTCAACTTACCGACAAAAATCAACAAGCCCGCCGCGTAGGCCACAACACCAAAGCAAACCACACGCGTCAGCATGCGCAACCGCTTCGCGCCGGGATCCAATGTGAGAGGCTTTCCATAATGCCTCCGAATCATCGCGCCGATGGGCCACATCAGCACAGTCAGCACGATAATGCTCAAGCTGAATCCAATGATGACGTAATTCACGGTTTGCTTATCAAACGTGTTATTCACCTGCTGAAAGACCATAAACGGATAATCGATATACGCCACGCGGCGCCCCGTGGGATCTTTTACGAAGGCAATTTTCGCGTGCCCATCTACCTCGCGAAAGACCATCGGAGAAATCTCTCGAAAATGCAGAGGCTTCTGGTTCAGTCCCTTAAAACCCATGGAGATCGTATTGTCTTTGGGATTCACGGTGACTTTCGTTTCGCCAAGCACTGTGGTCACTGCCAGAACGTTCGTTTCAAATCGCCGGCTGACTTCATAAGTACCGGCAACGCTCTGGGCATCCTGAGCGGCGCTCGCGAGCACCGGCTCGTTCGGCGGAACCTCTGGGAAATAGCGATCCATGAATTTATCGAACAACAAGCCCCGCGGATCGATCTCGGCTCGCCCGGGACTGTTGTACGACACGAAGAACCCGGCATTGGAATCCAAAATCAAATGCAGGTTGCTGTGGAAGGAAACCGTGTCTCCGCCATGCCCGATAAGCCGATGTCCGTTTCTCGACTGCTCATAGAATCCCAGCGCCATGGCGTTCATCCCCGGCGGCCATCCCTCCTGCCTGGCGTGCATCTGCACAGCGGTCTCCGGCTTCAGGATTTGCCCGTCTCCATAATGTCCGTTCTGCAAATGCGCGATCATAAAGTGGGTCATGTCCACCGCTGAAGCGGAAAGCGAACCGGCAGGCGCCACTTGGACAAATTCAAACGGCTTCGGTTCGCCCGATCCGAGGATGTATCCGTTCGACATAAACGGCTTCAGCGCCTCTGGCAGTGGCTGGCGAAATGTGGCGTGCGACATGCTCAGCGGCTTGAAAACGTGCTCATCGACGTAGTCATTGAAGTTCTGCCCGGAAGCGCGCTCCACGATGTACGCCGCCATCGTCGTTGCGTAATTCGAGTACGCCGGCGTCGTCCCAGGCGGAAAAATCCTCGCGGGCATGTGCACCTCGAGGTATTCCTTGTTGGGGCGCAAATCGTCCGCCGAACTCACGAACAAATCCTTGGCTGTTTCCTCAAAACCCGTGCTGTGCGTCATGATATTCCGCAGCGTGATGGGTTTTCCAAAAGCCGGAGGAACCTTAAAATCCAGATAATCGTTGACGTCACGATCCAAATCGAGTTTCCCCTGCTCGACTTGCTGCATCACTGCCGTCCACGTGAACAGCTTCGAAATCGATCCCGGACGAAACAGCGTCGTCTCCGGCGACACCGGCACTTTCTTTTCCACATCGGAATACCCGTAGCCCTTCGCGAACAGTAGCTTCCCGTCCTTTACTACGGCCACAACCGCGCCCGCGATGTCCGCATGCTCGATCTCTTGCGGCATAAATCCATCGAGAAATGCTCCGACGTCTTCTGCCGTCAACTCATGCGCCTTCGGGGCCGCATTCTCGGAAGCGGCAGGTTTGGGAGGAACAGCGGCGGCCTTCGTGTCCGCCGGCTTTGGCGCCTGCGCAAAAATTGCGACACAACTGAAAATCGTCGCGCAACCTATCCACAAAAGCTTCGCACGCATCAATATTTTCACTTGTAAGAGCCTCCCGCTCTGACTATCGCTTTCAAAGAACAAGGCTGTGTACGCGGCCTACGCCGCACGCCCGGAAACCCATGAAACATTTGTTGCATTCTTGTCTGGGGAGACTAAGTAGCAAAGCCGGGAATGTCAAGCGATTTACCGTGGCAAGGGTGTCGAGCGTACGAATACTCCAGGACAGCTGGACTGACTGCTCCCAGGAGCTGTGTGCACTGCTCGATCAGTGACTGGCGTTTGCGGTTTCTTTCGCCGGCAACTTCTTCAAGTAGGCTGACAAATTCGATTGCTGCAAAGAACGCAATTCGATACAAGCGTTGACGCTATCCTTGGCATTCTGAAGCGGGCGCTCGCTGCCTGGCAGATTTTGAGTTGTGAAAAAGTCCTGCGCATCGTCTCTCAGCTTTTCATCACAAAAAGAGCTCGCAAGCGTCGCAAATCCGCCGGATAGCGAAGCGCCGGCTTTCTCCTTGATAGCCGGAAAGTTGCTCTTAAAAAGTTCCCAAGCCGCAGCTTGCGTATCGACGTTGCTCAGCAAACCGCCAAGAAAAAATATGTCCTGGTTCTTCACTTCCGGCCCCAGCGTAAGCTCCATGGTGCGCTTGGCCAGCGCAGCACTAGGAAATTGGGTGAGAGCCCCGAAATAGTTGTAATACTCCTCCGGAGTCTTCGCCGTCTTCATGTGTTCCAGATACCTGTCGTAAAGGTCGGCATTGCCATCCAGCGCGGATACACTCAAGGCATTTCCGGCAAGCGCCGCTTCCACTAAATTTGGATTTCTCATGTACTGCTCTACCAGGAGGCGTGATTTTGCCAGCAGTTGCGGATCGCGCCCGTACGTTGCCAGCGTCGCGAACACGTCGGACCGCAACCCTCGTCTGTCGTCGGATTCGCCAGGAGTTGGCGTCTCGCCAAGTTCCACGGCCATCGGATGTAGGAAATCGCGCACCCATTTCTCAAAGTTGGCCCGGTCGGAAGCGTTCGCGATCGTGTCGTGAATTTCTCCCAGCCGGCCCATCATTACGCCGACCACAGCCCTTGCGCGCTCGCCTTTCATTTTATCGAGCGTGTCCAAATAATCTCCGATGCTCAAGCGTCCAACGCGGACCATCGCCCACTCGTCACCCAGAAAGTGGATGCGCTCTTCCGGCGAAAAACTCGTCTCCAGCTCCGGGCTCATTTTTGCCAGCGTGGCCGCGTCGTAGGCGCTTCGGTAGTAGCCGCGCCCACCCGCGTTGGCATAAACCCACGCCGCACATCCGGGCAGCTCAAAAGTCTGCTGCCGCTGCGCAAGCAGGACGTATGTCGCATCCTTGGCGCCCGCTGGACGGAGACTGACCGGGATTTGCCAAATCTCCTGCGAGCCGGCCGTGAGCTTTGCGGTGTCCGCAAAATAACGCTCTTGCGCGAGCGTTACTTCTGTGACCGGCACTTTCTTTTTGTGCCGTCCGCTCTGGACGACTTTCACACCGCATTCCGTTTTTACCTCCGTGACAAGCGGCGCTCCCGACTGCTGCGTAAAGCCCGTCATGATACCGTCAACCGGCTTCTCCGAAGTCGCCGCCATCTGGTTCCAAAAGTCCTCCGCGGTCGCGTTTCCGTATGCGTGCTTTTCCAAATACGCGTTCGCGCCCTTCTGAAAAACCCCCGGCCCAACGTACCCTTCCACCATTCGGAGCACGGACGCCGCCTTGCCGTAAGCGATGCCGTCGAACAGCGTCCCAATCTCCGCGGGCGTTTCCGCCTTCGCCCGGACAGCGCGCACCGAGGGAATCGAATCCGTCGACAACGACCCGCCGGTCTCCTGAATTTCGCCACGCTCCGAGTGCCACTCGGGCTTCCAGGCCTCGATGGGCTTGAATGACATCCACGTCGCAAATCCTTCGTTGAGCCAGATGTCGTCCCACCACTTCATGGTCACCAGATCGCCGAACCACATGTGCGCCATCTCGTGCGCCAGCACGCCCACAACGGCTTGGTGAGCATCGACTGAGGCATTCTTGTCGTCGATGGTTAGCAAAGTTTCGCGGTAGGTGATCGCCGCGGTATTCTCCATCGCTCCCGCTGAAAAATCCGGAAATGCAATGATATCCAGTTTCTGGTACGGATACTTTATCTGGAAGTAGGTGTCATAAAACTTCAGAATATTTTCCGCAGAGAGCAGCGCGTAAGACAGCAAGTCCTTTTTTTCCGGAACCGCGCAAACGCGGATCGGAATCCCATCCGCTCCGCCTTGCATGCACGCAAAATCGCCGACCATCATCGCTACAAGATACGAAGACATTTTTGGCGAATCGGAGAATTGCAGCGTGTGCTTGCCGCTACCAGGCCCCGGCGCGTCCGAAACGATTTTCCCGTTCGAGATCGCCGTGTCTCCCTTGTCCACGACAAGCGCAACACGAAACACCGCTTTGTATGCGGGCTCATCGAACGACGGGAATGCGCGTCGCGCATCGGTGGCCTCAAACTGCGTAACTGCATAGCGCCGCCGCTCAGTCTGGCTCAGATAGAATCCGCGAAGCTTGTCGTTCAGTATTCCCGTAAACTTAATGTGAATCTCGGCAGATCCCGCCGGAACGGTGCTGGGCACCGTCAGAGTCGCCATTTCGTTTTTCTCGTCCTTGGTTACCGCCGCGGCTTGTTTGAAATCAGCAGATCCAATCCACACTTCCTTAAACTCAATCTCCGCTGAATTCAACACGATGGAAGTCGTGGCCTTCTGCAAATGCACGTGAATCGTCTCGTCGCCCGTGAAGGAAGCGCTCGCCAGATCAGGCACAAATTTTAAGTCGTAGGAGTCCGGCACGACATTCTCCGGCAGCCGTTGCGCCAAGACTCCCGAACTCAGGAATAGACCGCAGACCGCCAACACGACAAGGCGCTTCATAAGGCGTTTCCTTCCAATTTGTTTTGAAAAAGGCGACATCACTTCTTCGCTGCGTAAGCACTCGCGCGATGGACTATTATCGGCCATCGCCGAATCCGCTGACGCGTTCCTGCTCCGTTAGACTGAAACGTGTTGTAGAGGATAGCAGGCAATCAGTCCGATTGGCATGGATGATTCGGGCCGGTGCGGACCCTCCCTGTGAGTCTCAGGAGCTTGGTAACGGAACGGTTTGGGCTGCGGTCCGCTGAGTGCTCCAGTTGTTTGTCCGCACGGTGAGCTGTTCGATGCGATCGCGCCTTACCGTGTAACCTATACCGGGCGTTTTCGGTACATGAATGGTGCCCTTCGACGTGACCTCAACTTCAGGCTCGATGATATCTTCATTCCAATAGCGTTTGCTCGCCGAAACATCTCCCGGAAGCGTGAAACCCGCGAGCGTGGACATCGCAATGTTGTGCGCTCTTCCAATACCTGTCTCCAGCATTCCTCCGCACCAAACAGGAATGGAATGCGTGCGGCAGACCTGCTCGACGCGCCGCGCCTCACTATGGCCGCCGACGCGGCCAAGCTTGATATTAATGATCCGGCAAGCTTTCAATTCGATCGCGGTTAGGGCGTGCCTCGCATTGTTAATGCACTCATCCAGGCAAATCGCGGTCTGAATTTGCGCTTGCAGCTTCGAATGCGCGTAAATATCGTCCCAGTTCAGCGGCTGCTCCATCATCAACAGCTTAAACTGGTCCAACTGCCGCAAATGCGCGGCGTCTTCGAGCCGGTAAGCCGAATTGGCATCTACGGAAAGCAGAATCTCGGGAAATTCTTTGCGCACCGCCGCGACGTAGTCGATATCTTTTCCGCGCTTGATTTTCAGCTTGATCCGCTGATAGCCGCTCCGCAACTCTTCTTCCACTTTCCTGGCCAGCGCCTGCGGGCTCTCGCGAATGCCGAGAGACACTCCGCTGGCAATTTCATCCAAAGTGCCGCCCAGCAACTTCGAGAGTGGAACTCCTTTAAGATGGGCCTCCGCATCCCAAAGCGCATTCTCCACGCCGCTCTTCGCCATCTCATGACCACGGATTGTGGCCAGCGGCGCGGGGCACTCCGAAGCGGACGCAATCGTCTTTCCAATCAGCGCGGGCGCAACAAAATCTGAAATTACGTGCCAGGCTGTATCCGTCGTCTCCGAGTTGTACGCCGGAGTCTCACTAGCCGTGACCTCTCCCCAGCCGCTCGCTCCGTCTGCGACAACCTCGACAAGAATAATCCTGCGATGATGCGAAATTCCAAAGCTGGTCTCAAACGGCGCTTTGAGCCTCATTTGAACTTCACGTAAAGTGATGGATTCAATCTTCATAAGGCTCCAGAAGGAATCTCCCTTGCTCTTCGTTGAACTCAAAGCGACCGACTGTGCGGCCTTTCCCAATGCTCTCCATGCGATCCCTCGTCCTTGGTTTGCGCGGACTATCCGTATCGCAACATACGTTGCATCGCTTAGCCACCGTGCCTCTCTGCTGATACACAGAACCGCAAGACCACGATCACGCGCCCATGCTCGCAGAACTTTGGCGGATTATAGCTTATTGTAACATTCGTTGCATTATCCAGAAGTGTTGAGCGCGCTAACGCCCCGACTCTATCCCCATTGCGCCTTTATTTCCTAGCGCAAATCGATTTACTGGTGCGCATTTCTTTTCCTGGCGATAGAATCGCTGTGACGAGGAGGGACGGAAATGATTCGTCGTGGAACGCCGGCGGTTGCGTGTGTCTTGTTTGGATTGCTCGGCTTATTCAATGCGGACGGCACCCGAGCGCAGGTGAAGCTCTCGCCGAGGTGGGAAGAATTGACGGCGGCCGATTTTCGCCAGGGCATCCAGCATTCGAAGGGGACGTGCCTGCTACCCTTTGGCATTTTGGAGAAGCATGGCCCGCATTTGCCGCTGGGAACGGATTTGCTGAACGTGCGTTACGCTTCGCTACAAGCGGTGGCGCAGGAGTATGCCGTCGTTTTCCCCGAGTATTATTTCGGACAGATATTTGAAGCGAAACACGAAGCCGGAACCGTAGCGTACAGCCTCGAACTGCAGTTAAAGCTGCTGCAAGAAACAGCGGATGAGATGGCGCGGAACGGGTGCAAAAAAATTTTGATCGTGAATGGCCACGGAGGAAATGAACACCTGCTTCCTCTGTTTGGGCAGGCGCAAATGGATAAGCCGCACGACTATGTGGTGTACGTTTTGGACGGGGAACGAAGCAAGCCGGGCGGACCAGGGAAGAAATCCACGGGAATTGACTATCACGCCGGGGAAAACGAGACGTCGAACACGATGGTGTCGCGCCCGGATTTGGTGCACCTTGACCGCGCGGCGAGCGAATCTGGCGCGGACCAAAGGCGCGTGAATTTGCCGGAAGACGTGTACACCGGAATCTGGTGGTACGCGCGATTCCCGAATCACTACTCCGGTGATGGCTCCGTCGCCACAAAAGAGCTTGGAGAATGGAACATGAAGAATTGGATCGACGCGATTGTCGAAGCCATTCGTGCGGCAAAGGCCGATGACCAGAGCCTGAAAATTCAGAATGAATTTTATGAGAAGAGCAAACACCCTCTCGACACCAGGCCTTAATCCCGGCCAAGGCACCTCATGACGGAGACAAACAAGATGGCAAGCTAGCGCCGCTGGATGTGTTGCGCGGCGCGCCATTTGGGCGAATCGCTTTCGCAAACACGGCTCTGGCTTGAGCGGATGGACCTTCGGTACTCGATCCTGGAGGCGCATCGGGCGTAAAGTACGGGCTGCTAGCGCGGGCGGTCGACGACTTCCAGGTTGGTTACAGGTTGGATTTCCCACGCGGTGGCGCGCCAGTCGCGGGAACGGCCTGGGGCGGTGTTTGCGGACTGATCGCGATGTTCGGTGTCGAAGAGGAGCCAGCCACGGACACGGACCCAGCGGCCGTGAAAATGATCGCGGAGAGCGGGTGTAGACCAGTCTTCGCCGCGTTGCCCGGCTAGGGTCCGGGAGCGCGGGGTGACTTCTACAATGACACGGCGGTCTTCCTGGCCGTTCATGGGGTCGAGGACGAGTTCGATGTGAGTGTCGCGGTCCGGCGGATCGGCGGCGTGGCAGTTGACGGTTTCTACGCCGCCGACTTTTACCTCCCAGACATAGCCGGTGATTTCGGCGGCGTGGTGATCGTTCCAGCGAACTCGGTCATCGCCTGGTTCCAGCATGGCGGCTAGCGTTGCCCGCGGGTCGATTTGTTGCGGTTCCGGCGAGGTGTAACGATTTTTCAGAAGATTCAGCTCGCGGACGGCGAGACTGGAGGCGTCGCCTTCCATGCCGCAGCCGTTGAAGGTCTCGAGCGCTGGCTGAATGGCAACCCGCGTTGACGGTGGCCGGTGCTGCAAATACCAGACGGCCACCACTGTCAGCACAACAAGCAATCCCCAAACCCCCGATTTGCGACGCGCCATATTTTCCCAGGCCGACCTTTCTCTTCTAATTGAATCGATAATTCTCGCAATGTCTTTTTGACTTAACTGAATAAGTAACCTAAATAGAGCGCAGAAACAGGCCTTAAACCCGCCTAAGGCGGAAAGGGAGAAACCCCTATGCAGAAAAATTCTCTGGTGAAGCCGGGAGACCATCTGATCATCACGGTGACCAACAATACTACGAAGCAACCGGTGGAGGTGACCATCAATCCGCCGAACTGCGGGCCAGGCGGATCGCAAATGACGACCTCCTCGTTAAACATTCACTACCACGGGACGAACACGTCTCCGACGTTCCATTCCGACGAGGTAATCAAGGCGCAGACGCGTTTCACCGAGCTGCAGTTTCAGCTTCAAAATGCGATGGAATGGCTAGTCAATTTGCTGAAGCAAAACCCGGCGGATGAGACGCAGGTGATGGCGCAACTTGATAAGGTGTTGAACGCAGAAGACGAAGTGAAACGGACACAAATTGCGCTGATGGTCCGCATCAAAACCAAGCTGACACGCGAGCAGCAGGCGCGTTTGCGTCACTTGCGCGGCAAATCCACGGGTGAGTGAACTAACTCGGCGCAGCCAATCAGAATAGAGTCTCTCCTTTCATAACCGATGATCCCGATCTCGGGAGCTCGATTTCGACGAGCCCGATTTCAGTGAATTCGATTGACAGCCAATCTCCTATTAAGGGTATCTGAGACGCGAAAGCGCGGATGCGCAGCCGCAAAGTACGAGTTATTTAGGCGCGATTGTATGTCAGCGTTCGCGGCGGAGTTGTTCGAGCCAGCGGGAGAGGATTGAGTTGGAAGTGGATTCGACGTCCAAGAATTCAAGGCCCATGCCGATTCTGGGTTTGACGATGCGGACCATGGCGAGAGCTTCAACGGATTCGCCTTTGCGCGTCAGGGTAACCCGGATACGGGATTTGACGGGAATCGGTTTGCTGGTGCAGACGAAGCAACCGCCGAGGGAGATATCCGAAGTGATTCCATCGGAGCGGACGCCGGATTCAAGATCGAGGACTTCCGCGTCGGCGGCGAAGGGAAAACGGATAGCGTACCGGCGATCGCGCAGACTTACTTTGTGCGACGCGCCATCGGCAGTTCGGTCGTTCATGGTGATAACGTTGCCCACTGTCTATGAAGCAGGGGAATGGTGAATCAGGATGAACCGGAGGAGCGCTCCCCGCTGCTAATAAGGGTGACAGAATTGGCGAAAAATAGCGGAATTGTGACGGGCGTAAGGGCGAAAAAGGCAACAGGCGAAGAACCTTTAGGGGGCGAGGAGTCTCGCAGCGAAAGCTATTAGTTTGTACGACAAAATGATGCGATGAGAGGGAAGGCGTAGCGGATGAGGATGGTAATCTGGAATGGCAAATTCACCCTATGCTACACGATACGATGCGAAGTGAGGGACTGCGGCAAAGCGACCGAGTGAGTTTCCGGATGCCCGTCGAGACGTCCTGGACAACGAGCGAGGGAAGGTCCGCGAGGCATGTTGCGGAGACGCTACTGGTCAGCCGCAACGGCGGAGTGGTGCGCCTCAACGAAAAACTAGTGGCGGGACAAGAGATTACGCTGCGGCGGATGGAAGGCGATGTCGTGAAGACGACACGGGCGCGCGTGATGGCGGAAATCGATCAGGAGCCCGACGGATTCTTGTACGCGATTCAAATCACGGAGCCAAAGGCGGACTTCTGGGACATCGAGTTCCCCGCCCCCTACAAGGCGGATGAGGCGCTGGCGAGGCTGTTGATGGAATGCGGATTTTGCCAGAGGCGCGAAGTCGTGTATCTGAATGAGTTGGAGCTGAAGTCATTTGAAGTGCGGAAATGCGTGGCGAGACTTTGCAAGCATTGCGACACGCCTTCGATCTGGATCGAGGCCCAGGCGGAAATCAAGACGCAGGTAAAAGGGGCGGCGCATCCTTTGACAGTGGAAGAGCGCGTGATTCCGCGACGGAACCGCACGCGAGTGAAGGCGCGCGTTTTGGCGTGCATACGCAGGCGCGGGTTTCAGGAAGAAGTGGCGGTTTGCGAGGACTTGTCAAAGGGCGGGCTTAGTTTTCGGAGCAGGAACGAGTATCCGGAGGGATCCCGCGTCGAGGTGGCAGTGCCGTTTACGCCGGGCAGCGGGGCGATTTTTGTTCCAATACGGATTGTGTTTTCGCAGGCGATTCCGGCAGTGGGTTTGTATAGGCATGGGGCGGCTTATATTCGGCCGGCTAGCGATTCTGCGGATTGAAGCAGTTCCTCACTAATAAAGAAAAAGGTTAAGAAAATTCCCGACAGTCAGTCCATCACGGAGGCGATGTCGCGCTCATGCCGGCGACGGTGCAAGTAATGCATGGAAATGTTGAGATACGCATGGCCGCAGGGCGTTTCAATGGCGATGACCATGGCTTCGGTGTCCTCGCTGCCTGACAACCCTTCTTCGTTCATGTGAATGTCAGGCGGAAACACTTTGAAGCGAAAGCCTTGGTCGTTGAGAAGAGTGACCGAATTTCCGATGACCATGTTGGCCAGCTCGCAGACGGTCTCGCGAACCACTTGATCGCTGCTGGGAACATCCTCGCCAGCTAGATGGCTGGCAACTTTCATGGCGACTTCCGGCGAGAGATCGAGAATGACGCGGCCTTCGATGTCGCCTTTGATGGCGATTAGCGCGGCTACGCCTTTACGCCGATAGGTGTTTTCGTCCATCGATAGGTCGAGGATTTTCGTCGGCGCCTGAAGAGATTCGGCGAAGACAGCATCGGCGGCGTTGATGAACGGCTGGATGAGTTCCATTCTCATGCGCGGCTCTCTCCCGCCAGGGCGACGGGCGCGCCAGCGGCGTTGGGATCGTCACTGAGAACATAACGGAGGATTTCGTAAAGGACTTCGGGCTTGACAGGTTTTTGCACGAAGTGTTTCGCGCCCTTCTGGAGCGCGGCCAGGATGTTTTCCTGGTAGCCCACCGAAGAGACCATGACGATACGCGCGTCGCCATGCTGGCGAACGATGCGCTCGACGGCCTCGATGCCTTCCATCTGCGGCATGGTGATGTCCATGAGCACGATGTCCGGCTTGGTGCGATTGAACTCCGCGATGGCGGTTAGGCCATCTCCAGCTTCTCCGGCGACTTCGCCGCCGAACATCTCAATCATCTTGATGATGTTCTTGCGCGCGAAGACAGAGTCGTCCACCACCAGGTAGCGAACGGGTTGATTGTCTTTCCGTAACAGCGCGGCAAATTGTTGCATGGCCTTCTCCTTCTCCCGGCACGGTATTAAGTGCGATGGGAAGAAACGGGTGTCCTTTCCGGTTTCTCGTTTTTGTCGTTCTTGTCGAATTTTTCTGAGCCGGAGCGATCTCCGCCGTAATTTTGAACCAGGAACGCAGCGATACCTTCCAGCGGAATCACCTTGTCGGTGTAGCCCTTCGAGATGGCGGCGCGGGGCATGCCGCTCACTACGCAGGTGTCTTCGCTTTGCGCGATGGTCACGCCGCCGGCAGCCTTGAGAGCACCGAGGCCTTCGGCGCCATCTTCGCCCATGCCCGTCATCAAAAGGCCGACCGCGGTGAGGCCAAATTGCTGCGCCACGGAATGAAAGAGAACATCGGCCGACGGGCGGTGGCCGTTGACAGGAGGGCCGTCGGACAGCACGGCCATGTCTCCGCGCGGCATGCGGCGAACCATAATGTGACGGTTGCCCGGGCAGATGAGTACGCGCCCGGCAACAAGCAGATCGCCGGAGCGCGCTTCCTGAACTTCGATAGCGCAGCATTCGTCGAGACGCTTTGCGAACATTTCCGTAAAACCTTCCGGCATGTGTTGCACGATCAGGATGCTTGCTGGAAAATCCGCGGGAATCTGGGACAGCACGTATTGAAGAGCGTTCGGGCCGCCGGTGGAAATGCCGATGGCAACGATACGGTTTGGCGGAATGGCAGAGCGCTCTTTCTTTTTGCCTCTGGGTGGATCATCGGAAACTATCACGGCAGGGAGTTTGCGTCCGGCTGCGCGTTTGGCAACTTTGATTTTTTCAATGAGCTGATCAGCGATGGAATCGAGATGTCCGGCGGCGGCGTCCTGAGGCTTCTGCACGAAGTCGATGGCGCCGAGAGCGAGGGCCTTGAGAGTTGCGTAGCCGCCTTCTTTGGAATGCGTGCTGAAAAGTACGACGGGCATGGGAGCGCGGCGCATGATCAGACGAAGAGTTTCCATGCCGTCCATCCGAGGCATTTGGAGGTCGAGGGTAACGACGTCGGGATGTAACTCTTCGATTTTCTTCAGAGCGAAAGCGCCGTCCATGGCGGTGCCGACAACTTCAATGGAAGGGTCGCGGGCGAGGACAGATGGAATGAGCTTCCGCATGAGGGCGGAATCGTCGACGACGAGAACCCGGATGCGCGCGCTCATGCGATTGCTCCGAGAGGCACAGCGCGAGATAGGCGCGAGAGGACGGCAGGCACGTTCAGAATCAGGACGACCGTGCCATCACCAAGAATGGAAGCGCCGCTGACGAGATCGCTGGAGACGATGTCGCTCGGCAGAGCTTTGATGACCAATTCTTCTTCGCCGACCATGCTGTCTACAACGAGGCCGAAGCGTTTTTCAGCTGCGCCGATCACGATGACAAAATGCTTCTTTTTCGCCGGTTCGGTATCTATCGAGCGAAGGCGGCTGAGATGTTCGAGGCGAACGAGTGTGAGGATTTGGTCGCGGAGGCGAAGCACTTCGCGCTGATCGATGCGATGAATTTCCTGCTCCTGGATTCGCGAAATCTCGACGACGGACGAGAGTGGGACGGCAAAGAGGCGGCCACCGACACGGAAAAGCAAGGTTTGAATGCTGGCGAGGGTAAGCGGGGCGCGGAGTTGAAAGGTCGTGCCGCGCGTTTTTTGCGTGGACATGTGAACTGTGCCTTTTAGCTTGTCCAAAACGCTGCGCACAACGTCCATGCCTACGCCGCGGCCGGAAACTTCGGTGACTTCAGCTGCGGTGCTGAAGCCTGATTCGAAAATGAGGTTTAGAGCTTCCTGGTCGGTGAGGCGAGCGGCTTCCTCGGCCTTGATAACTCCCTGCTTGACGGCTTGTTGGCGGACGTGAGCGGCGTCGATGCCGCGCCCATCATCACGCACTTCAATGACAACCTGAGTGCCTTGATGATAGGCCTTCAGATAGACAGTGCCCCGCGCCGCCTTGTTGGCGGTTAGCCGTTCATCGGCAGGCTCGATGCCGTGATCGACGGCGTTGCGGACAAGATGCATCAGTGGCTCGCCCAGGGCGTCGAGAATGCTTTTGTCGAGATCGGTGTGCTGTCCGGAGATGTCCAACGCCACGTCTTTGCCGCATTGCTTCGCCACGTCGCGGACGACGCGCGGGAAGCGGCGGAAGAGCTGCTCGACGGGAACCATGCGAATTTTGAGGACGCACTTGTGAAGTTCGTCCAGGACGCGGGATTGAAATCCAAGGGCTTCGGCCAGCTTTGCGCGAAGGGGGTCGCGGGCATGGCGCTCGTCGAACTCTGTCAGTGCGCGATGGAGCATGGACTTGCCAATGATTAATTCGCCGACAAGATTCATGACTGCATCGATGCGGCTGGCGTCGACGCGGAGAGTGCTCTCCGCAACGGCCGCAACTGCGGAAGCTGCCTGGCTGGATTTCGCGGCTTCGGTGGTATCGCTCTGCTCGCCAGTATTGCCGACTTGGGCAGCCTGGGCGTCGAGGAGGTCGCCGAGGAGTTCATGCTCTGGCGTCACGGCGGTTGCGGCGCGCTCGACGCGAACGTCGGAGACGATGCTCGGAATGCGGCAGCGCTTTTTGATAGCGTCCTCGGCTTGGACGCTCGCGATAGCCGCTTCGACAATTTCTACGGTTGCGGCGGCGAGATTGTCTTCTGGACGCAGGGCGATCAGGGTGCCGCAGCCGTGCAGCACATTTCGAATAAGTTGAAATGCAGCGGCGCGCATGAGGCTGTCCGGATCAATGCGCAAGGCGACGTTGTAAGCCTTTTCGCCGCGGTGAACGGCCTCGGAGATCATGAGCTGTTCGTATTCGGTCCAAGCGAAATTCGCGGGAATGGTCGCGGGGGCTCGCGGAGTTTCGACAGCCGGAGCTGGTGCCATATCCACGAGTAAGCCGCGAATCAGGCCGTGGAGCTTTTCAAGAGATGGAAGCTTCTTGCTGCGCTGATAGGCGGCGAGCATGGCTTCGAATGCATCGGCAGCGGCGAGGACGACTTCGGCGAAGCGGGAGCCATGTTTCTGTGCTACTTGGGGCGTGAGGATGTCTTCGAGTTCGTGAGCAACCTCGCTCAACTTGTGAAAGCCACAAGCAGCGGAATCACCCTTGAGCGTGTGCACGGCGCGGCGAACGCGACGAATGACGTCCTCGTCAGCTGGATGCGCCTCGAGTTCGAGCCCTGCTTCGTTGAGCGATTGCAGCAGCTCATTCGCGCTCTCGAAAAAGATAGCGCGAAGCTCCGGGTTGCGATCCTCGGGAGACTTGCTCAAGAGTTCGCCTCCACACGTTGATAGGCGGTGCCGTTGTTTTCATGAACCATGCGGAATTTTTGCGTCAGACCGAAAAGGCTCTCCGCGTGGCCCACAAAAAGATAGCCGCCGGGATTCAAACAGTGCCAAAACTTTTCGATCAGGCGCTTTTGTTCTGCTTCGTCGAAATAAATCATGACGTTGCGGCAAAGAATGATGTCGTTGCGGCGAGGGAGAAATTCGGTTTTGAGATTGTGAAAGTCGAACTGGACCAGCTGCTTTAGCTGGGGTTTGATGGTGTATTTGTCGCCGGACTTTTCAAAGTAGCGCAATCGGCAGGTGTAATCGACCGGCTCCATTTGTTGCTCACTGAAAACTCCTTCCTGGCCGACGCGCAGGCTGGCGTAACTGATGTCCGAAGCGACGATTTCCAGCTTCCACGGCGGAGGAATCAGCGGCTTGGGAGACGGCATATCGAAAGGAAGAGGATTGCGCAAATAGTAGTAGGCCAAGGCGTCGCAGATCAAAATGGCGACGGAATAGGGTTCCTGGCCGCTGGAGCAACCGGCGCTCCACACACGGAGATTCCAATCGCGGCGTTCCTGCTTCTTGCGCAGCAAGTCTTCCAGGACAGTCTTCTGCAGAAGATCGAGCTGCGGCTTATTGCGGAAGAAGCTGGTTTCGTTGACCGTGAGATTCTCGAGGAGCAGAGCAAGCTCGGCTCGGCCTTCGCGGCTGGTAAGCAAACGGTAGTAGCTATAAAAAGAATCGAGTTGGCAGACTTTGAGCCGACGCTGCAGACGGTCTTTCAAAAAATGCGAGCGGCGCTCATCGAAGAACATGCCGCATTCCTGATAGACGAGCGTCTGCAGAAGCTTGAGTTCAGCTTCCGTGAGTTGGATCTGAGCAGTTAGCGTTCCCATGAAATGAGCGGTTATCCGGCAGTTCAGCTGGTCCCGATGCAATCGGGCCAGCGCTACTTTGCAGTGGCGACGGTTTCCGCGGCCTCCTCGAGTCGTTTGAGCTCCGGCCGATGCAAGAGCTTGGAAATATCCAGCAAGATGATTAGGCGGCCTTTAAGTTTGCCAACTCCGGTGACATATCCGGACTCTCCGTCGGCGAAGACAGAGCCGGGGGCTTCAATCTCCGATGGGGGAATCTTCAGGACTTCGGAAGCCGAGTTGACGATGAGGCCGAGCAATTTGTTGTCGAGCTCCACGACTAGAATGCGGTTTTTCTTGTCCGACGTAATCTGCGTATGACCGAAGCGCTTGCGCAGGTCCATTACGGGGATAATCTTTCCGCGCAAGTTGATAACACCTTCGACGGTATCAGGCGCGCTCGGGACCGCGGTGATTTCCGGGACGCGGACAATCTCACGGACGGCCCCGATACGCACGCCGTAGGTCTCATTTCCGATGCGGAAACCGACTATTTGTAATTCCTTCTCCATTAAGCGATCTCCGCCTCCCTACGAACGCACGAGTTCGGCGTACTCCGACTCGCGTTCACGGCTTGAAGCTTGATGCCCGCGGCGCGAAGCGGAGGGCTGCTCAGAGTGGCGGCCACGGTTTTGTGCGGAACGATCCAGGACAAAACGGTCCATGCTGTCGAGCAAGTTGCGGGACAGTTTG
>WNFS01001563.1_pt1 | contig 19840 bp, 19 predicted proteins | sample 5400141 | NCBI WGS metagenome assembly WNFS01 (sample SAMN13153358, study PRJNA577476) | soil metagenome | isolation source: 60 cm saprolite under Madrone tree | place: USA:California | collected 2016-06-14
CCGCCTTGGCTGCAGCTCCTTCGGCGAAAACCAGAACGCGAACGTGCTTGCCACTTCCATGCGGCAAAGCGCATGTGCCGCGAACCATTTGATCTGATTGTTTGGGATCCACTCCGAGCCGGAATGAAACGGTCACGGTCTGATCGAATTTCGTCGGCGGAAATTTTTTGAGCGTGGCGACGGCGTCGTTGAGGTTGTAGGCTTTTTTGCGATCCACCTGCTGTGCGGCCGCGCAATAACGTTTGCTACGTTTTTGTTGCATAATTTTGTGCAGTGTTAGCGCCCGCTTTTTTGCAAAGGCTCCTGCTAATAATTCCGCTTCTAGCGAAGTGGGTTGGCACATTAGGGGAGCATTTTAGGATTGTCAACGGCAGCTAATCTCTGGTAAAACCCGGGAATTATGAAACACCCCATTGATTATAGGCTATTAATCCTCGCCGCCTCGGTCTTTCTTGCCAGCCAACTCTCCGCCCGACCAATCGGCTTTACCGAAGTTTCGCTGATGGTCTGAATGCACGAGTCCGAGACATCCATAAAAAATGAAGTCGCGGAGCGAAAACTTTTGCACGGATTGACTCAACCCCAGGAAGGGATCCTCAAATCGCAAGGCGCCAGCGATTCGCTGATAAAATCACTGCGCGATTCAAACCTCATTGTTTCGAAGGACGAAGCCGCTGCCGCCGAATCAGCCGCAGCTCGTGAGTCGAGCGCGCCTTCGGCCGATATTCATCCTGGAGGTCATCGTCGGCATGTTATGGTTTTCGACGTCGCTTTCGGCCATCCAATTAATTTAAGCCAGTGGGGCGGCCTGGATTACGAGATCGCATTCTACTCGTATCGCTTCGCTGGCGAAGATCACATTCAGCCGGCTCTGATCGACAACGTTGGGACCAGAACGGTGGTAAGCCCGATCATTCCGACTGGCGGTCTGAGCGCGAATGAAAACCTTCACTTCTGATTGGTTTCCAACAAACGGCGTTCGCAACTGGAGATTCACGCCGTACAACGGGCACGACTATGACAATCGGGGGGATTTCAGAGATACGCGCTCCATTAATTTCGGCAATAATTCCATGGATTCAGTCGCGGTCAGCTCCTACTCGGTCTCGCGACCGATCGTGATTGATTGGGACGCTCCGGTATTCCTCGAAGGACAGCCTTATACGTTTTATCCGGTTTACGGCGCCGGTGGCGTATCGCTCTACTTCATCAACGCATCGACCGATTCGGCAAAGGTCGCGGTCGCGTTTAATCCCTGACAGGAATCCGCCTAATCAGCAGGAATTTCGGGATCAGCATCCGGTGACACCGCTACTGGCGGTGCGCTCGGTGGACCGTTGCGGATTATTTTTCCTTCCTTCATCACGAATGAGACGCGCTCGGTGGCGGTGATATCGGCGGTTGGATCGCCGGGCATCGCGACGACATCGGCGAACTTTCCTTTTTCGAGGGTTCCGGTCTTTTGCGCGATGCCAAAGAGATCCGCTGCATTTCCGGTAGCGGCTCTCAACGCATCGATCGGCTGCATTCCCAAATCGACCATCAATTTGAATTCTTTTGCGTTCTGGCCGTGTGGAAATACCGCGGCGTCAGTTCCGAATGAAATCTTAATTCCCATCTTCACTGCATTCCGGAACATGTCGGAGCGCGCCGCGCCCGCCGCTTTCGCCTTGGCCTGCAGCGCTGGCGGGTAATTGTCGATCTTGCTCATGATCCATTCCGTCGCCATCAACGTTGGTGTGAGATATGTCCCTTTGTTTTTCATCAACGTGAGCGTTTCCGGTTTCATGAACGAGCCGTGCTCGATCGAATCGACGCCGGCCTCGATCGCTTCCTTCGCCGCCTGATCGCCATGACAATGAACGGCCACTTTTTTGCGAGAACGATGTGATTCATCAACCAGGGCTGCCATTTCCGCCGGCGTGAGTTGCGGCGTGTCCACTTCATCTGCCAGTGAAAGAACACCACCCGAAACTGCAGCCTTGATTACGTCCGCGCCGTTTTTCACTTCAAACCGCACCGCTTTCCGGATCGCATCGGGCCCGTCCGCGATTCCTTGACTAAAATCGGGCTCGTGACCGAAAAGCATATCGCGAAAACCGCTAGTCGGATCGAAATGCCCGCCGGTCGCACCGATTCCGTAGGTTGCAACCAACATCCGCGGACCAACGATGACGCCTTTGTTAATCGAGTTCCGCAGCGCAACGTCGACAAACTCTTTGCTGCCGACGAAACGACTGCCGAGATCGCGCACGGTTGTGAATCCGGCTTCGACTGTGGCGCGCGCATAGCGCGTCGCGAAAATCGCTTGCTCGGAAACATTCAGGTCGACTTCTTTCAGTCGGCGCTCGTTGTAATTACCGGAAAAATCGAGCGTCAGATGCGTATGCCCGTCCATGAAACCTGGCGAAAGGGTCGCGTCACCGAGGTCGATAACTTGCGCATCAGTCGGCGCCGGGAAATTGCTTCCGGCGTCGACAATTTTGTTGCCCTGAACAATGACGACGCCGTTTTGGGCGAGCGTTTTCGATTTACCGTCGAAAAGTCGCGCAGCTTTCAGAACGATGACCTTGTCCGCGGCGCGCATTGGAATTGCGGAAAGGACAACGACTGTAATCAGGAAAATAAATCGTATACGAAATCGGCAGAAAGCTGGGACGTTCATCCTCGCGGTATAGAAATTTCGCCGGAATAAAGCAAGGCTGCGCGATGGACCGCATGCGGTCTTGTTTAACGGATCGGCTTTGGCTTCAATGTTTTCATGCTCCAATCGTCGACTTCCTATCGCGTACTCATGATTCTCAGTTTGGTGATGATGTCGATCTTCGGTGAGCCAAAAGCTGAAACGTCTCCTACGCCGCCGCCCGCGACCGATTACGACATTCGCTGGGGGGTGAAAATTCCGATGCGAGACAAAGTGGAGTTGAACGCCACCCTTTATCTGCCGAAAACGCCGGACGGCTCAGCGCCTAAGACTCCCGTCGTCTTCACACTGACCCCCTACATCTCCGACAGCTATCATGCGCGCGGAGCTTACTTCGCGTCACACGGTTACGTTTTTGCGCTAGTCGATGTTCGTGGCCGCGGAAACTCCGGCGGCGAGTTCGAGCCGTTCGCGCACGAGCCACACGATGGCCACGACGTCGTCGAGTGGCTGGCGCAACAACCGTTTTGCGACGGCAAGATTGCGATGTGGGGCGGTTCTTATGCCGGTTTCGACCAATGGGCGACGGCAAAGGAATTTCCGCCACATTTGGCAACGATCGTGCCCGCGGCCGCGGCGCATCCGGGCCTTGATTATCCATCGCTCAACAATGTCGGCTATCTCTACGACATTCAGTGGTTCACTCACACCAGCGGCCGCACCGGTCAGCAAAATCTTTTTGCCGATTCAAAATTCTGGCGGACGAAATTTCTGGATGCCTACAAAAAGCACATCGCGTTCAGCACGCTCGATTCGTTCGTCGGCAATCCATCCAAAAATCTTCAGCGCATCCTGAAACATCCGGCGGTGGACGCCTATTACGACGCGATGGTGCCCAACGCCGAGCAGTTTAAGAAAATTTCGCTGCCGATCCTCACCATCACCGGTCAATACGACGGCGATGAGCCCGGCGCGATGAGCTACTATCGCGATCACACTGCAAACGCTTCGCCTGAAGCGCGCGCCAAACATTTTCTCATCATCGGGCCGTGGGACCACCCCGGTACGCGCACGCCGACCGACGAAGTTGGCGGCGTGAAGTTCGGACCCGGGGCGGTTGTCGATCTTAATGATCTCCATCGGCAGTGGTACGACTGGACAATGAAGAACGGCCCGAAGCCCCAGTTTCTGAAAAATCAGGTCGCGTATTATTTGATCGCACCCGGAAATTCTGGCGCCAACGGCGAATGGAAATACGCCCAGGACTTTGTGAGTTTAGCGGCAAACCCAAAGATGTTTCATTTGGATTCGAAAAATGGTGACGCGAACGATGTCTTTCGCTCGGGCACACTGACAGAAGCGCAACCAAGCGAAGGCGTTGATCAGTTCGTCAACGACCCGCTCGATACGCATCGCGGCGAAGAAGTTGAAGGGGTTGAGCCGAACGACAAGACGGCCGGCATTGATCAGCGTTTTGCGCTTTGCATTGGCAAAGACGGCCTCGTCTATCACACCGGTCCATTGCCGAAAGAAACGCCGCTGGTCGGTTGCCCCAAAGTTTCGGTCTGGGTTTCAATCGACACGCCCGACACCGATCTGCAAGCCGATCTTTACGAAATTCAGCCGGACGGAACGAGCATCGCGCTCTGGAGCGACTTTCGCCGATTGCGTTATCGGGAATCGCTGCGCGATGCCAAGCTGGTGAAACCGGGCGAGATCGTTAAATGCGATTTCGATCCTGGGCTGTTCGTCGCGCGCCGTTTGATGAAAGGCAGCCGTCTGCGCCTGGTTGTGTATTCCCCGAACTCAATTTTCTGGCAGAAGAATTACAACTCCGGCGGAGTCGTCGCCGATGAAACGGTGAAAGATGCGCGAACTGCGCACGTCAAAGTTTACCACGATGCGCAGCACGCCAGCTCGATCGCCTTGCCGTTGCGCTGATGACGTTAACCTGGCGAGTCTTAACGGTGCGTCGATTCATCGCGCAGAGCGCACGCCTGCTTTGATTACCATTCGGCAAAATGCAGACTAGTCAGAAAATATGAAGGTTCTTGGCGCAGTTTTGTTTGTCATTGTCGCCGCGGGTGAAACGCTTCACGCGCAGCAACCTGAGTCGCTCGACAAGCTCGCCGGCGATTTTTGGACGTGGCGCGCGAGATACGCGCCCTTTAATGGAGATGATGTCCCGCGGATGGAGCGGCCAGGCGGAATGCGCGATTGGTCGCGTGCGAATATCGACAATCACCGTAGCGAGCTGGCCGAGTTCGAATCGCGCTGGAAGAAGATCGATATCAACGGATGGCCGGTTCCGAAGCAGGTGGACTATAGCCTGATCGGCTCGGCGTTGTCGCGGGTGCGCTGGGAACTCGACATCAATCCGCGCTGGAAACGCGATCCAAATTTTTACATCGAGCAAACACTCACCGCCTTAGTGGAGTCGCTGACTGTTCCCGCGCCCTACGACGAATCGCGCAGCCGCGAGATTCTCACGCGAATCGAAAACATTCCGTCGATCCTGCGGCAAGGCACGGAGAACCTCGACAATCCGCCCGCACCGTTCGCCACCGTTTCGGTGCAAAACCTCGATGGCATTCGCGAACGCCTGCGCAAGATGGCGACCGCGCTCGTAAGATCGACAACTCTGAAGCAGCAGGAGTTAAACGGTGCAATCGAACGCGCAGCCGATGCGCTGGAGAAGTTTCGAGGACAGCTGCAGGAAAAATTGCCGACGCTTCCGCAGCAAACCGCGCTTGGTCGCGACGCTTATGTGTTCTTCCTCAGAAATGTTGCGCTCATGTCATTCACGCCGGAAGAATTGCTGGCGATGGGAGGGCAGGAATGGAATCGCGCCGTCGCGTCCGAAGTTTACGAAAAGAATCGCAACAAAAATGTATCGCCACTGAAAATCGCGGACAAGATCGACAATTGGATCGCGGACGCGGCAGCCAAAGAATCGCAGATCCGAGATTTTCTGAAGAAACACGAGATCCTGACCGTGCCCGATTGGGTTCGGCACTACACGTTGCGGCCAACTCCGGAATATCTGCGCTCGCTCGGCTTCAGCGAGACCGACGATTTTACTTCGCCCTCGCGCTTGAAAGAGAACTGCATTCGTTACGTACCCCAGCCTTCGGCGAATCTCGGTTACTTCTGGCGCGCCACCGCGATGGATCCGCGGCCCATTTGTGTGCACGAAGGAATTCCCGGTCATTATTTCCAGCTTTGTCTCTCTTGGAGACACGAAGACCTAATTCGCCGACATTACTACGACTCGGGCGCGAACGAAGGCATCGGATTCTACGCCGAGGAAATGATGTTGCAGGCCGGTTTGTTCGACGACAGCCCACACACGCGCGAGATCATCTACAATTTTATGCGTTTGCGCGCGCTCCGCGTGGAAGTGGACGTGAAGCTTGCACTCGGCCATTTCAGCCTCGAACAAGCCGCAAAATATTTACATGAGAAAGTCCCCATGGACGAACAAACGGCGCGCCAGGAAGCAATCGCCTTCTCCACCGGCCCCGGCCAGGCCATTACCTATCAGATCGGCAAACTTCAGATCATGAAATTTCTCGCCGAGGCACGCATGCAACAGGGTGACAAATTTAATCTCCGCACCTTCCACGATTTCGTTTGGAAAAACGGCAACGTCCCGATTTCGCTCCAGCGTTGGGAATATTTAGGCGACGCGACCGAAGTGCCGAAGTGAACTCGCGGCTTACCGGAATCGGCGTCGGGAGATCTCCTCTTTCATGTCTTCGAACGCTTCTTCGCGCTGTTCACGGATCGTTTTGATGTAGAAGATGGTGCCGGCGATGCCGAGTGCAGCGGCGCCGAGAAAATTCGGGACGGCACCGAGGTTCCAAAGGTAGGCACCGAGGATGGCGCCAGGGCTAACGATTAGATCGCGTACTAAATAGTACGTGCCGACCATTTGACCGCATCGCGCGGGATCGCAGTAACCGATGATGAGTGCCTTGCGCGAGGTATCGCCGAATTCCTTGAAACCGCGAATGACGAAGGCGACCAGCAGCAAGGGGAAGCTGTACCCTGGAAACCCACGCGCGACGAGCAAGTTGACCGGAAAAAGGGTAAACATGATGAACGTGATGATAACGAATGGTTCGCGGCCGTAGCGATCGGCATAGTGCGACGCAGGAATGATGCACAACGTCGCCGCCAGCATTTCCACAGCCGTAAGGACACCAATTTCTTTCGCACTGACGCCGACGTAATCCATCGCGAAGATCACGACCCAGGCGTATGGAATCCGTTCGCAGAATCGAATCAGGATATCGCTCAAGAGCAGCCGTCGCATTGGCGAATTGAATTCACGCAAGCTTTGCCAAAAATTCCAAGGCTCCGCGGGCGCCGATTTCTCCTTCGGTTCATCGCGCAATTGCCGTTGCACAAGAATCGTGGCGCTGGAAAGAACGATTGAAATCACGAGCGCGATCCGGACGCCGCCGATCACGCCGAAGCGATCGATCAACAATCCACCAAAAAACGGCGCGATCATGATCGGTAATCGCTTGATCACCGATTGGACGCCGATGCCCATCGAGTGGCGATTTGTTTCCAGCGCTGCCGCGACAAGTGAAAATGTGGCCGGCAAAGACAAACAGCTCCACGACAGAAACAGAAACATTCCCGCGATGACCGCTGCCCAATGCGGAACAAGAAGCACGAGCGCGTAGCCGACGATCGATACGACGTTGAAAGTGAGAAACGCGCGCCGATGTCCCCAAAGATCGACAATCACCCCGCCGGGGTAGGCGTAAACTGCGCCGAGCAATGTGCGTAGCGCATCGTAAAGGCCGATGACAAAAACCGTCGCGCCAAGTGCCTGCAGAAATTTCGGAACGAACCGCATCCAGAGTTCTTCGCCCGCGCCGATGACAAAAATGGCGAGAAGGAGGACAACGAGATTGCGTTTCAGCCCGAAAAACTCCGCGAACCTGCGCGCGGGGCTTACCTTCTGCTCGTCTGGCGTTTGCATTCCGTGTAGAGCGCGTCGTAAACCACGAATTCGCGCTCGAGAATTTCGTGATCGCTCAATCCAAGCGCGCCGAAGCCGGCGGCGATCCAGCGCAAGCCTTCACCGGCCGCGTGTGGTTCCTTCGGGCGCGAATCCGCGGCGCGCACGATCTCACCGAGCAGAATGAGCGCGGGATCTCTCAGGTTGTATTTCTTCAGGATCGAATTGAATGAGACGTCTTGACCGTGATGACCGAGCTCGCAGTTGGGCACGTCGAACACAATCCCGTCCTCGATCTTTGACCAATCCGTGCGGTGTGGCAGAAAAACAAACTCCGCCTCTGGATCGACAAATTTTCGGATGAGCCACGGACAAGCAACGCGGTCCACTTTAATTTTCTCGCGTGTGATCCATTTCATGCGGCGAAACCGAATGTTAATCGTGCACGTTCGAACCTGACCAGCTAATCTCGCCGCATGAGCTCATGGTTCTGGTACGCAGTTGCTGCGGCTATCCTTTACGGGGCGCATCAAATCTTCACGCGACTTGCTTCTGAGCGTATCGGTGATGGCCTCGGCGGCTTTATTGTCGAAGCCAGTGCCGCATTGTCGATTTTAACTTATCTTGCGATTCTTTGGTTCAGCGGGCGATGGAATCAAAAATTCAGTGGCGCCGGGCTTAATTATTCGTTGCTGACGGGGGTCTGCGTCGGCGCCGGTACCATCGCGTTCTTTTTACTTTTCCAACGGGGCGGGCCCCTTTCAGCCGTGCCTGCGATTCTAGCCGGCGGCGCCGCCATTATGGCCGTCGCCGGGATTTTGTTTTTCCATGAAGCGCCGTCGTGGCAACGCTTTCTCGGTGTCGCCTTCGCGATCGTCGGGTTGTTCTTGCTCCGTCGATAACCGGCGAGATCAACCAGGGAGAAGCAACTCTATCGACTTTGATTTTCTGGCGCGTGATCCATTTCACAATCTACATTTTTTAGAGAGGAGTGAGAAGTGAGCGCAGCAGCGGGGTCGCGGGAGCGACGTAAAGCTCATCCCATCCGCCACGCTGCACGATCTCACCATTCTCGAGGGCGATGGCCTGCTCGGGACACAGTCGCTTGAGAACCTCAGCTTGATGGTCGACAGCGATCATGCTGAAACCCAGGGTCTGGCCCCAAAAAATAAGATCGTCAATTAATTCGCGAACCAGCTGACGGTCTAAACCCGCGAAAGGTTCATCCAAAAGAACAAGTGGCGGCTTGCGAGCCAACATGCGCGCCAGGCCAACTCGTCGTGCCTGACCTCCTGAAATCAATGAGGCTGGAGCGTGCCACAACGGTCCCAATTGCAATCGTTCGCGTAAGGTTTCTATCCAATGACAGTGCTCTTTCTCTGCGGCAAAATGTTTTGGAATGCCAAAGCTCACGTTCTCGCTCACGCGCAGATGAGGAAAGAGGCTGGGCTCTTGCGTAAGATATCCAATGGGCCTCTTGTGCAAAGGAAGAGATGGCGGAAAGAACTGGAGGTCGCCCAGTTTCACGGAACCGTCATCGGGTTCCTCTATTCCAGCAATGCAAGCGAGGACCGTGCTTTTTCCAGCGCCGGAAGCTCCGAACAATCCCAAGGAACTTCCTTTGTCCAGTTCCAATGAGACATTGACGTTGATGTCCCGGCGTTTCTTTATGATTTGTGCTTTAAACATGACGTCGGCGTTGGGCCAGGACATGCACTAGCCACGGAAGCGGAAGGGCAACCGCGAGGAATACCACGAGCAATGGCATAACAGCGGGCAAGCCGAAGCTCTGCAAGTTGACCCAAAGTTGAACCGGCATTCCAGAAGGGTAATACGCGGTTACCACGACCGCGCCGAACTCACCGATGGCCCGGACCCAGGCGATGCTTAAGGCAACCGCCAACCCCAGTCGCGAAAGTGGTAACGTCACTCGCAGAAAGACTTTCCATGGCGCAAGGCCAAGCAATGCAGCTTGCTTCTGTAGCGTGAGTGGAACGGCGTCGAAAGCAGCCACGGCCCCAAGTACGTAATAGCCCATGCCTACGTAAACCTGCGTGGAGACAAAGGCTGGAGCGCTGTTGGTCATTACGATGCCGAAATGCTCCAGCCATACTCCTACGGTTCCATATGAGCCAAACGCCAGGGTTAGAAGTATCCCGAGCGCCAGCGGAGGCAACAGAATTGGAACCAGCAACACCGCTTGCCATAAAAGCCGTTCACGCGTCCCGCAACGCGCGATGTAAGCAGCGACCGGAGTTCCTATGGCCACGATGATGACCATGGCGCAAGCTGTCAGCAAAAGAGATACGCGAACGGAAGACAATGCCGCCCCACGAACATTTTCGCCCCACTGCCATGGACCGATGCGGGCGAACAAGGCCGTGAATGGATAAAGAAGAGCTAGAGCGAATATGGTGGCGCCAGCTCTTGCAAGCCAGCGCCGATCAACTCTCATGCGTGAAGCGCTGAAGCATCACCCGGCGGATCGTAATTATATTTGCGAAATATCACCTGCGCCTCATCGCCTTTAAGCCATTCTGTGAAAGAGACTGCGCCTTTGGCGTGGGGGGCATCCCTGAGAACGGCCGCATAATATATAAGCGGTTCGGGATTATAGGTCTTGCTGCCAACAGACAAGCTCACATCCGGATAATGGGCGTGAACGTTTTCTCCGCTTAGGTTAATTTCGTTAGGCAAAGTTATGTAAGGTAGATTGAACGGCCCGGGCTGGATCTTATATGCGGAAGCAGCGTCCAACTCACCGCTTTGCAACCGGGCCTGGACGGTTGCCTCGGTAAATATCTGTTTCTCGTTGATCGTTGGGCCGAGGAGTTTCTCCACCAAGTCCGGCTGTTTGTACAATTTCGCGGCCAGCATCATTGTAAAAATAATATTTCGCCCTTGCGGATCGGTCACTGGATCAGTGCGACCGAAACGCAAGCCAGGTTCCTGCAAGACTTCCCACCAGTTTCCTTTACCGTTGGCGGCTGTTTCAAATTTCGGCGCAAAACGGCTTTTCGGATTGTAGGCAATGACCATCTCGGTATGGGCAATCGGCTCCGCGGTTTCCCCTTTGCCGGCACGCAGGACCGTGAGCATCGGACCGGGTGTGATCGGGATGAATACATCCGGCCGGATATTTCCTCCGGCAATCAACTGCGCCAACGCGCTGGATCCCTGAGCGCGACCATGCATCTCGAGATTCAACCGTTGGGCTAATGTGCTCTTGATTGGACCTTCCATCAGCGAACCCATTGAACCGGCATAAGCTACATCAAGCATCGTTACCTCCGCGGCCAGCAAATCGCACGGAAGCCCGACGACAGCCACTCCCAGAGTGAGCCAACCGCAGCGCACTAGAAGTTCTCGCCTACTAAGTTTTTCGCCGTCGCGCTTCACGGGAGCTGTCGTCGAACATAAGCGCTTCGACGGGAGACGCGACCAAGAAAAACTTGGCCGAGCAAAATTCTCCGCGCGGAATCCCGCCGGATCTTCAAACAGCCGAGAACTTCCGACAGATTAGTTGACCTGATAGCAGCGAATCTCAGCTTGCTGCGAACCGCGATGCGGAACGGCAACAAAAAGAGCGTCTCGTTCCGGTACAAAAAGTCCTGTGCGCGCGCCGTCCGCGGTGTCAATCTTGGTCACAGCTTTGTAGTTGTTTGCGTCGGTTTGTTCGATGATGTCAATCTTGCCCGCGCCGCATATTGCGTAGATGCGATGGCGCTTGCTGTCGTAGAAGATGTCATCGGAGTCGCCGGAGATGTCGATCTTCGCAACCGCTTCACCCGATTCCGTGTTTAGCACAACGAGCTTTGATGGAATGCGGCAACCGATAAACAACCGGTGATTGGCTTCATCGAATGCCATCGGAAAATTTCCGAAGGCGCCATCCGTCTTCCAGGTCGCAATCACTCCTCCTTTTTTGCGATCAATTACTGCCACATGGCGCGAATTGGGAACGTTTACAAAAATTCGCTCGCCGTTTTTTTCCAGTTCGAACGCTTCAGGATGAGCCGAAAGTTTGATTGAGCCGATTTGCTTGCCGTCTGCGACATTGACAACAGCGATTCCGCCACTCCCAAATCCGACGTAGATCTTTTTTGCAGCACTATCGAAACGAACATTGTCGGCATCATCTTTGAAATTGAGTTCTCCAACTGTTTGGAACGATTTTGCGTTGTAAATTTTGCAGATGCCGCCTTTGTCGTTCGCGACAAATAGGCGATTCAGCTCGGCAATATAAACGAGACCCTGCGGTGATCCGAGACCGCTGATCGTGTGGACGCGCTCGCCTTTGCGCAAGTCGAGGACGTCGGCGGTATTGTTGCCAAGCGCACAGACGAACAATCTGTCACCGGCCGCGTCGAGATCGAGGTGATCGATTCGTCCTTCGACTCCGGGCAGCGGGATCGTTTGTTTCAGTTGGAGTTCCGCGCCACTAGACTCAGCGGCGGCAAGACAATTGCCGGCTAGTGCAATGACGACTGCGAGCGCCAAATGTTTCACTTAGCGCCGTAGCTGAAATTGTCGAACAACGTAACGCTGTCCGCCTTCGTCCAGACGCCAACTTTGCCGGCTTCGGTGAACGTCGTGTCCTCCACATTGAATAAGTGCTTGCCGTCGAAGCTAAGCTTGAAGTGGTTACCCGCGAATTCGACGCGAAGCGTGTGCCACTGGCCAGATGCGACTGGCTCCTTCACGCCGTAACCGCCCTTGCGTCCCACAATGTCGAGCGAACTGCGTTTGCCGTTCACAGTCTTGTAAAGGACCACGTTACCCTCGAGAGCATTGGCACGTGCGATGTAGTAGTTGTTCGAATCTTTTGCGCGCCAGATCACGCCACCGGCTTGGTCTTCTTTCCCGCTGATTGGATTGAATTTCACTTCGACGAACCCGTCTTTCAACGATGTGTCGTCTTTGATGCAAACAGGAAACGTTGCCTGGCCAGATTGCTTCAGTACATTCGGCCTGCTCGGCGCCGATTCGTCTTTCTCGACAGACCATTTCGCCGTGCCGCTGCCGGTTTGCGTCGCGGTCCAACCGGCTGGCGGTCCGCCCGCTTTGGCGTCATCGAAGTTAATCGTTTGGGCCAGCGCGGTGCCTGACACGAAACCGGCGCAAATCATCAGTGTGTATATCGTTTTGATTGTTGGCTCTCGTTACGTGTTGTCTTGCTTCGTTCGTTTCAAAATGACTTGCGGCCGCATTACTTCGCCGCCGATGTACTTACACCAGACAAGCCGGAGGCCAGAAGCGCCCCTTGGATTGCTTCGGCCAGTTTTTTTGCCGGACCTTTGCCCCAGTAATGAAAAAACAAAATGCGCGGCTGCTCGTGCGTCATATGCGAGTGAATCGCAACGATGTTAATCCCGCCGACGCGAATCGCTTTCAGCGCGGGTTGCAGTTCATCTTCGGTCACGGCGAAATCTCCGTCGACCAGAGCGTTGTCATCGCTGCCGGCAAACGCCATCCACGTGTTCACGCCCATCGCATTGTCGATCTTGACGCCGTGCATCGTCGCGGCGTGGCCAATCGTGAATTTCACCATTCCATTGTTCGCTTCGCCGCTCGCGCCGAAGACTTTGTTAAGCGGCTCCGCCGAAATTGAATTTTTCTCCGGCAACGCGTTCGTGCCGAATGAATCTTTCGGTTGCGGATTGGCCGCGCGGATTTCTTTAATTTTATCGTACATCTTGCGGACGGCGGTGCCCAGTTGCTCGGTCGTTCCCTCGCCCTCGATGTGCATGAAATAAACTTTCGGGTGATCGAAGAAGAAATGATTGTGCAGCGCGGTTACGCTCAGACCGTTTTCGAGTGCGACGGACATAGCAGGATTGACTTCGTCTTCGAACAAAACGGTGTCACCCATCACCATCGCCCCATTTTTTGTCTCGGTGAACGCGGCCCAGGTGCCGAGTCCCATGAACGGCGGCATCGTCCAGCCATCGACAGCGACCTTCACATCCGCGCGCGGGAAGGTTACTTTATAAACGCCTTCCTTCTCATTGAGCTTGCCCTTTAGCCCGGTGATCTGGTCGATCTTCGCGGTATCGAGCGCCGCCGATCCGTTTGCGACCGTCGCGAGTGAAATCGCGATGGCGACAAGAATTTTTTTCATTTGCGAAGCGGTGTGAAGCCATGGGTTCTGGAGCGATGTAACGCTCCAGAACCGGTGCGTTTCGATTAGTACTTCTCGCCTTTCTCTTCCTTTTCCTTGCTCTCTTCGTACTGCTTCAGGAACTTGCCGTTTGCATCAACTTCGATGCTCCATTCCTTGCCCTTTTTGTTTACGACGGCTTCGTAAACGGTTTTGCCCTCTTCTGTCTTCTTCTCGATCTTCACGATCTCGTTACTGCCAGCTTTGTCTTTGATTGCCGTCTGCGCCGCGGCGGGCAGGCTCGACATCTGAACGATCTCTTCTTTCTCTTCTGCGGCCGTCAGAAGAACCGGACAGGCCAAACTGCCGATCACGGCGATTGATATTGCTGCGATTGTCTTTTTCATTGATGTTTTCTTGTTCAACCTCCTGGATTGATTGTTGCGTTACAGTTCTTTCGCGTACGAAAAGCGGATTAGATGTAAGTGCAAATACTATTTGCAATACGTATTTCATCACTCAGCGTGAGATGTGATGAAGGCGACCTCGTGGCTGCTGCTTCTCTTCAGTCTGCCGACCAATCGCAACACCGAGCGCGTCGCCGTCTGGCGCCGATTGAAAAAAATGGGCGCGGTGCAAATCAAGACCTCCACCTATTTGTTGCCAGATGAGCCGGCCCAATATGAGCAATTTCAATGGCTTGCGAAGCAGATTCGCGATTACGGAGGCGACTCGACATTAGTCCGCGCCCAAGAAATCGAAGGCCTGACCAGAGAGAAAGTTGTTTCTCTTTTCGACACGGCGCGCGACAAAGAATATGTCGATCTTAAAAAGGCGCTGCAGAATTTCATTTCGCGGCGTCGCGGCAAATCGGACGGCGGCTTCGCAGCGGCAGAACTCGAGCGAATGACTAAACAGTTCCGCGACCTTCGCCAGATCGATTTCTTCGACAGCGCGCGCGGGCACGAAGTGGCGATGTTGCTCCGGCGCGCCGAAGGGCCGAAGCGCTCTCCGAAACTTCAAACCCTGGACGGGAAGGAATATCGCGAGAAAACATGGCTGACTCGTCCTCGGCCAGAGATCGACCGAGTGGGATCGGCGTGGTTGATTTCCAAATTCATCGATCCCAAGGCAAAATTCGTCTTCGCGCCAACTGCCCAAGCCGTGCCGGAAGCCATTCCGTTCGACATGCTGGACGCGGAATTCTCGCACCACGGCAATTGCTGCACGTTCGAGACACTCATCAGGCGTTTTGCCGTTTCCGACAAGTCGCTCGGCAAGATTGGCGAGATGATTCACGACGCTGATTTGGATGATGCGAGATTTCAGCGCGTCGAAGCGGTGGGAATCGATCGTGTTCTCAAAGGCTGGGCAAAGGAAGGTCTGCCGGATGAAGAAATCTTGCGGCGCGGCTTCGAATGCTTCGACGCGCTCTACGCATTTTTGCAACGGCGATGAACGTGACCTCGTCGCAGCGCATAGTTGCCACGCAAGATCGACATCGTGCACCGTCGTTTGCTGAGGCGTTCCGGTTCTGGCTAAAACTCGGATTCATTTCCTTTGGCGGACCGAGTGGTCAGATCGCCATGATGCATGCGGAGGTGGTCGAGAAAAAACGCTGGATCGACAATGCCCGGTTTCTGCACGCGCTCAATTTTTGTATGCTGCTGCCCGGCCCTGAGGCGCAGCAACTCGCCATCTACATCGGCTGGCTTCTGCACAAGACGCGCGGCGGCATCGCGGCCGGCGCGCTCTTTGTCATTCCATCAATCTTTATTCTCTGGGCGCTCAGTTACGTTTATGTCGCGTTTGGAAATATTCCCTGGATCGCCGCCATCTTTTACGGACTGAAACCGGCCGTCCTTGCGATTGTCGCCGCGGCCGTCATTCGGATTGGGAGCAAAGCGCTCAAGAACTCGGTCATGTGGTCGCTCGCGTTGGCCGCATTTGTTGCAATCTATTTTTTCCGCGTTCCATTCCCTTTGATCATCATCAGTGCCGGGATTCTTGGACTCATCGGTAGCAGGATTTTGCCCCAATATTTTCGCGGCGAACGCGCGCACCCCTTAGATGTCGATCTTGCGAGCAAGCTTGCAGGTCGCGCGAAACCGTCGTGGCTTTACGCGCTCAGGATTTCGGCGACTTGGATTGGGATATGGGCGTTGCCGCTGGCACTTGCCGGAATTTTTCTCGGAACGCAGCACACGATTTTTCGCGAAGGAATCTTCTTCAGCAAAGCTGCCGTCGTAACGTTTGGCGGCGCCTATGCCGTGCTGCCTTACGTTTCGCAACAAGCGGTGGAACATTATCATTGGCTTGGTGCGCCACAGATGTTGGATGGACTCGGTCTTGCCGAAACCACGCCCGGTCCACTGATCATGGTTTTGCAGTTTGTCGGTTTCCTCGGTGCTTGGAACCACCCTGGGAATCTGCCGCCGCTCGTGAGCGCTACACTCGGCGCACTGGTCACGACCTGGACAACTTTTGTCCCCTGTTTTCTTTGGATTTTTTTAGGCGCGCCCTACATCGAGAAATTGCGCGACGTGAAATTACTGACGGCGGCACTGTCAACCGTCACCGCTGCTGTCGTCGGTGTAATTCTGAACCTCGCGGTTTGGTTCGGACTGCACGTCATTTTTCCCGGGAACGGAAACATCGATTGGTTTGCGCTCATTCTTTGTGCGCTCGCCTTCGTCGCGATGCTGCGTTACAAGATCGACATCATCCCGGTTGTGCTCGCCAGCGGATTGCTCGGCTTGATTTGGAAATTCATTGTCAGCTAGGGCGATTCAGTGAACCGACCTACCCGGCTTATGCCGCCGGTTTTAAACGGTCGCACTCCGCCTGGTAAGCTTCAATCAGTGTTGAGATCTTGGAGTGGAAAGCTTCTTGCGCGGAGTAAACGTCTCCGATGGATTCAACGAAAGTTTTCTGCTTGAGTTCCTCCTCAATCGTCAAGCTCAGCTCAGCGAGCTTTTCGATGTTGCTCCGCGAGTGGAACTCCAATTCCTTGAGCTTCGCAAGAACAGCCAGCGACTTCTCCAGTTTTATCGTGTCCGGTTTTTGTTCTGGCTTGGCAATTTCCGCAGTCTTAGCGGCGGAACTTTTTTCGGCGACAGCTTGATTTTTTTTGGCCGGTTGCGCCTTCTTCCCCGGCTGGTGTGAATGAGCAGCGTCGCCCTTGTGATGCTTCTCTTGGGTAACTTTCTTGGCGTGGGCGACGTTTCGTGGATCTCCCATCTAATATAGAGACGATTCCCGACGCCCTACTGGCCGTCTCTCATTCTCTCGTCTCCCATAAAAGAAAAGACTAAGCTGACGCGTGCAGCGCGATTCGATTGCCTTCGGAATCGATAATTACGGCGCGAAATCCGTGCTCGCCGATTTTTTGTCTCGCCCGCAACACTTTCCCTCCGTTCTTTCGCGCGGTTTCGACCGCTTCGTCCAAGCGGCCTTCGACCGAAAGATAAATCAGCGGTCCATTTGCCGAAGGCCTGTTGTCGACGCCGCCGCTATCGCCGCGAACAACCAGGCAGCCCGACGCGTTTTGTTCTTCATGGGGCAGAAGGCCGTATTCCATTCTGCCTTCTGATAACCTCCGAACCTCTTTGCCAAGGACGGCGGAGTAGAATTTGATCGCACGATCAAGATTCGTGACCGGAATATCGGTCCAGCAAAGAGTATCAGCGCTCATGATCGTCGATGTTGCCGCTAGTCCGGCTCTGACTTGTCGATCTTAAATTTCGTGGCGATGTCCTTCCGCATCGTACTCGTAAGTCTTGCCTTCTTCTTCATCGCGCGTGGTTTTGTGCGAGCCGTCGCAGAAGGGCTGATTCTTGGAAAGACCGCACATGCAAATCCAGACCGACTCTGCCTGCGGTTTGATTTCGAGCGGTCGTCTGTCCGATTTCACAACTCGGCGCATGACGCGAAGGTAACGCGCGCTTTCCGGGCCTGGCAAGCGCTCAACCCTCGGACACGGACGCGTGATTGCGCGACAATTTAATGATTGTCTATTGCTGCGGTAATGGCTGCAGCGGAGACAAAGATCCAGGATTACGCCTTTTTGAGCGACACACAGACCGGCGCGCTCGTGAGCCGCGATGGTTGCGTGGATTGGCTTTGCTTTCCCCGCTTCGATTCCGGCGCCTGCTTCGCGTCTTTGTTAGGTACGCGCGACAACGGCCACTGGCGTTTTTGGCCGAAACAAAAGATCGATAGAACGAATCGCCGGTATCGCGGGGAAACCCTGATCCTCGAAACAGAAATTGAAACGAAGAGCGGCGCCGTGCGTTTAATCGATTTTATGCCGCCGCGTGGCGAAAATCCGGACCTGATCCGGATCGTGGAAGGAATTCGCGGTGAAGTCGCGATGCAGATGGAGTTGATCATCCGGTTCGATTACGGGCGCACCATACCGTGGGTCCGAACGGCGCACGGCGGATTAGAAGCGATCGCTGGTCCGAACGGACTCATTTTGCGCACGCCGGTCAAAACGTGGGGCAAAGATTTGACCACGGTCGCCGAATTCAATGTCTCAAAAGGCGATCGCGTTCCGTTTGTGCTCACCTGGTTCGCATCGCACTCCAAGCCGCCGCGCGCGATTCACGCCGACCACGCGTTGCGCGACACGGAAAGATATTGGAAAAAATGGGCGAACCGTTGCCACCGGAAAACTCCGTGGGATAACGCGGTGGTTCGCTCGCTCGTCACCCTTAAAGGCCTGACCTATGCGCCGACCGGTGGGATTGTTGCCGCGGCGACCACATCGTTGCCTGAGGAAATCGGCGGCGTGCGCAATTGGGATTATCGCTATTGCTGGTTGCGCGATGCGACCCTCACGCTCACCGCCCTGGTCAGCGCTGGTTATCAGGACGAAGCCAAGAGCTGGCGCGAATGGCTCTTGCGCGCGATTGCCGGCAGCGCCGATCAAATGCAAATCATGTACGGCGTGCGCGGCGAACGCCGCCTGGAAGAGCTCGAGCTTCCCTGGTTATCCGGGTACGAAAATTCAAAACCGGTGCGCATTGGCAACGCTGCCTCCGGTCAGTTTCAGCTCGATGTCTACGGCGAAGTGTTGGGCACGATGTATCGGGCGCACGAGGCCGGAATCGAAAACCGCGAGACCGATTGGCGCCTGCAAGTCGCCTTGATGAATTTTCTCGAATCAAATTGGAACAAGCCGGATGAAGGAATTTGGGAAGTGCGCGGCGGCCCCAAACATTTCACCCATTCCAAAATGATGGCTTGGGTCGCTTTTGATCGCGCTGTTAAACTGGTGGAGGGATGCGGATGCGCGGCCGCGGAACATGTCGGTCGGTGGCGAAAGATTCGCGATCAGATCCATGACGAAGTTTGCAAGCGCGGATTCAGCACGAACAAAAAAGCCTTTACCCAATATTACGGGTCGGATGCACTCGACGCGAGCCTGCTCCTGATGCCGCTCGCCGGGTTCCTGCCATTTACGGACAAGCGAGTGCGCGGGACGATTGAAGCGATCGAACGCGAGCTCATGCGGGACGGTTTCGTGGTTCGCTATCGACCCGAAGAAGAAGGCGTAGACGGATTGCCGGGGAGAGAAGGTGTGTTTCTGCCTTGCTCGTTCTGGCTGGCCTCCTGTTTGCATCGCATTGGTCGCAAAAAGGAAGCGCGCGATCTCTTTGAGCGTTTACTTTTAGTCCGGAACGATCTCGGGCTGCTTTCGGAAGAATACGATCCGCGATCGAAGCGGCAGCTCGGCAATTTTCCGCAGGCATTTTCGCACGTCTCGCTCGTAAACACGGCGTTTGTTTTGGGCGGCCAACGGAGTCCGATCAGGAAGCGGCGCGCGCGCTAGATTCTTTGCTCAACTCGCGAAAGCTCTCGAAGTCCGTCGCTTTGGCGCCGCAGAAATTCTTCAACTCGGCTCCCAAATCCCGGGCGTGGCGAGCTCGATCATGTGGCCATCTGGATCGCGGAAATATAAACTGCGCGCCCCAGTTTCCCAACTTATCTCACTCAAAAGATCGACATCATGCTTCGCCAGGCGCTCTCGCCAGGAATCCACCTCGTCTTTCGAAATGCCAAACGCGATGTGTCCAGGGCCTTGGCCGTCTTGTTGCGGCAGCGCGCATGGCGG
>WNFS01004781.1_pt1 | contig 19831 bp, 14 predicted proteins | sample 5400141 | NCBI WGS metagenome assembly WNFS01 (sample SAMN13153358, study PRJNA577476) | soil metagenome | isolation source: 60 cm saprolite under Madrone tree | place: USA:California | collected 2016-06-14
CAAGCTCATCAAATACAGTTTATCGCCTTCTTCGACTAAGCCGGCAAAAGAGCTTTTGCCCGTACCAGCCACCTTCTCCAACAAACCGGGGTCGCCGGAGAAATCAATGGTTAAGCCCGGAAGCTCTTCGTCATGAACCAGATGGGATTGGGCGGCGAGAACGCGCTCCGATTCGTCCTCGGTAACTCCTTTCGGCAGGGTTCGGTGCGCGGCGGCGATGTGCTCGGTGATGTCGGCCATCATAGCGATGCGGCGGTGGATGTCGTCGTAAAGAAGATAGGCACCTAGCTGTGAATACAGAATCTGGCCCGCCAGGACCACGAGCGTCAATATAAGCAGGATGGGGACAACGGCGATGAAGAGATACGCAACAATGAGACGGTTGCGAAGGCTCCAGAGCAGCCTCGTTCGCCACCAACCGGCAAACCGAAAGACCACATAAACAGTCGCGAGAATTGCAAAAAATTTAAGGAAGCTGGCGAGCCCACCACTGAGATCGAGAACTGCGCAAACCGCTCCGCCAAAAATTAGCAGAATGGCAAAAATGTCGATCCGCGAGAGGCGGCGCCACGCATTTCGGAGGTTCGCAGACAGAGCAGTCATCGGGTGATCGAGAGAAATACTACTTTACCTGAAGAAGTGCCATGCGCGCAGGGCAAACGCTCCGCGAGAATCAGCGCCGGAGTTCACGCGCCAGGATGGCAGAAGACTAATTTGCTTCGTTGCGGACGCGGCTGTGCTTCACGCCGTACGTAAAATAGATGATTAAGCCGATGATGAGCCAGACGACCAAGCGTATCCACGTCACGGCCTTCAGGCCAGCCATAAGCCCGAGGGACACAATCATGCCCAGGATAGGCACGAGCGGAACGAGCGGCGTCTTGAACGGGCGCACCAGTTCCGGGCGCCGCACGCGCAGGATCCACACACCCGCGCAAACGATTACGAACGCTAACAGCGTGCCGATGCTGACGAGCTGGCCGAGATCACCGATGGGCACCAGCGCACCCACGAACGCAACGCAGAGTCCAACGATTGCGGTGGACTTCCAGGGCGTGCGGAAACGCGGATGAATATCGCCCGCCCATTTCCATAACAAGCCATCGTTCGCCATGGAATAGAATACCCGCGACTGCCCAAGCATCATGACGAGCATCACTGTGCTCAAGCCTGCGAGTGCACCGGCGTTAACCACATAGCTTCCCCACTGCACTCCGATTTCGCGCATGGCGAGGGAAACGGGAGCACCCACGTTCAGCCGTGAGTAATGCACGGTCGCTGTCAGCAGGCCCGAAACGAGCAGGTACAAAATCGTGCAAACGATTAGCGATCCGAGAATGCCGATAGGCATGTCTCTTTGCGGATTCTTTGCTTCCTGCGCCGCGGTCGAGACCGCATCAAAACCGATGTAGGCGAAGAAAACTACCCCCGCACCTCTCAATATGCCGGACCAGCCAAAAGAACCGAATGTCCCGGTATTGGGCGGAATGAAGACTTTCCAGTTGGCATGCGCGATTTCTGGATGTTTTAAAACAAACGCGCCGGCCACAGCTATAAACACGAAAACTGCCAGCAACTTCACAAAAACGACTCCCGTATTAAAATTCGCGGATTCCTTGATTCCGATGATGAGAAGCAATGTGACCGCGAGCATCGCGAGGAAGGCGATCAAGTTAAACTTGGCCGTCACAGTCGGCAGCCCGACAACCTGGTCGACGCTCATGGCGAGCGTATTTAACGGTGTCCACCGGCCCTGGTACAACACCCACTGCGCTCCCGGAACGTCGCAGATTTGCGGCGGCAAACTGATCCCGTAGTCCTGCAGGAAGGCGACGAGCGTGCTGCTCCAGCCGCTGGCGACCGTTGCGGCGCCAAACGCGTACTCCAAAATCAAGTCCCAGCCGATGATCCAAGCGATGATTTCGCCGAGCGTGGCATACCCGTAGGTGTACGCAGAACCGGCGATGGGAATCATGGACGCAAATTCCGCGTAACACAGCCCGGCGAACACGCAACCGATTCCAGCGAGCACGTACGACAGCATGATGGAGGGCCCGGCATAGAGCGCTGCCGCGGAGCCTGTCATCACAAAGATGCCTGCACCGATGATGGCTCCAATGCCCAGCGTGACGAGGTTGACGGGGCCGAGAGCGCGCTTGAGGCTGTGCTCGCCTGTATCGCCAGCCTCCTTCATCAGTGTGGTCATCGACTTCGTTCGAAACAAGGGGTTGCCCATGCAACTCCTCCTTTAGGCGCTCTGCGCCCAATTTCCTCTATCACTCACATCCGGCCAATTTGGACTTGCACATTGTAGAGGCGCAGCATGCTGTGCCCCTACGGAAAAATTTCGACATTTATTGGTTTGCCCGGGCTGACGCTCCCGAGCGTCTAGACCACAACCAGTACACCGGCAAGCCCAACAGAACGATGATCAAACCGCCGCCGGCTGTCTGTGTTTGATACAAAAGAAGCACGACCATGATGGCCGTTGCGACGATGATATAAAGCAACGGCACGAAGGGATACCCGAACGCACGATAAGGCCGCTCCGCGTCCGGTCGTTTACGGCGCAGGACAAAAATGCCGATGATCGTCAGGACGTAAAACAGGAGCACCGCGAATACGACGTAATTCAGCAGATCGCTGTACAGGTTGCCGTAGGTGACTGCGCCGGCCGCGTCCATACGGCGCGTTCTCACTAAAATCAGCACAATAATCCAGATGCCTTGAAAGATCAGCGCGCTTTGCGGAACACCTTTCTCGCTCAACTTGCCAGTTGACTTAAAGAAGAGTCCGTCGCGAGCCATCGCGTAGGAGACACGCGCACCCGCAAGGATCAGCCCGTTGTTGCACCCAAACGTCGCAATGATGATGGCGACCGCCATGATCGCTGCTCCGGGAGCGCCAAAAATGGCGCTCAGCGCAGCGGTAGCGACGCGATCGTCAGGCGCGGTCTGGATTTGAACCAGCGGCAAGACAAAGAGATAGGCGAGGTTTGCGAGGCAATAGAGCGTGATGACGATGCAAGTTCCGAAGGCCATGGAAAGCGCCACGTCGCGCTTCGGATTCTTCACTTCCGCGGCCGTGAAGCCGATGTTGTTCCAGGCGTCGGCAGAAAAAAGCGAGCCCACCTGCGCTACGCCGTAGGCGACAATCAAACCAAGCACTCCACTGGCTGCGGTGACAGTTGGAATCACTCCTCGCAAGAAATTAGCACCCGGCTCGATCGGTACCGCTCCGCGAATGGCCCAGAGGTGTGAAAAGTTCTCTGTCATCGCGCCCGCGTTTCTCCCGAAGAAAATACCGAGCACGATTAGTCCGACCAACGAGAGCGTCTTTGCGCTCGTAAAAATATTCTGGATCAGCTTCCCGAGCCGCACGCCAAGGGTATTAAGGAACGTGATCAGCGCGATCATCAGAATGCCGACGAGTTGCTGGACCGACAGGCTTATCGCGAGCCTCGAACCTAGCGCGATAGGCGGAACGACCCACGCATTCGGAGAAATGGCCGGAAACAAAACTCCGAGATAGCGCGCGAAACCCACAGCCACCGCTGCAATTGTCCCGGTCTGAATCACGAGAAACAGCGTCCAGCCGTATAAGAAGCCCCAGAGCGGGGAATACGCCTCTCGCAAATAAATATACTGCCCCCCGGCATGAGGGAACATCGCGGCGAGTTCCCCGTATGAAAGCGCGGCAGACACTGTAAGCAAACCCGTCAACACCCAGGTAAGCAGCAACCCACCGGGCGAACCCGTCTGCTTGGAAATATCCGCCGCGACGATGAAGATGCCTGAACCGATCATCGAGCCGACGACGATCATGGTGCCGTCGAACAGCCCGATGGCGCGCACGAATCCAGTTTCATTTTTTACTGAGCTTTGTGGGAGGGGATGAGTGGTGTCTGCCATTCGAACGATACCTCAGACCGCCGCCGCAGGCTTCGCGGCTTCGAGTGTCTCGATGTATTGGCGCGCGCGCTGGACCGGGTCAGGCGCGCTGAGAATCCCGCTGATCACGGCCACCGAATCGGCACCGGCTTCGATGACTGAAGCGGCTCGCTCCAGAGTGATTCCGCCAATGGCCACCAGTGGCCTGTCGGTGAGCCGGCGTACTTTGTGGAGGAAATCTAGGCCAACAAGCGGGTCAGGATTAGCTTTGCTGGAGGTGCTGAATACCGGCCCCACGGCGATATAGTCGGCCGAACTCTCCGCCGCCATCTCGAATTGCTCCAAATTGTGCGTCGAGACGCCAACGAACTTGTCGTGCCCAACGATGCGACGCGCCTGTTCTACGTCCAAATCGTCCTGGCCGACGTGAACGCCGCTTGCGCCCGACAGAAACGCTACATCAGGACGGTCATTAACAAAAAACGATGCGCCATGAAGGCGCAGTCCTTCGGCTAGCTCACGGGAGGTATCGAGATACTTGCGTGCCAACGCAGACTTATTCCGGTACTGGAACAGAAGGACTCCAGCTTCGGCCAGGCTCGCGGCGCAATCTCTTTCGGGAGAAGTAATCAACGTTGCGTCTAGTATCACATACAGCCTGGGGAGGACAAGGCGCATAGAAACTTATTTTCCGCTCGTCCCTAGCAATCTTTCGATGAAGTGCGTGTCGAATCGGCCAGCGCCAAAGTCTGCATCTGCAAGAATCCGGCGGTGCAACGGGATGGAGGTCTTAATTCCTTCGATGACGAACATTTCCAGGGCGCGCTTCATGCGCCCTATGGCCTCGGCGCGGTCGCGGCCCTTGACAATCAGCTTCGCAATCATGGAATCGTAGTAGGGCGGTATCACAGCATCGGTATAAGCCGCCGAGTCCACACGCACACCCGTCCCGCCTGGGGCCTGAAACGTAGTGATGCGCCCCGCCGAGGGCACGAACGTCTCCGGGTCCTCGGCATTGATGCGGCACTCGATGGCGTGGCCCGAGAAATTCATTTCGCCGACGGCATCGTCCAGTCCTTCGCCCGCGGCAATGCGAATCTGCGCTTTGATCAAATCTACGCCGGTCACCAGTTCGGTGACGGGATGCTCGACCTGAATACGCGCGTTCATCTCGATGAAATATATCGAGCCGTCCTCATCCATCAAAAACTCGACGGTCCCGGCATTTGTATAGCCTACCTTTTCCAGGGCCCGAACGACTTTCGCGCCCAGATCTTTCCTCTTCTTAGCGTCCATCACGGGAGAAGGCGATTCTTCGACAAGCTTCTGGTGCCGCCGCTGAATGCTGCACTCGCGTTCACCCAAATGAATGACTTTGCCGTGCTGGTCACCCAGCACCTGGAATTCGATATGCCTTGGATGTTCAAGAAACTTTTCCGCATAGACGTCCGGTGTACCGAAGGCCTGTTGCGCCTCACTCCGAGCCGTTTCGTAGGCGTTCAACAGCTCTTCCTGCTTGTGAACGACGCGCATCCCGCGCCCGCCGCCGCCGGCGGAAGCTTTAATGATTAGCGGAAAGCCAATTCTCTTAGCTTCCTTCGCTAACTGCTCCTCGCCCTCGACGACACCTTCGCTGCCGGGCACCGTGGGTACGCCCAGCGCCTTCATTTCGCGCCGCGCGCGGTCCTTTTCACCCATCATCTCGATCACTTCGGGGGTCGGGCCGATGAAGGTGATTTCGGAAGCTTCGCACACCTTTGCAAAGTTGGCATTCTCGGATAGGAAACCGTAACCCGGATGGATAGCATCCACGTTGGTGATTTCCGCCGCACTGATGACCTGGGGAATGTTGAGGTAACTTTCGCTGCTGCGCGGCGGCCCAATACACACTGCTTCGTCCGCAAACCGCACGTGCAGCGAATTCCGGTCAGCCTCGGAATAGACCGCGACGGTGGAAATGCCCAGTTCCTTGCAGGCGCAGATGACCCGCAGCGCGATTTCCCCGCGATTGGCTACTAGGATTTTCTGGAACATGGCCTCGGGCGCCGGCTACCTCTTCCGGCTAGGACGGATGCCGAACAGTGGCTGGCCGTATTCCACGGGCTGCCCGTTTTCGACAAAGATGCGTATCAATTCGCCGCTTTCGTCCGACTCGATTTCATTCATGAGCTTCATGGCTTCCACAATGCAGAGGGTCTGCCCAGACTCGACGTGCGCGCCTATCTTCACAAAGGCTTCGGCGCCCGGGCTTGGCGCCTCGTAATACGTCCCTACAATCGGTGATTTGACCAAATGCAAGTCCTCGGTTGCTCGCGGCTCGGGCCCCGCCTGAGCGCTCTGGGGAACGGTCGCCTGCCTTTCCGAAGCGCCAGGAACGATGATCTCAGGTACACCCATGGGCCGCGTGTACACCGACGCGCCTGCTGACGGTTTCTTTAGCCGGATCCTCAGGTCTCCACGCGAGTACTCGAACTCCTCCAGGTTGTGCTCGCTCATAAAACGGAGGAGTTGCTCGATTTGCTGGACTTCTGGACTGGCGATGGAAGAGCTTTCCGCTGATTTTGAGGGCTGTTTTCGTTTCATGCCTGTGTCAAAGCTCGATGAGATCCCGCGGTATGCGGGTCAGTACCTCGGTATGCCCATGGTGCACGGCGACGTCATCTTCGATGCGAATTCCCCCCACGCCTGCCATGTAGACCCCAGGTTCAATAGTCACCACAAATCCGGGTTCCAGGCGCGCTTTTTGCCCGCGCGCCAAGCGGGGATCCTCATGTACTTCCAGGCCCAATCCGTGCCCCGTGCTATGCGTGAAAAGCCGGTCTAGTTTGTAACCGGCCAAAACTTGCCGCGCTGCAGCGTCCACATCCCCGCAGCTGACCCCGGCCCTTACTGCCGCAATTGCCGCGATCTGCGCTTCCAGGACCGCCCTGTACCATTGTTTCACACGCGCCGGGGCTCTGCCAACGTACACAGTGCGTGTGATGTCGCTGCAATAGTGCGCGAGTATAGCACCCAGGTCTAGTACCACCAACTCATTTTTCTTCAATCGCTTGGCGGTAGGCCGCGCGTGCGGCAAGGCAGAGCGTTCGCCAAAAGCCACGATAGTTTCGAAGGCAGGGCCAGAGGCGCCGCTTCTCCTCATATGATATTCAATCTCCGCCGCGACCTCATTTTCCATTACCCCCGGCGTCAGCAGCTTTATCGCGCTGCTTAGAGCGTCCCCCGCCAGAATGGCCGCCTGGCGCATTCGGGCGAGTTCGGAGGGCTCTTTTCGCGCTCGAAGGGTTCCCACAAGGCCGGGAGCCGGAATCCATTTCGTGCGGGCACCGGTAGCCTTTCGAAATTGCGTCAACTGTCCAACGGAGGTTTGCGAAGGATCAAAGCCCACACGCCGAACAGCCTTCTCGCGCAGAAGCCGCCCCGTGGACTCCAGCAAGGAGCCTTTCTGTTCAATTAAGCTAACGAAAGTGGTCTCCTCGCGCACTTGCGTTGTGAACCGGCCATCCGTGATGAGGGTGGCTCCCTCATGGCTCACGATCAGCACACCGGCATCCCCCGTGAATCCGGTCAGGTAATACCAGTTGGGTGGATGAGTGACTACCAAGGCGTCGAGCTTTGCCCCGGAAATGAGCTGGATGAGAGCTTTTCGTCGAGTTTTGAAGATTGAATTCATAAATGAAGCGAGGAGACCGGGGTCTCCTCGCTTCCGTTCTCAGTTTAATGTCTCTAGTCCCGAATTACCCGGGGATAATTCGTGGTGTCAGGAAGAACAACAATTCCTGGGATTGGATGGAGACGGTTGTCCGCCTGAAGAGATTTCCAATCAGCGGCAGACTGCCGACAATAGGAACTTCCTGGATGTTGGTGTTCTGCGTCGAAACAATGATTCCTCCGATGACGACCGTCCCGCCATCCTGGACCAGCACTTTGGTCTGCGCGGACTGTGTGTCCAGCGCTGGGATGCCTTGCACGCGGGGAATACCTTGATCGATCTGTGTATTCTCGACGAGCACATCCATGAAGATCGTGCCTTCGCCGGTAATCTGTGGCGTCACTTCCAATTGCAACACGGCGTCGATGAATTGCACCGAGATCGTGTTGTTGATGGTGGTCTGAATCGGCAACTTGACGCCCTGCTTGATGACCGCCTTTTCGTTGTTCTGCGTCACGATGCGCGGCTTGGAAAGCAGCTTGCCGACACCTTTGGCTTCCGCAGCGCTGATAAAGAAGTCGAGCGCGAAGTTTGCCGATCTAAACGAGTACCCCAGGCCAGACGTCGGAACACCGGCGCCAAGGCTGGTAACCAGCGGGATTCCGCTCTGCGGCCCGCCGCCCGAGGAATTTGTAGGAACCCCGATAAGCGGAGGAGGAGGCGTTGAGTTGATCGGGCCGGGGCTTACACCGACTTGGGGCGCGCCGGAAAAGAGGTTCTGGTTATGCGTCGTGGTGCTCGCACCGGAGAAAGCCAGTTCCGTACCAATGTCTTGTGCGAAAGAGCGCGACGCGGAGATCACGCGTGCTTCGATCTCAACCTGTTGCGACTTGCGGTCGAGTTGCCGGATCAGGTTGTCGATAACGGGGAAGGTTGAAGGAATATCCCGGATGATGAGCTGATTCGAACGGTCATCCGAAATAATATCCCCTCGCGAGCTAAGGAATTTCTTGAGCGTGTCTCTCAAGGTCGAAGCTTTTGCATAGTTCAATACGCGCGTCGTGGTCGCCGGAGCAATTGCCTCCGCTTGAGCTTTTTCGAGGTCGCGCTGCGTCTCAGCTTCTGTCTTGAGCGTGGTGCGAGTCGCTATGCGCAACACGTTCCCATTGAGCTGCTTGTCGAGGCCGTTGTTCTGCAGAACGATGTCCAGAGCCTGATCCCACGGCACTTCGTCGAGCACAATCGTCAAAGATCCCTTGACCGCCGGGTCTAACACAACGTTCAAACCGCTGATTTCGTGGATCAGGCGGAAAAAATCGCGCAGATCAACGTCCTTCAGGTTCACCGAGATCGGCTCTCCCGTATACTTTCCGGGAGCAGCGGGGGCGTTCGATCCCGGCGACGTCTGCGCCTGAGCCGAGGCTGCCGCCAGCCTATTGGCAGCAGCGTTCGACACTTGGGTCGCTTGCTGCGCCGCATCTTGCGCTTTTGCCGGACGCGCTGGCTCATTCATCCCGCCAAACGAGGCCAGGACGACTGAGGGCTGGGTCAGTTCGCCGGGCAAAGCGAAGCGAGGAGCAGGAATCCGTAAAGAATTTGAGGGCCGCGCACTGGAACGCGGAACCGCCGCGCTGTATTCGAAAGCAGCGCGCGTCCTCGGCTCTTGCGCCGAAGTCACAGTCTTTGGCTCAGACGGTGCTGCACCGGGAGCTTCCGGCTGCGCTTCAAAAAGGACCACGACTGCCGTTCCATCGTGCGAGATCTGGTAAGGAGCCACGCCAGTCAGGTCGACCACCACGCGGGCAACGTTCGGCCGGTACTGTCCGAGGCGCACGTCGCGCACAGGCTCCGAGACGCCCGGAATCACCATCCTAGCTACAGCCAGTCGCGCGCCAGAGAAATCCAGCACCAACCGCTCCGGATTCTGCATCCGCAAGGCACGGACGTCGAGGCGCCCTTCGCCTTCCACGCGCACACTGGCGCGTTGCGGCGCCTGCGTTATCGCCACGCTCGAGATCACCGCGGAAGTCGCGGTCGCGCCGGCAGGCTCCTGGGTCTGAGCCAGCATGGGGCTTGCGCCCAGCACTGCGCTCGAGAGGATCAGGCAGCCACACCGAAAGGCGGGCCAATTCGTCTTCATTGCTGGTCTCCTGCACTGGAGTAAATTCTCTTGTTCACTTGGCGTTCCACCGGTTTACCAAACGCATCTTTCCCGATTTCATGGAACGAAACGCCGTCCATCGCAATCTTTTCCACGCGTCCGTCATACAACTGGTCGCCTTCACGGAGGAAATAGGTCCGCGATTGCGGGTTGGTTACCACCGCGATCATGCCGCTCGGTGCCTTCACGATGCCATCCAGCCTCAGCGTGCTCACCTGCAAGCCCGCCTTGCCTGGAGGAAGATTCGTCGCCGCCCTGGCCTGCGCCTGCTGGCGGCTCACCAAAGACTCGAACGGATCGCGCCGCGCGCCCTTTGCTTCCTCGCCTTCCTTCGGCGCGTCGGGGTTCACCGCGGTCTCGACAGGCTTGGCGGGCTTGGGAGCCTTCGCCGCTTTGTCACGTGCGGGTTTTGCCGGGCGCTTCGCCGCCGGTGCTGCTGGTTTTACAGCCTGCGGCGCAGTCTTGCCAGCGGCCGATGGCGCGGGTTTCGCACCAGCAGGAGCCGCAGGTTTGGCTTGCGCACGCAACCCAGGTGCGGCTGCCGCGAGCAAAATCCCTAGTACGAGAGTTAGTGCTGAACGCATAGATCGCTCATTCCCGCTCAGGGTTTCCCAACCGGCTTGACTGCGGACTTCGCCCCCCAACCGCCCGAAAAAGTCCATCAGATTAAAGTACGGCCCGTCCGCTTGCACCTCGAACGGCATTTCATAGTGAAACTCGCGCGGCACGATAGCCTGTGCTGTCAGCCGCCGAACCTGCACATTAGACGCGCTCGCCGCTCCCTGAATCAGCCGGATGAATTCATCCGTCTCTTTTTCTTCTGGAACGATCGTCTTGAGCGTGTCTAGTTGCTTGGAAAGAGCATCCATCTGCTGCTTCAATTCGCCGTAACGCTGCCGATAAACTTGCAACTGTTGCACTTCGGTGCTCAGGGTCGAGCGCTGCTGCACGGCCTTGTCCACCGCATCGCGCTCTTGCGCCACCGGGGAAAGTGGAATGTAAACCCCCAAGAGAAGCACTACGACCGCGATGGCCACTGCCACCAGGCCTTGCATGAACACCGACATGTCACGAAACGGATTGGCCATGGTGGTCCCTTACCCTTTCTTGGCCGGAGTCGCGGCTGGCGCGGTTTTCGTCGGCGTGTTGGCCGACTTTGCCTGCGCCGGGGCTATTGCCCCCACCTGCGGCGGACTGATCTCAGCGGACAACTGGAAATTAAATGTCTGCACAGTCGCGTTCTTGTCGTCCTGCTTCGTTTCCTTGATTTCCACCTTCTGGAAATACCCCGATCGCTTTAAAGCCGTGATGAAATTGGCCACCGCATTGACCGAAGCGGAGGCTCCTTCTATCGAGAGGGTAGTCCCCTTTCGTGTCATGGTCGTTAGCCAAAGATTCTCTGTGCGCGAAACCGTGTTCGCCACCATGTCGAGCAGGTCCTGCCCGCCGGTGCGGTCCCGTTGCAACTGCTCAATCGTTGAAACTCTTTGCTGCAGCACCTGTTTCTGCTTATCAAAGACCTCGACTTGCTGCTTGATGTTCTCGAGGTCGCTTTTCTGGGTCTGCAGCGTCTTGATTTTGTTGTTCTCGGTATTCAGCTGCTGTTGCCACGAGTAATAGAGAAAACCAAGAACCAGAACGCCGAGTACCAAACCCGCGCCAATAAACAGCACGGGAAGTGCTGCCCCCGTATCGACTGGCCGGCGCGACGCCTTCGGCCTGATTTGTCCGAGAAGGTTTATGCGGATCATGGTTAGTCAAAGCTCCTCAGTGCCAGACCCACGGCAATGGCCAGCCGCGGCGACATCTCGCGGATTTGGTCATCGCTGTGCCGGCTGGGATTGACGAGCACTTTCCGGAAGGGATTCAATTCTTCCACCGGCATGGCGAACTCTTCCCGGAGCAAGTCCACCAGCCCTGGAACGCGCGCTGTGCCGCCCGCCACGACGATGCGCTGGATATTCTCTCCGCTGGCCGTTGCCCGGAAGAAGTCAAAGGTCTTCTGAATTTCCAGCGTCAAAATGTCCGAAACGCTGCGCAAAATCTGTTGCTTTTGCTCGTCGGTCACGCTGGGAAGTGTGTCGCCTTTCTTCAGGCGCTCCGCATCTTCAAAGCTCAGGTCGAGTTCTTTCTGTAGCGCGTCCGTGTACTGGTTGCCGCCCACACTGACGTCGCGCGTAAACAGCGGAACGCCGCCGCGCACGATATTGATGTTCATTACGCTGGCGCCAATGTTCAGCAGCGCCACGGTCTGCCCGGCATCCGGCTCATAGTTCACTTCGAAGCAGTTCTGCAAGCCGAACGCATCGATGTCCACTACCACCGGCGTTTTGCCTGCCTGCGCCAGCACGTTCGTGTGGTTTAAGATCTTGTCCTTCTTGACCGCCACGAGCAGGACGTCCATCTGCGCGTCCATGGACTCGAGCAACTGGTAGCTCAGGTTCACATCGGCGATATCGAACGGGATGTGCTGGCTCGCTTCCGAAGGAATCCGGTCGTACAACTCTTCTTCCGTCATCAAAGGAAGCGGCACTCTTTTCACAATCACGGAATGTCCTGAAACCGAGGTCGCTACGTTCTTCGTCTTCACCCGCTGGGCATCGAAAATCTTGCTGATCGCGTTGGCCACCTGCGGCGCGTCCATGATCGCGCCGTCCACGACCGTGTCCTGCGCCAACGATTCCATCCCAAAGCTCACAAGCTCATAGCCGGCTTTCGTCGACTTCAGCTCCACAGCCTTAATCGAGCTTGAACCGATGTCTAGTCCTACTAGTTGCCTTGATTTTTTGCCCATGCTCATCAGCCCTCGGACTCTTTCGCATTCACTCTCGGCAAACTATCGGCGCCTCGCATGCGCCTGGCTCATCTTGCGTTCCATCCAACGATCCAGAATGGTCTTTCGCAATTTCCAACGATTACCAAGTTTGAACGCGGGGATCTCGCCTTCCGTGATGTAACGGTACAGGGTATCCGGGGAGATTCCCAGATACTGCGACGCCTGTCGCACATTCATCACTTCACGCGATTCATTCACGAGGAACGTCACCCCGGCGTCCGAACTCACGCCTAACCCCACCACTGCCAAGGCACCCCTGTTAGCGCTGCGGATTTCTGGAGGTGCGGCCCGTGCATGCTTTATGACATTCAGAACCTCAGAGCGTCAAGGGATTCTCTACCGGAGTTGCCTTAAAACTACCCCTATTCTTAGGTAGTTCTGGGGTATTGGGGGTTATTCGTACTATGAGTTGTAGGCTCGAATGACGGCGACCACTACTAATTGTATTTTTTCGCTCTTCCGACCTGTCCGTAGGGACGGTTATCCTTTGTCGTCAATCGCTCGCTTCCTCTTCTCCTAAATTCACAATTGCAGCGTTTTCCAAATCCCTGCAATGCGCGCTCGCGTTCCTTCATCCATTTTTATTTCGTCCGGCCACGGCCGCGTGAAACCCTCGGTCTTCCACTTGCGCGTCGCGTCGATTCCCATTTTCGACCCATAATCTTGCATGCGGGCCGCGTGGTCCAGCGTGTCCATTGGCCCGAATGAAAACTGCACGTCGCGTTCGGGGTCCAGCGCGCACAAGGTTTTCCACACCACTTCGTTGTAGTTGTGCACATCCACGTCGTGATCCACGACGACGATCACCTTCGTGAACATCGCCTGTCCCAGGGACCAAATCGCGTTCATGATTTTCCGCGCGTGTCCCGGATACGACTTCCGAATCGCCACAATCATTAAATTGTGGAAGATTCCTTCCGCAGGCATCGCCACATCCACAATTTCGGGGTACTGCATCTTCATCACCGGCAGAAAGACGCGTTCGACGGCGTATCCCAGGTAATAGTCTTCTTGCGGCGGCGGGCCCACCACAGTCGTCAAATAGATCGGCTCTTTGCGGTGGGTCACGCACTCCACGTGGAAGGCAGGGTATTCGCCTTCCAAAGAGTAAAATCCCGTGTGATCCCCGAACGGCCCTTCCGCCCGCATCTCATTCAAATTCACGTAGCCTTCCAGCACAATCTCCGCATTCGCCGGCACCTCGAGATCATTCGTTTCGCACGCCACCATCTCCACGGGTTCGCGCCGCAAGAACCCTGCGAACATCATTTCATCTAAATCCGGCGGGATGGGCAGCATCCCCGAGAGCGCCGTAGCCGGGTCAGCTCCAATCGCCACGCTCACGGGAATTCGCCCTTCCGGACTCTTTGCCCTGGCTCGTCGAAAATGTTCCGCCCCGTGTTTTTGCGTCTGCCAGTGCATCCCCGTGGTCCGCTCGTCGTAAACCTGCATGCGGTACATGCCGACATTTCGCTTGCCCGTCTCTGGATTTTTCGTAAACACTAGCGGGAACGTAATAAACCGTCCCCCATCCTGCGGCCAGCATTTCAAAACTGGAAAATCAAAAAGGTTTACATCTTCGCCGTGATGCATCACTTCCTTGCAATCGCCTGTTTTCACGCTCTTCGGAAAAAACGACCCCAACTCCGCCAACTTGGGCAACATCTTGATTTTGTCGAAAAGCCCCTGAGGTGTCTCCATCTTCAAAAAACCCTGAATCCGCGCCGCCACCTCGTCCAATTCGGACACTTCAAACGCTAGCGCCATTCGTCGCACGCTTCCAAACGTATTCACCAGCAACGGCACGCGCGAGCCCTTTGGCTTCTCAAACAACAGCGCCGGCCCCACACTGTCTGGCAGCCGGTTTTTGTCTCGCGCCACGCGCTGCGTAACTTCCGTAATCTCCAGCACCGGGTCAACCTCTGCGCGAATCCGCTTCAGTTCCCCCTCCTTCTCCAGTTTCTGAACAAACTCCCGCAAGTCCCGATGCGCCAATTCTGTTCCTCCTCTTCTCTGCTTTTGCTTTCACCTGCGGTGGGCAACCCGAATGGAAGACTCTAGCACGGCAGTGCGTTGGCACAGAAACACAGTCGCCTACAAACTCTCCTCACTGAACCCGTGCATCAAATACGCCGGTTTCAACCCGTCCAGCGCGTTTGACCTGAACAAATATTCTGTACTCTCCAGGCTTCGGGAAACCGTATGGAAAACTGACTTCCGGCTCTAGAGAACCTGCCGCCATCGGCATCGCTATCCCGCTCGGCATGCTTCTATCTAGGGGGCCGGCTCGCCCCGTAGCGCCCGCGTTCGCCAATTCTAGCGCTGCCATCGAAGCAGATCCTGCCGGATGAATGTGCGCAAACACGCCCATGTCCGAGCTCACAAACTCCGCGTGTCCCGCCATTCCCATGTACGGCTCCATCTCCGTGGAGGGTTTCCCCTCCTTATCCTCAATTCTAAATTTGAAGACCGTCGCTGTGTTTGCCATAAGAGGCCCGATTCCTTTTTCCCACACAATCCGCCCACCACCAGCAAGCGGCGCAACGCTCGCATCGCTTGGGTGCGCCGCTAACGCCAGCCCGGTCCATGTCGAATCATCGCCAGCAAGTGGCTTACCAGCAATCTGGGGCAAATCCAGCTGGCCGACAAGCGTCCACGGAAATCCCGCCTTGTCCACAACGTCAGCAAAAACCTGGTAATGCCCCGCCGGCATGTTAGGCAAATAATCGACAAACGCTGCGCCTTCCGCGCGTTCCGGATGCAAATGCCACATGCCGTCCATTCCCGGGGTACTGATCAAAAACAAATGCATCAAATGATTGTGATCGGGAATCACATCTTCCATCTTCACTCTCTCCGACCACTCCGGATCTTGCCCCTTGGCTCGAATCACCAGCCGGTTTCCGTTCTCCAGCCGCGTCTCGGCTTCCGGCGGCTTGAAGAAATTCACGCCGCGCTTGTAGTTCGAAGCTTCCGCGCCCCACCACGCTTTTCCCAAATAGAGTATTCCCAACACGATCACGGCCGTAACGGCCATCACGATCCGCGCGCGTCGCGCCTTCGCGGGCGACGGCGACTCACCCGGCTCCAAACTTCCCTCACGAGAAGCCGCTCCGGCGATAAACACCAGCCCAATCGCGAGGAACACCATCAAGAACCCGAGAATCCCTCCCAGGGTTCGCTCCATCGGAAGGGTCCTCTGCGCAAACGCAGGCACGGGCACCGCAAGCTCTCCTTTCCCCTTGCTGCCCTCGACCGAAACGCGCACCTTCAGCGCGCCAAATTCCATCAGCCACAAACTCCCCGTGAAGAACTGCGGATCTTCCCTTGACCTCTCCGCCACGTCCGGCGTTGGTGGCAAGTTCGACCCCGCCCCGCTCAACCGCATTGGCACAATCTCAATCCTGTGCACCTCGTTCGACGCACTACGCACCTGAATCTCGGCGATTCCCGGAATCACCTGCGGCACTCGCACGGCCACATAAAGGTGATAAGGCCCCGCATTCCCCTCGAAAAACACATCTGGACTTCCCACATGAGCGCTTACAGAAAGCGCCGCCACCAACACAAGTGCAAGAATCCCGATCGTCCGTCGACGCATGAATCTCCTCAATTCAAATCGCATTAAAAACAGAATCGGTACGTGAGAAAAGAGAACCGCTCAAGCCGCTGCCTCACCTGCGCATCCATCGCATCCAGTCGCCCCAAGCCAATCCGAGCCGCGCAGTGATCACGCTAAACACGAGCGCCAAGATCGTCAACGCCCAAAACCGCCCACGCGTCTCTAAGTTCCTGAACTGGTACGGATCATAAAGGAAATTCGCCGGATCAAAATACGCAAAGTACGCCGTCCCGAAAAACCAATTCCGCGAACCCGGCGACATCAGAAAATCTGCAAACGGCCACTGCACCGCCAGAAAACTCAGCACAAAAGCTGGCCCCGTCACCGCCGCAATCTTCCATCTTCCCCACTGCCCTGTCCTGCGCCACAAAAGATCAACCACAATCGCAGGCACAATCAGCAACAACGGAAACCGCAGCGGCACCAAATGCGTAACGTGTTGATACACCGGCCCCAACTTTGGTTCCGCCGGAAATAGCGGCAGGATCCACTGAAACGCCAACAAGGTCGCCGTATAAATCCCCGCGACCGTCGCGCAGCCCCACCTCCACTGCGAACCCCACGCCGGGGCAATCAGCACCGCTGGAATGGCAATCGCCACCGCCAGGTAGCACGCCGCATTATGCATTTCCGTTGGCCAAGTACTGCCTGTCAGAATCGTTCCCAGCTGCGCCAGGCAACCCGCTCCAATAAAAAGTAAAAGCGCCCTCAGCTCACAATCTTCACGTCCAACCCATACGCGTTGTGCCACCAATTGTCGAACGGCGCGGACGTAAGCATCGCGATGCATCCCCAAACTGCGATGAACGTCCCCAGCGGCCCGCGGAATCCCCAAATCTTCACTGACGCGTCTTGCGTCCTCGCATCGCGTCCAAACGTGGCCGTCAGAATCGTGTAAGCGCACGCGATTCCCACCAGCACACCAGTCATCTGAATCATGAGGTGCGCCGGAGTCCAAAACGTGTCCCTCCCAATCGACATGTGCCACGAAATATCCAACGGCCCGCCAATCATCCCGCACACCACGCCCGCCACCATGCACCAAATCGTCCACGGCACGGACTCCACCTTCGCGCCAATGCCTGCGCCAATCCGCGCCGACATCGGCGGTCTCGCAATATGTTGTCCAAAAGGAATCGATTGACCCATCGCTTCCAACTCCGCTACGGCCACCACCGGCGGCATTTTCGCTGCCGTGCCGCGAGTCTACACTGCGCCGCCTTTTCTGCAAACCGGCCTCCGGCCCAGTTGCATCAACATCCGTTCCTCGATTTTATGATAGACAATCCCCGCCGAAACCGACGACCTAACCGTACATAACAGAACAGACTCGCTTGTTGGCGAAGCCTAGAATCAAGTTAGCAAGCTTCGGCAGCCAAAGTACTTGGAACATTCGTCCCGCAACTTCGTACTACTTACTTAAGGCTCTGCCGCTCTCCGTCTCTCAATGGCGCAGCCCTGGGGGCGTTCATGAAATCGTCCATCACCCATCTAAAGCAAGTCTTCCGCCGCCTCGCGCACGCTCCACTCTTTACCGCCATCACGCTTATCACGCTCGCTGCCGGAGTCGGCGGCAACACGGTCGTTTTCAGCGTCCTCGAGAGCGTCCTCCTCAAGCCTCTTCCCTATCCCAAGCCCAACGAACTCATCGGCGTCTGGCACACCGCCCCTGGCATCAACATCACCGATCTCAACATGGCGCCCTCCAACTACTTCATCTATCGCGAACAGAACCAAACTTTTCAGGACATTGGTGTCTACCAAGGGGATGCCGTCAGCATTACAGGCCTTGCCGAGCCCGAACGCCTTGACGCCCTCGATGTCTCCGACGCCATCATTCCCTTGCTCGGCATTCCGCCCATGTTGGGCCGCTCCTTCACACGCCAGGACGATTCGCCCGGCTCGCCGGACACCGTGATGATCACATACGGCTTTTGGAAAAAGAAATTTGCAGGCTCCAGCTCCGTCATCGGCCAATCCATCACCCTCGACGGCAAATCGCGCGAAATTATCGGCGTTCTCTCTCAACGCTTTCATTTTCTCGATTGGAAGGATCCCGCCGTCATTCTTCCCTTCAAATGGGACCGCAACAAGATCAATCTCGGCAACTTCAGCTACGAGGGTATCGCCCGCCTCAAACCCGGTGCCACCATGGAACAAGCCAGCGCCGACATAGCTCGCATGCTGCCCATCGTCTCGCGCACTTTTCCCGCCCCTCCCGGTTTCAGTGCCAAGATTTTTGAAGACGCTCGCATCGGTCCGAATCTCCGTCCCCTGAAGAAGGATGTCGTCGGCGACGTTGGCAGCACCCTCTGGGTGCTCATGGGCTCCATCGGCCTCGTCCTGCTCATCGCGTGCGCGAACGTCGCAAACCTTCTCCTCGTCCGCGTCGAAGGCCGCCGCCAGGAACTGGCCGTCCGCTCCGCTCTTGGCGCCAGCCCGTACCGCATCGCTGGCGAACTTTTTCTGGAGAGCATTACCCTAGGTTTCTTTGGCAGCGCCATTGGATTGGGACTCGCTTACGCGGCTTTACGCGTCCTGGTCCTCATTGCACCCGACGGACTTCCCCGCATCAACGAAATCGGCATGGACGGCTCGGTCTTGCTCTTCACTTTTGTCATTTCCATTCTCGCCAGCGTGCTCTTCGGCGCCATCCCCATTTTCAAATATGCCGGCGTCCGCCTTAGCACCGGCATTCGCGAAGGTGGCCGCGCCAACAGTGGAAGCCGCGAACAGCATCGCGCCCGCAGCGTTCTCGTCGTCGTGCAAGTCGCCCTTGCGCTGGTTCTGCTCATCTGCTCCGGCCTCATGATTCGCACGTTTCGCGCGCTCACCCACGTCAATCCCGGCTTCACTCAGCCCGCTCAATTGCAAACCTTCCGTATCGGCATACCGAATAATCAAGTCAAGGACGACGAGACCGTCGTGCGCACGTTCGAAGAGATGCGTAGCAAAATCGCAACGATTCCAGGCGTTTCCGCTGTCACCCTGTCAACCGTGTTCCCGATGGATGGCAACTCCAGCAACGACCTTGTCTACGCGCAGGATCGCGCGTACTCAGAAGGCCAAATTCCTCCGATTCGCCGCTTCGCCTTCGTCATTCCCGGATTCTTTTCCACCCAGGGCACTCCACTCGTTGCCGGACGCGACTTCACATGGACGGACATCTATCAAAAGCTTCCCGTCGCCGTCATTTCTGAAAATTTCGCTCGCGAGTATTGGGATTCCCCCGCCAACGCCATCGGCAAACGCATCCGTGTCGCCACGACCGACGACTGGCGCGAAATCATCGGCGTCGCGGCCAACGTTTACGGCGACGGTGTCAGCAAGACTCCTCCATCCATGGTCTATTGGCCCATTATGCGGGTTCGCTTCGAGGGCCAGCCGCACGACGTTGCGAACTACACAGCCTTCGGCATTCGCAGCCCGCGCGCCGGCTCGGATTCGTTTCTAAAAGAAGTCCGCGAAGCTGTCTGGTCCGTGAACCCCAATCTCCCGCTGGCCAGCGTTCATACCCTCGAGTACTACCACACGCGCTCCATGGCCCGCACTTCCTTCACTCTGATCATGCTCGCCGTCGCCGGCGGCATGGCGCTCCTCCTCGGCGTGGTCGGCATCTACGGCGTCATCGCCTGTTCCGTCTCCCAGCGCGTCCGCGAAATCGGCATCC
>WNFS01001772.1_pt1 | contig 19816 bp, 15 predicted proteins | sample 5400141 | NCBI WGS metagenome assembly WNFS01 (sample SAMN13153358, study PRJNA577476) | soil metagenome | isolation source: 60 cm saprolite under Madrone tree | place: USA:California | collected 2016-06-14
CAGTTCCTCGAGAGGCTGGGTTTCGCGCAGCTGGCCGTTGACGATGGCTTCGCAGGGTTCGCAGTACTCGTTGATGACGCCGTCCGTGCTCCAGGTCAGGTTGTAGTTGAGGGCATTGGACGGAAATTTCGGCAAGGCGCCGACGCGCATGCGAACGTCCTGCAGCTGGTCGAAGCGCGAGGCCAGGTCGCTGGCCACGATGGTGATGAACCCGGGGGCCAATCCGCATTGCGGAATGAACGCGGTGCGGGCGCCTTCGGCCAACTGCTTTACGGCGCGGGTGCTCGCAACGTCCTCGGTCAGATCGAGGTAGTGCGCGCCGGCCGCCTTGGCCGCCTCGGCGATGGTGCGGGTGGCGTGATAGGGCGCGGCGCTCAACACGGCGAACTTGCCGGTCAGTATCTTGCGCAAGGCGTCGCCCTGTGTGATGTCGGCGGCGATTTTGGCGATGGGCGCCGCCGTCTCCAGGCGCTCCAGCTGGTGCTGCGAGCGGTCAACGACCGTCACCGAGTAATCGCCGGACCCGCCCAGCAGTTCCGCGATCATGGAGCCGATTTTGCCCGCGCCTACGATAACGATGTCTTTCATGTCGCCTCCCAGTATTGGGCGCCATTCTTGATGGGAAACCCTGCGAATGGTAGGGTCGTTTCAGACGTTTTTACGGTATATTTACGTCATTACGTAGGAAAAAGACGGCGAAGTGCCGATCCACACGGTAGACGAATGGACGCCATAGACGAAAAGCTGGTTCTGGCCTTGCGGGAAAACGGCCGCGCCTCAACTGCGCAATTGGCCCGATTGGTCGGGCGCTCGCGCACCAGCGTGCAGAGCCGCATCGAACGGCTGGAGAAGCACGGGATCATCGTGGGCTATACCGCCCTGATGGCGCCTGAACATGGCCTTGGCGCCGTACGCGCGCACGTCATGATCAAAGTAGGTCCGAAGGAAGCGCGCGCGGTCAGCGCGGCGCTGCGCGCCATTCCCCAAGTGCGCGTGCTGCATTCGGTGAGCGGCGACGTGGATCTCATCGCCGTCGCGGCCACCGCATCGGTCGCCGAGATGGACCAAGTCATCGATCGTATCGGCGCGTTGGACGGCGTCGAGCGGACCACATCGTCGATCATTCTGTCGACGAAATTCGAGCGCTGAGGGTCCTCCGAAATGAAGGTGCGGTATCGGTTTCAGTCAACGCCTGAACGGCAGGCCCGTATAGTCCGAATCATTAGTTGCGCTAAAGCACATCGTTGAAGAATTGGATGACGTCCGATCTCGGCGCAGGCTACATTGCCGATGCGTTCTGAACGGTTGAGGCCGAGAAATATGAGTGCACGCAATGCCGGAATCTGAGCGAGGCCGTCAGCCGCGGATGGACGGACGCGTCGCGATCGTCACTGGAGCGGGACGAGGAATTGGGCGCGCCGTCGCAGCCACCTTGGCCGCACGCGGTTATCGAGTCATGGCGGTCTCGCGGACCCTAGCCGATCTGCGCACGCTCGCCGACGAAACCGGTGTCGAATACCTGGCGGAGAGCGTTGCCACGGGTGAGGGATGCGAGCGCATCATCGCTCAAACACGCAGTCGCCTCGGGCCGATCGATGTGCTCGTCAATAACGCCGGTGTGCTCTCGGCGGCCGAGCGCGCGGTGTGGGACGAGGACCCTTCGGTGTGGCACGAGATCTTCGCCACCAATCTGCATGGGCCCTTCGAGCTCATCCGGCGTGCGGCCCGGGATATGGTCGGGCGCCGCTCGGGACGAATTGTGATCGTCAGCTCCAATGCGGGAGAATTCGGCGTTGCCGCGCAACCGGCCTATTGCGCCTCGCGCAGCGGACTGCTCGGGCTGATGCGTGCGGTAGCGCAGGATGTCGGACCGTACGGCGTCACCTGCAACGCGGTGTTGCCGGGCTGGACCAAGACGCCGATGGCGGACGATCTGGTCCGTCAAATGGCTGCTGCCAAGGGAAGAAGCTTCGATGAGACGTGGGCTGAGGCGGTGGCCGCCTACCCGGCGCAGCGTCCGCTGGACCCGCAAGAAATCGCCGACACGATCGCCTTTCTCGCCTCTGATGCCGCGAGCGGGATCAATGGCGAAACGGTGAAGATTGCCCTCGGCGGTGTCTGGTGAGCCCGCTCGACTACTGGATTCGCCGCTCGCCCTTTTTCGACGGTGCGCGTCGGGCGGGGTGCTCGCGGTACTCCTTTGCGAATCACATGTATCAGCCGGCCGCATATAAAGATCAAGATCCGTTGGCGACATATTGGCAACTCGTCAACGGCGTCACCCTCTGGGACGTCGGCACTGAGCGCCAGGTCGAAATCACGGGTTCCGACGCGCTCGCGTTCGCCAACTCTCTGACCCCGCGCGATCTGACCGCGTGCCGGGTCGGCCGCTGCTGCTACACGCTGATCACGACGCAGGAAGGCGGCATCGTCAATGATCCAGTGCTGCTGCGCCTGAACGACAATCATTTCTGGCTATCGACCTCCGACAGCGACTTGCTCTTGTGGGTCAAGGGCGTGGCAGTTCACTCGGGCCTTGACGTGCAAGTGAGTGAACCGGACGTCTCCCCGGTGCAGATTCAAGGGCCGCATTCATCCGCCGTCATGCAGGCGTTGTTCGGCGGACGTGTGGCCCTTGCGCCTTATGAATTCGTGCAGACCGATCTTGACGGCATGCCGGTGATCGCATCGCGCACGGGATGGAGCGGCGAGGTTGGCTACGAGATTTTCCTGCGTGACAGCCGCCACGGCGACGCGCTCTGGGATCGGGTACTCGCCGCAGGGGAGCCGTTCCAGATTACCGTGACCGGACCCTCCGATGCCAACCGGGTGGAAGCCGGCATCCTGGCCTACCGCTCCGACATGGATCTGCGGACAAATCCCTTCGAGGTCGGTCTGGAGCGGTTCGTCAATCTTGATGCGCCCGCCGACTTCATCGGCAAGGACGCACTGCTCAAGGTTCGCACGCAGGGAATTACCCGCAAGCTCATCGGCATCCGCATCCTGGGCGACGCTCTGCCTGCCCCTTTCGAGGAGCGCTGGCCGGTCTTGATCGACGGCGTGCCCGCGGGTGAGGTGACGGTGGCCGTTTACTCGCCGCGACTCAAGATGAATATCGGCTATGCCATGGTGCCGATCGGCAGCACGGCGCCGGATACGCGGCTCGATATCGAGGCGCCGTGGGGGCGGGCGGGCGCCATCGTGAGCGCGACGCCGTTCATCAAACGGCGGTGACGATGAGCAGCAGCAGAAGTCCCGCAGCGGGCAGCGCCAATAGCGGCACGCTTCGGAAGCCCTTGAGCGGGCCGTAGCGCCGGCACGCGATTCCCGTCAACACGCCGCCGATACCGGCGCCGAAGGCCGCACCCAGCGGCGGAATGGCCGCGAGCCAACCGCCTTCGAGCACCGAGAAACGCCGCTCCTGAATCAGATACAGAAATGCCCAATTGGAAATCAGATAAAACACATAGTTCATCGTCATGTATGACAATGTCAGCAGCAGTACATTGCGGTTTCCCAGCAGGCGCAAGACCTGGCGCGCAGTGATCGAATGGCTCGCCTTGGGGACGCCGTGATTGCCGATTTCGGCGAGCTCTTGCGGCGTCACGGCCGGGTGCTCGCTCGGCGCTTCGCGTCCGTACCGCGCCCACCACACGACGAAGCCGAGCGCCGGAAGCGTGGTCCAAAACAAGGCGCTGCGCCATCCGAAAAAGTGCATGAGCGAGGCGATCAACGGCGGCGTGGCGGCCGCCCCGAGCTGCAATCCCATCGTCTGCAGACCGACCACCAACGCCCAGCGGTCGGCCGGAAACCATTGCTGGAAGACGCCCGCAGAGACGGGAAACGTGGCTGCTTGAGACACCCCGAGCAGAACCTGCAGCGAAAAAAGGCAAGCGAATAGCGTCGTGCCGGTGAACAGCGACGGTGCCAGCGGAGTCGCGAGCATGGCGATCACGGCCGCGAGTCCCATCAGCACCAAAGTGCCGCGGGCGCCCCAACGCTCCGCAAAGATGCCGATGGGAATCTGGAACACCGCATAGCCGACCACAAACCCTTGTTCGAGCCAGCCGATCTGCAGCTGAGTGAGCCCCAGGTCCGGCATCATCGGCGCTGCTGCGACGGTGATGCTCTTCTGCTGCAGATAGGCAATGAATCCAAAGCCGAACAGAAAGGCGAAGATTCGCCAGCGGACTCTGATGCGGCCGGCCGGATTCATGTTGCGTGCGGCTCGGCTCGAGCGTCGCGTTCCCTATCGATGAGCTGGCGCAAGCGTCGGCGAAACCGCAGCGGCGCGGAGTCGATTGCGATATCGATGTTCGGGGAATGCGTGGTCGCGAAGCCCTGCTGTACGGCATTGAGAATGACGCGATCTTCCTCGAAGGCGCTGCGCACGCCGTCGGCCAACAGACGCGAAGCCTGCGGATCATCGGGCAGAACGTTGCGCATTTGGAACCAATAGTAACGGGTGTGCTGCTCATCCACGGGGGTCAAGAAATTGTACGAGTCCATCACGAAGGCGGACTCGTGATGTTCGGCTTCCGGGCCGCCGGCGCCCGACGGCACGAACACGGCCTTGATGAGCGCATGACTCGGATAACGGACTTCGTAGTGCTGCAATCGATCGCACACGCCGGAGAAGCGAACGAAGGGAACATAGATGGGCGCGACGTCGACCTCGCGCATCCAGCGAAACGCGGTCACGCCGGCCGGGTCTGCCTTGACCTGTACCGCCTCGGATTCGCAGGCTGCGTTGCCGAAAGAACCGGGATGAACCCAGGCAACGTGCGATGGGTCCAGCAAATTGTCAGTCATGTAGAGGTAATTACAATCGACCGTCATCGCATCGCCACGGGTGATTCCCCAGGAGGGATCGGCGTAATGGTCGACGCCGAATATGGCCGACGGCTGCGCCAATTGCGCATCGCCCATCCAGACCCACAACAAGCCGTAGCGCGAGACAATGGGATAGCTGTGCACGCGCGCTCCCTTCGGAATGCGGTCGGCGCAGGGCAGGCGTACGCACTGTCCGCTGCCGTCATATGTCATGCCGTGATAAGCGCATTCGACGTTGTCGCCTTTGATGCGCCCCATGGACAGCGGCAATTTGCGGTGCACGCAGGCGTCTTCGAGCGCAACCGGACTACCGTCGGTTTTGCGGTACAGCACGATCCGCTCATTCAGCATCTTGACCGGCATGAGCCCATCCTTGAGCTCAGCGTCCAGGGCCGCCACGTACCATGCATTGTGCAAGAACATCTTGTCAGCCTCGTGAATCGATTGATGCCACCGGTGCGGCGGACTCAGGTGCGCCGAGACGCCGCGCCATGTATTGAATGATGTCCCAAACAGTGCCCTCCGCATGATCGGGCGCGAGCGGGCCCGGGACGTAGGAGCGGCTGGTGAGCCCGCGCTGCAGCCGCTCGAGCTGCGCGCGGTCTTCGGCGCAGAATTCCTTGCAAAATTGAAGGTAGCTCTCGACCCCGGGGGACTTAGGATCATCGGCAATGCCGGTAATGCCCCAGCGGATTGCGACGCTGTCGGCCGTCAGGGGGCGTATGCACATGTACAAGGTGAAGTCGGGGCAGAATCCGACCACGAAACTCGGATAAACGCAGTAAAAAACGTCGGAGCGCCGTTCTTGAAGCGTCAGGTCCGGATGATAAGGCCCTCGCTCCGGACATTGCGGGTGAAAATTCGCGCGGTAGCCCGTGAAGGCATCGCCGTCGGGCAGTTTCTCGCATAAACCCGTCGGGGTGACCGGGTGCAGCGTCTTCGCGTGCAGGGGGCTCAAGTGGTACCCCTCCATGAAATTCTCCACCAGGCATTTCCAATTCGTCTGCCATACCTCCTGAGCCTCATAGAGAAATTGCTGCTCCGACGGATGGTAGTTGCGGATGTAAGGCTCGGTCGGCGACAAGGCGGCTCCAAGGGCCGGCGCTGCGCCGTCGAGATTGACGAATATGTAGCCCTGCCAAATTTCGCTGGCAAATTGCGGCAGCCGGCATGCCGCCTTGCTGAAGTGCTCGCCGTCCTTGATGAGCGGCGCCGCCAGCAACCGGCCATCGAGCGCATATGTCCAGCCATGATAGCCGCACACGAAGCGGGCGGCGTGGCCGGCGCTTAAGGTGGCCACCGGACTGCCGCGGTGGCGGCAGACGTTGGACAGCACGCGCACCGTGGCGGTGGTGTCTCTGACGATCAGCAACTGCTCGTCCACCAGTTCGGCCGTGAAGTAATCGCCGACATTGGGGATGGCGCCGATGTGGCCCAAGCAAATCCACTGGGTGCGAAACAGCGCCTCGCGTTCAAATTCGAGGTATTCGCGCGATGTATAGAAGGCTGAGGGCAAGGCGCGTGCCTGATCCCGCGGCACCTGCCGCACAACCGCGAGCTCGGCGCGGAGTCTTTGCACCTCGGAAACGTCTGCGCCGCGCGCTTGAACAGTTGCCATGGCCGCTACTCCGCCGCCGACAGGCAATCGCCGACGAAGTCCCCATCACGGACCGCAGCGACAATGTCCCGCATGTTGAAGATCCGCGTCCCTTCCTCGCCGATGTGCAACAGCGGCAGCAGCAGTTCGTATACCCGGCGAGGCCCGATGCCTAAGTCCGCGGGCACCAGACGGCGGCGAGCCATCGCCCACACGGCTATCGCCATTTCGAGCGCCGCCTCCTCCCAGGCCCGATCGATGACCGTCTTGGTTTGCGTTACCGACAGCGGCAGCAGACTGGTCACATCCTCGACCCCGTCGGCCATATGGCCCACATAGTGCAGGATCACGGGTGCGGCCGCGGCCAGCAGCGAACCCATTCGGGCCGAACCGATGTAGTTCAAATTGAGCGAGAGAATCCCGCCATCGGCGGCATCCTCGGCGGCGAGGCCCACCGGCAGCCCGGTGAACGGCGGCGACTGCAGTTTCAGCGCACGCTCCATGCTCTGCACGGACACCTTGGCCAGTGCCTGGCGCAGCGAGTCCATGGCGAGCGCAGGCAACAGCGACACCATGCTCGATGAGGTAAAGAGTTCGCCGGATTCCAAGTCCACCAGCGGATTGTCAGCGGACGAATTGATCTCCAGCTCAAATTGGGTCTTGGTCCATTCCCACACTTCGTAACCCGCGCCGTGGATTTGTGTGATGCTGCGAAAACCTAAGGGATCTTGCAGGAAGCGCGTCTGATCCGGATTATGTAGGGCACTGCCTTTGAGCAGCTGCGCGAGATTCATGCGGGACCGCGCCTGACCTGCACCCCGATCGCCGCCCGCGGCCTGCTCGGCCTGCGCACGCAGGCCGCCGCGAAATCCCTCCAGCGCCGAGGCGGCGGCCAAATCGAATGCCACGAGCAGGCGCTCGGCTTCCGTTAGGACCAGCGCGCCGTCGCCCAAGGCGAAGCTGTTGTTATCGATCAGCGATACGGATTCTTTGGGAGCCAAATCGAAGGGCGTCGGCAAGACGGGGGCACGATCATCCAGCGAGATCCCGAGCAACGCGAGGCTCAACTGCGACAGCGGCGTAAGATCGGCCGTACCAAAAGCGGTATCGGCGCGAACCGTCGGCATACGCGGAGCGGCATAGAGCTCGAGCAAGCGCTCGACCAGAGCCGGCCGCATGCCAGTGCGGCCGCCCGCTACCATGTTGATCAAGACTACGAGCGCGGCGCGCACCACCGGATCGGAAATCGGCGGCCCGGGAAAATCGGTGGCCTCGCTGATGATCATCCGATTGCTGAACGCGGCGAGATCCCGCGCAGCAACGGCGACATCTTTTTGCGATCCGATGCCGGTGTTGGTGCCATAGATCTTGGCGCCCGCCGCCATGTGCCGCTCCACGATGGCGCGCGATGCAGCGATGCGCTCCCAGGCCTCGGGCGCGAGGTCAACCACGCCCGAACAGGCCGAGAGCTCGCGAATGCGCGCGATCGAAAGCTGCTTGCCGTTGAAAACATGAAGCGGTGGCATGGTCTTCAGCCGATCAGAATTTGTACGCGAGGCGCAGCCCCAGGGTGCGCGGCCGATTGACGGTCACGAGACGAACGAAGTCGAAGCCGTTGACGTAAAGCTGGGCCCGCGTGTCGGTGAGGTTCTCGCCGACGAGGTCAACGCCCCACGCACCCTTCTTGACGCCCACGGCGGCGTCATACGTGGTATAGCCGTGCTGATCCTGCCGCGGCGATTCGAAGGCGCCCTGGGTGATGACCGATGCGTACGAGTGGGCCGAGTGTTGCGCGGCCACCTGCCAGTAACCCGCATATTGACCGAAGGGAACGTCGTAGCGAATTCGAATGTTTCCTTGGAAGGGCGGCGATTGCGCGAGTGTACTGCCAAGGCCGGCCGTCGGAAACAACGAGACCGGGACGCCGCTGTTGCCGGCCAGGGTGGGCGCGGTTTGCTGCGAACTGCTGTTCCAAGCAAAGGATGACATGATGGACAGATGTTCGGTGGCATTCACGATGAGGTCGCCCTCGACGCCGCGGACCCGGTAGTCGGGCCCGTTTGCGGTGAAGATCTGATTGCCGTACAAACCGGGGTCGAATATGGCCAGCTGCACGTTGTACCAATCTTCTTGGTACAGCGCTCCGTTGAACTGCACGTGCTGATCGAACCATGAGGTCTTCCAGCCGATTTCCTTGTTCTTGAGCGTATCCGGGGCGTAGAAGAGCGGAATCTCGAATTTACCGTACAACGGAGAATTCGGCGTAATGACGCCTTGGCCGCGATTGAAGCCCCCGGGTCTGAAGCCTTCCGAATAGGTGGCGTAGAGCAGAGCGTGGTCGGCGAGCTTCCAGCTAAGATTCACCTTGCTCTTGTGGCCGGAGAAAGTTTTATGGAGGTTGTCGGCATCCAGATTCTTGCCGTTTTGACATTGACCGGTGGGTACATTGCGGCAGCCGTAGCCGGAGTTCGCGGAACCTAGTTCATAGGTGTTCATGCTATACAGGCGAGTGCCGACCGACAGGGTCAATTGCTTGGGGATGAGATCGAAGGTCAGTTCGCCGAAGGCGGCCTTCTGCTTGTAGCCGCGGGTAATGTCGTCAAAGAACACGTCGCCGGCCGGACGCACCGATGGATCGATTTGCGTAGTGCCTGCGAGCGGCGCCTGGCCGTTGAAGCCCGCCGCCGGATTGCCGTAGAACCAGTTGGTATTGTCTCTGATTTTATAGTCTTCCCAGAACAACCCGAAGATGCCGCGCGCCCGATACTCGTCGGACGTGCTCAAGCGCAATTCATGCGTTTGGTGAGTATTCTGTTCATCGTCGCGCCAAACGGCGCTGGGCGAGTAGCACACATTGGTAGTTCCCGTGCCGCCCACCGAGGGTCCGTTGCACTGATAGTAGGCGGCATAAACACCCCGCGCATAGGCAGTGTAATCCGTCACCTGACTGACTTTGCGATCGAGATAGCCGCCGGTGTAGACCACCTTCAACGGCCCGATGTTGCCGTTGACCGTCCAGGCGGTATCCTCAAATTGATCCTTGTCGCTCGAGGGGTTGTACTGCTGCACGTTCAGGTCGCCCAAGCTAGGGTCATAGGCGAACACGCCGTCCGCCTCGAGCCTCTGGTAACTCTGCTGCAGCAGGAGATTCCAGTCGTCGCTGAACTTGGCGAATGCCGATACGCGAATACCCTGGTAGGTCGTGGGGTTGTAAGCGTGGTTGACCAACCCATTGTTCGATACTGTCGCGCTGCCGGGCGGCACGACGCCGCCGAAATAGTCGACGATGCCGATATCGGTCCCCGAGCGGGCGAAAGTGCCCGGCACGTTGTGGATATAGCCGCCCCGGGCGTCGTCGTAGATCACAGCCCGCAGCGCCACGGTGTCGGCGATCAACGGCACGTTCAGGTAGGCCTCCAGGCTGCTGCTGGGATCACCATGGGCGGTGGTGGAATAACTGGCGTTGAATCCTGCTTCGGTGGCGTTGAGTTTGGGCTTGTTGGTGATGTATCGAACGGCCCCCGCTTGGGCGCCGGCGCCGTATAAGGTGCCCTGAGGACCCTCCAGCACTTCGATGCGTTCGAGATCGGCGGCGTAGATATCGAGGTTGCGACCGGGGAGCTGGGCCGACTGGTCATCCAGATACACCGCGACGTTCGGGAAACTGTTGATTCCGCCGCCCCCCTGATTGCCACCCTGCGTGGTCGAGAGGCCGCGCATGTAGATCTCGTTCTGTCCGGGTCCCTTGCTGGCGGTGCTCACGTTGGGTAGGTACTTCACGAAATCGTCGAAAGTTTGTACGTTAAGTTGCGCCAGGGTTTCGCCGGTGAGCGCAGTAATGGCAATGGGCACGTTCTGCAGGTTCTCTGTGCGTCGCGTCGCGGTGACGACCACCTCCGGAATTTCGCCGCTCGAGGCCGCGGCTGTTTCAGACGGGGCGGCGGCGCTTGCTGTATGAGCGCCCAAGACTGCGGTGATGGCACAGGATAGTCTCGAGTACTGATTCATGTGTCCATCCCTTCTTGCTATGTATTTCAGGCAGTTGCAGAAATGCGCAAAGACTTAGGAGTCAGGCAACGGGATCAATGAATGCGCTCGATCCTGCCAATCGAGTCTACGGTTTAGTTTTTCGGAGATCAGCAGGCTATCGCTGAGATATGCTTTAGCCCTACTCAACTCAAGAACCGGCCATGCCGATCGCCAGGGGTCAACAGTGAAAAGTCCGCCGCTTGCCGCCATACGCGCCTTCGAGGCCGTGGGCCGCACCGGCAGCGTGAATCTCGCGGCAACGGAACTGGGAGTCACCTCCGGCGCCATCACACAGCATGTGCATACCCTGGAAAAATATGTGGGGCACCGGTTGGTGGAGCGCAGTGGCCGGGGAATCGACTTGACCGTCTGGGGTAAATTGTACCTGCCGCGCCTTACGGTCGGATTTACCGAGATTCATAAAGCGCTGGACGATTTGGAACGCGGCAACGACTCCAATCACTTAGTCATCAGTACCTACCCGTCCCTCGCCACCAAGTGGCTGGGACCGCTCATGTTCCATTGGAAGGACCAGCATCCTGAAGCCACCGCCATGATCACGGGGGTTCACCCGGAACCCAATTTAGATGAAGGCGAGGCGGACTTTCGCGTCTCCTACGGCGAACGCCAGCGCCACCACACGCGCTACACGCGATTATTTTCGGATCATGTCTTGGTTGTCGCGAGCCCGGCGCTGCTGGCACGCGTCGGCACTCTCGCCGGTCCCAGCGCCTTATTGAAATGGCCCCTGCTGTGGGTCGACTGGGGCAATGAATATGTGGCTCTGCCGTCGTGGCGCGATTGGTTCGCCGCCACCGGCGTCGATGCCGCGAATCTGCATCAAGACTTGGTTTTTTCTTTGCCGAGCGCGGCCGTCGATGCGGCAGTCGAAAGCCAGGGTTTCGCGCTGGTACAACATTCCATGGCGGCGAGCGCACTGGCCCTCGGCACTTTGGTGCGCGTGCTGCCGCCGGAGCTGCCGCTCGCGGAATCGCATTTTCTCGCCTGGAGCGGCGCCGCGCTCGACAAACCCGTAGGCGCCGCATTTCACGCGTGGATCCTCCGCGAAGCGCGGCGCTTCGACTGGCGAGAGGCAGGGGCTAAGGAACGCGCTGAGTCGGCGCCGCGCTAAGCGCAACATTTCGCGAATCCCCAGCATGAGGCCTCCCGCATCGGACGCCGCTCGTCATACTGCGCTCATCAGCCTTTGCCGCTCGCTGCGGCTCAGTACCTTTGGGGTCACTATCGGGGCACCCGTGTCCGCCGAGAAGAAGGGCGTGCGCTTATAGCTGCCATCGATGCGCGGGCGCGTTACCATTGCGATGAACGGCAGTATGGCTGACATCATGCCGCCCGAGCCGGACCTCACTTCTCCCTTGGCGCTCTTCGTGTTCACGCGCGCACGAACGGGTCCGAAGGAATCGTCCAACGATGAGCCGGTGCCCTCCAAGCAGGAGTGCACGAGGCCGACGAATGACACCCGATAATTGGACAGGGTATTACCGATAGGGGTATTGCAGCATGCCGCGTACCAGCGCAGCAGACCCTTCGGGCTGAGCCGCATGCAGGCAAGAGCTTCCTGGCCTTGCGTGAAGGTGACGTTTGCCGGACGGGTTTGAACCACATCCGTTCCGCCCTGCGCATCCAGAATCTCGCCGGGGTGGCCCAGGAAATGCGCGAACGCCTGGCAGTCGCTGCAGTAGCACACGCAGCGATTGACCGTCGCTGATTGGCTGACATAGCCCTTGAGAGTTCCGCATCGGCATTGCAGTGGGTGATCCATGGCGCTAGCCCCCGGATTGCGACCCGCACTGGTGAGGGTGTACTCCCGGCAACAGGCGGCGAACCACATCGAACTCGATCGATGCCTCGTTCAATATGTGCCAAGCCGTCGACACGACGATCAGATGATCTTCCGGGAACACCAGCAGGCGCTGGCCGCCCATGCCGCGTGCGGCCCAGGCCAGGCGCGCGGGCTCGCCATGCGGCAGCAGCCACCACTGGTAGCCGTATTTGAAACCTTCATCCGCGTCGATTCTCGGCGTCAACGATTCCTTGATCCATTCCGAGGACATCAACCGCCGTCCGTTCCAGCGTCCGTCGTTGAGGTACAACAGCCCGATCTTCGCCAGGTCTTCGGCACTCAGGTACAAGCCCCCCTCCGTGTCGACAACCCCCAGAGGCGTCCGCTTCCAGAAGTAGTTGCGGATGCCGAGCGGCCCGAATAAATGGGCATTCGCGTAATGTTCGATATCGGCGCCGGTTTCGCGCTTGAAAATGTAGGCCAGCAATTCCGTCGCGCCGCTCGAGTAGGCGAATACCGTGCCCGGTTCCTCCTTCATCGGCCGATCGATGACGAATTGCACCCAGTCATCGGCCGCCTCCATCAAATCCGACGGGTTGGCGGGGTCGTCGTACGGCAGGTCTTCGTTCCAGTCCATGCCGCTGGTCATGGTCAGCAAGTCGCGCAAGGTCATGCGGCGCTTGCGGGCGTCGATGTTTCTGACTTTGCTCTCGTCGAAATAGTGCAGCACCGGCGTCGACAGCGCCGCTTTGAAGTCGCCGCGGGTCATGGCAATTCCGATGATCGCGGAAGTCACCGTCTTCGACACCGACTGCATGGTGTGCTCATCCGTGCCGTGATAATAGGGATGCCATGCGGGATCGAAGTAGTTGTAGCGCCCGGTCAGCCGCGCGTTGAGGGGTCCCTTGGTGTGCGCCTCCTTGCCGTAGGTCGCAGCGTAGTCGTGGGGATAACGGCGGTCGAAAACCACCTCGCCGCAGCGCATGACCAGCAAGCTGTCGACCAGCGGAAATTTCGCCGACGCAATGTCCGCGTCGAGGGACGCCAGTGGTGCCGCGTCTATCCCGAGCGATTCGGGCGTGGTGCGAACGGGGTCTGCGGCGACCGGAGCGGCGGCGGCAGTGTCCCATCCGGCCAGTGCAGCGAAGAGTACGATCCATCGAAGGGCAGCCGGTCGGGCAGGCTGCCGCAAGTCGGTCTTTTGCATTTATTGACCCCCAAAGTGAAACTTAGCTGACCGGCCGCTCGTTATTCTTTCGCGGTCCGCGAGGCTCGAGCGTAACAGCTATTTGGCCTATCGGCCTCCGCTCAGGCCGATCGAGTTCACGACCTTTGTCACGCCCTTGGCTTGGCGGGCAATCGATTCCGCCATCAACCGCTGCGTGTCCGTGTCGACCACACCATTCAGGTAGACGACGTGATCGAGAGTCTGCACGTCGAGTAGATTCGGGGGCTCCAAAACTGGATGTTGATCAAACAGAGCCCGCACTTCGGCCGTAATTTCAGCGTCGCCGGGGCAGCCACCGAACCCGCATTTTTCGTATGCCGCACATCCTGAAAGAACGCCTGCCAAAATGAAGGTAATGGCCAATGTGAATAGTCGGTTCGGCCTCCTCATCAATAAGTCTCATGATCTCGCTTTCGGTTCGTATTTTCTTGGATGCGGCGCGTCAGGAATCGTTCCGGCGAAAAGTAAGACTCTCCCCTACATCGACACGCGTGCCCACACCCTGGCTTCAATCGAGCCGTGCGCTCATCATGAGCCGCGTGACGGACGTGGGTCCCGAGGCCTCAGGTTGCCGCGAAAGGCAGCGAAGGAGGAACCGTGAAGATTGTCATCAGTTTGGGTCTTGCGGCGTGTCTACTGTGCGGTTGCGTTGCGGGAAGTCTCATGACGCATGAGGACAGCCCTGCCGCTGTACAGCGCGATCAAGGCCCGGCGCTGTGCCGCGACGGCACGACGCCGCCCTGCAACACTCGAGATTAAGGGAAGACTCGGCGGCGGTTCTGGGCGCAAGCACCAGAAATAAAAAACGGCGTGGGTCTTTTGAGGGACCCACGCCGCCGGGATATCGCACCAGCGGGGGAGTTGGCTGGCTTGCCGGCGCGAGATTCTCCTAAACCTTATCTGCTTCGGGCTGCTTAGCGCCGAAGCTCAGATATATCCTGCCAAAATCGCCGCGATGACGGGCGGACGCTTTATATCTGATGGTTCAATTTATCTCGCTTGACAAGAATGAATTTATGTGGTCGCACGCATTTGCGTGCGATGGTGTCGATACTAGGTGACGGCGGACGGCGCCACGCGCGGCTGGCGCAGGCGATACACGATGAGATAGGCGATGAGGACCACCACCAGCGTGATGCAGCTGAACTTGAAGTCTTGCTGCAGGCCCGGGGTGAATGCCATGGCGATCAAGACGGCGCCCATACCGGCGATAGCCACATAGCTCAACCACGGGAATAGCCACATCATCACCGGCGGCAGAGGTTCGCCATCGCGTTCGCGGCGTTTCCGCAGAGTGATTTGGGCTGCCGCGATGGCCATGTAGATATAAACGGCCAAGGCACCGGAGGAACTCACCAGAAAGTCGAAGACGCCTTTCGCTTTGGTGGCCGCAAGGATGCCGAGGAAACCCGCCAACGAACCCATCAGCACCGAGCCCACCGGCACCTTGCGGGCGTTCAACTTGACCAAGCCTTTCGGCGCATCGCCGTGTGCGGCGAGAATGAATAGCACCCGTGAACTCACGTAAAACGCGGAATTCATGCAGGACAGTACCGCCGTCAGGATGATGACCGTCATGATCTCGCCCGCCCAAGGCACGTGCATGGTATTGAGTGCCAGAGTGAATGGGGACTCGCCCGAACGGACCGTGTTCCATGGAGTCACCGAGACGATCAGGAACAGCGAAATCACGTAGAACACCAGAATGCGTCCGATCACCGCGGAACCCATCCTGGCGACCGCGCGCCCGGGCTGCGCGGATTCGGCCGCGGCAATGGTGGTGATTTCTGCACCGGTCATCGCGAAGAAAACCGTAGGCACGGCGGCGAGCACCGCGATCCAGCCATGCGGCGTAAATCCACCATGGTCCACCAGGTTGCCGAACGTCGCTCCGTGCGGGGCGGTCCAGCCGAAGGCATACGATGTCGCAATCGCGATGAAGACCAGGATGGCCGCGACCTTGATGGAGGCGAACCAGAATTCGAATTCGGCATAGGACCGCGCCGACATCAAATTCACGCAGGTCATCACGGTCATGAGTCCCACGCCGATGGGCAATGGCGGCAGCGGTATCCAATGCTCGAGGATCTTGGCCCCCGCGATCGCTTCGACGGGCACCACCAGAACCCAGAAATACCAATACAGCCAGCCCACCACGAATCCGGCACCCTCGCCGAGGCCGGCGCGGGCAAACTCGGTGAACGAACGCACCTTGGGCAGCGCCGTGGCCATTTCCGCGAGCATGCGCATGACCAAGAGTATCAAGAAGCCGCAGATGGCATAGCTGATGAAGCTGGCCGGGCCGCCCGCAATGATGGATGTGCTGCTGCTGACGAAAAGGCCGGCGCCGATGATGCCGCCAATCGAGATCATGGTCAGATGGCGGGGCTTCAAAGAGCGCGAGAGTTCATTCTTTCCCGACGCTTCAGCGGGGTTCGATACGGTCATCAGCGGCACCTCGGTGGACGAACGAACATCTTACCCTGCTTCCACGTCGACCCGCGGATCGCCGAGTTTCGGCACCGTCGGGCTGCCCCAGAGCTGCCGCTCGCGGATCCAAGGCAGGGGATACGCAGGGTGCGGGCTGTCGAATTCCCGCGCCAGCCGATGCGCATCCCACAGCGCCTGATTGAGCTGCGCAGGTGCCTTGCAGTCTCCCGTTCGAAAGATGTGCTGAATCTCATTCGGCGCCCATTCGGCCTTGCGTGCCTTCAATTCGCGCCATAGTCCGTCATTCGAGCTGCGCGAGGTCACGAGGATGACGGCATCCATGCCTAACTCGAACTCGCCGCCGTTGTCCTTGCGCGGTATCGCGCCGGAACGCGGCTCCGTGAGATCGGGACCGTATTTGTAGAGATAGCTCAAGGAAACCTTGCCGGGCTCGATTCTGTCGACCCAATGACTGGTGTAAACCTTGACGCCCTTTTCGAACAGCATGCGCTTGTTGTTGAAGGACTCCATGGTAAAGACGCCGTACTCGGCGACATCGGCGGCGTCGCAGACATAGGTGACTTCCTTACCCTGATTCGCCATGTGTTCCGCGAGAGTGACGCCCATGAAATGCCCGTCGCCATCGAGGATCAGTACGCGCTTACCCGGCACGGGCTTACCCGCGGTGACCTGGAAGGGTGTCAGCACATGCGGCAGGGAATCGTCGGCGCCGGGAATCGGTCCGAAATTGGCGCCCCGGCCGTCGCCGCTCCAGTGCGAGCCCGTGGCGATGACGACGCGGTCGGCGCCGTAACGGAGAACTTCATCGGCCGTCATGGGGCCGACGCCGAGATGGACTTGGACCGCCTTCTTCAGCTTGGCGAGCTGGATTTGCCGGTACGTGATCACGCGCCCCCATTCGTTCAAGCGCGGCAGGGTCGCCACGGCCTTCCAGTGGCCGCCCAGTTCCTCGTCCGCTTCGCGAAGGTGAACCACGTAGCCGCGCTCGCCCAGAATGCGCGCGCATTCCATGCCCGCGGGACCGCCGCCTACCACCAGCACGGAACAGGGCTGTGTGGTTTTCGTGAATTTCTCCGGATGCCAGCCGCGCCGATACTCCTCGCCGATGGTGACGTTCTGCGTGCACATGATCTGGCCGCCCTGCTGGAACTTGGAGACACAGATGTTGCAGCCGATGCACTCGCGTATGTCCTCGACCCGGCCTTCCGAGATCTTGGTCGGCAGGAAGGGATCGGCGATCGACGGACGCGCGGCGCCGATGATGTCCAGCACGCCGGCGCGAATCAAACCGACCATGTCGTCGGGGCTGGTGAGCCGGCCGTTGCCGACCACGGGGATACCGGCGCCGAGAATGGACTTTCCTTGTTTGATGAATGGCGACATCCAGCCGGACTTGCGAAAGCGCGATGCGCCGGCGTCCTCGCCCCACTCCGCGTAGTCGCCGATTTTCAATGCCACCGCGTCGACCACCCCTTCTTTGCGGAACAATTCGAGCATTCGCACGCCGTCTTCGCGGGCCTCGACCCCTTCGGACCCGTGCAGAGTGTCGATCTCGAAGCGCGTCGTAATGCCGCATCGATCGCCGAGGGCGCGCTTCAGCGCGTGCAGCAGCTCGATGAAAAATCTGGACCGGTTTTCGAAGCTGCCGCCATAGTTATCCGTGCGCCGGTTGAAGCGCGGCTCGAGAAACTGCATGGGCAGCGTGTCATCCCCCGCGGAGACTTCCAGAAGATCGAATCCGGCCTGTTCGGCGCGTTTTCCGGCTTCGACGTACATGTTGATCACGGAACGGATGTCGAGCTCGTCCATTTCGCAGCCGTAGACCGAACGCGTGGCGAATATCGGCGACAACCACTGGCTCGGAGCGCGGCCGAACTCGCGCGACTCGAGCGAGGGTGCGTTGCCGCCGCTGTACCACAGTTGAATGCCCGCAAGGCTGTGATACTTGTGCGCCACCTCGCACAGGTATCCCAAGTTGAGGACGTCTCCCTCATCCCAGATGCGCGCGGAGATGTAGGGATATTCGTCGGATTCGGGATGGATGGAGCAGAACTCCGTAAAGACCGCGCCCCAGCCGCCCTCGGCCTTCATGCCGCGCAAATGGGCCTGGGCACCAGGTCTCTCCGCGCCGGGCCCGGCGCAGTGCGAGGTTTGCCAGAAGCGGTTGCGGAGCTTCTTGGGGCCGATCTTGATCGGCTCGAACAATACGTCGTGCTTCGGATCTCGGGACATATTTCTGTTCCTCTATAGTCTTCGCCGGCCGCCGGCGCGCCATTCCCCCTCGTTCGCCATGCGCGGCCGTTGCGCTCGGCTCCCTCACGCCCGTCTATACTATCCAGGGTAACCGGCGCCGCATGGTGGACAAACTATGATCTTTGCGGAAAAAATTGTGTTGGTCACGGGCTCGACCACCGGGATCGGTGAGGCCTGCGCGCAAGTCTTCGCAGAATCGGGAGCCAAGGTCATGGTCTCCGGCCGCCACGAGCCGCGCGGCCGCGCCGTGGTCGAGGCGATCCGAGCGAAGGGCGGCCAAGCGCAATTCGCCGCGGTGGATTTGCGCGCCGCGGGCGCCTGTGACCGCCTTGTCGCCGATACCATCGAGCGCTGGGGAGGGCTAGACATTCTGGTCAACAATGCCGGCATTCTCTACACGGCCGATGCGATCGGCACCACCGACGAGCAGTGGCTCGACACCATGGCGGTGAACGTCAACGCGCTGTTTTACCTGAGCCGCGCAGCGGTCAAGCATATGAAGGCCGCCGGTAAGGGAGCCATCGTGAACATCGCCTCGGAATGGGGCCTCAACGGCGAAGCCAATCATGTGGCCTACTGCGCCAGCAAGGGAGCCGTGATTCAGATCACGCGTTGCATGGCCTTGGACCATGCGCGCGACAATATTCGCGTCAATTCGGTGTGCCCCGGCGAGATCCACACTCGAATGGTGGACGACATTCTCGCCAAGCGCGGCGGCGATCCTGCGCGCAATCTGCGGGACCTCGCGGCGGGTATCCCGATGCGGCGCTTGGCACATCCCGCCGAAGTCGCGCGTTGCGTGCATTTCCTGGCGTCCGACCTCGCGAGCTACGTGACGGGCACGAACTTGAGCGTCGACGGCGGAAATGATGCGACGGCGGGTCCCTACCCCTGATACTGCCCTTGAGACTGATCCTGCCGACCCCGAGTCGATGCGCATCGTGCCCGGGCGCGCCGCTTCGAATCGCCGGGTCAATGCCATGCGCTCAACCAATGATGTCCGCGATGGGCTGAGATTTGACGGTGCATTGCATAGTTGACGTACCACGGATCATTGGGGCTGCGCGGCCACAAAATGTTGACGATGGCGCTGACACCGTAGGCAAGGGCCAACCCGTTCACCAGCCAGCCCCGAGTACCCAGCGTGAAGGGGCCCGCCGGCCGCCAGCCCTTGGCGCGGGCAATCAATGCGCCCAGCACGATCATTTGAAACGAGATATAAATTCCGATGGCCGCAAAACTGATGATGGTCGCGATGGCGTCCTGTAGCCACAGCGCGGAGAGCGCGATCAACGCCGGGATTGCGCCCATGACGATGAGTGCATTGGCCGGGACGTGGTGACCCGGCGACATGCGGCTCAGGAATTTACTGCCGAAGATCATCTGATCCCGAGCGTAGGCGAAAATCAATCGGCTGGCGGCTGCCTGCAAACTCAAGAGACAGGAAATGAAGGACACCAGCACGACCACGATAACGGCACGAAAGCCGGCTTCACCCATGGCCGCACGCAACAGTGTGACGATCGGGTCCTTATCGGCGCCCGACATCACGGCGCCCATGTCGGGAATCGACAGGATGAACGCCAGGCAGACCCAGGTGGCGGCAGCGCCGCCGATGTAG
>WNFS01009616.1_pt1 | contig 19815 bp, 17 predicted proteins | sample 5400141 | NCBI WGS metagenome assembly WNFS01 (sample SAMN13153358, study PRJNA577476) | soil metagenome | isolation source: 60 cm saprolite under Madrone tree | place: USA:California | collected 2016-06-14
ATTCATCACGTGGCTGACCAGGGCAGTTTTTGGGGACTTGATTTCGGACTTACAAACTTGCCGGAGCGGTATTTTACACTCCATGGCGTCGAGTTTTTTGGGCGCCTGAATTTTCTCAAAGGCGGAATCCTCTATGCGGATAGAATCACGACGGTAAGCGAACATTATCGGCGCGAAATCCAGACACCATTTGGCGGCTGCGGCCTCGACGAGGTGTTGCGCGAAAATGCGCATCGCCTTAGCGCCATTTTGGTTGGCGCAGATTACACGCGCTGGAATCCGGCGTCGGACCGTTTGCTGCCTGCGCGTTATCAGGCAGGGCGGCTTCGAGGGAAACAGGTTTGCCGCGAGGCATTGCTGAAGGAGATGAAACTCGCGTCTGCGCCGCGTGGTCCGGTCTTCGGGATGGTGACGCGCGTCATTCAGGAAAAAGGCTTCGAAATTCTGGTGCCCCTGCTTGATCGGCTTCTTTGGGATGATGTTCGCTTAATCATTCTGGGAGAAGGCGACCCCGCGTATGAGACTTCGCTCGCCATCGCAGCTAGAAAATTTCCAGCAAGATTTGCATATCAAAAAAACTACGACGAGAAGCTGGCGCACCTCATCGAGGCAGGGATGGACATCGGTCTGATTCCATCGCGTTTCGAGCCTGCGGGTTTGAGTGCCATGTACAACCTGAAGTATGGCGCCCTCCCAGTCGCGTGCGTGACAGGCGGAATCCAGGAGATCATCGAAGACTACGATCCGACAACCGACAGCGGTTACGGCTTTCTTTGTTATGAATATTCGAGCGAGGCTTTTTGGGACTCGATCAAGCGCGCGCGGCAAATCTTCCGCGACCGGCGCCTCTGGACCAAGTTGATGAAACGGGCGATGGCATGCAATTTTTCCTGGGACACGTCTGCGCAGCGGTATGAAGCGCTCTACCGAGAGCTCGTTGGAGCGACCGGCGAAGTAGCGGCGTAGCTTCTAATCCCACCGTCGGCGCACCGGTAAGAGCTTTCCGTTTGCCAAGCCGGGTGATCTATGGAACTTTGGGCGGCTTCTTCTCCCCTAAGCTTATGGCTTACGCAATCATTAAGACTGGTGGCAGGCAGTTTCGCGTCGCGGAAGGCGATACGATCGATGTCGATATTCTCGAGGTCGATCCCGGCAAGACCGCGACCTTCGGTGATGTACTGATGTTTGCCGACGGAGATAATGTGACGTACGGCAATCCGCTTATCTCCGGAGCAAAAGTGACGGCTGAAGTTCTCGAGCAACGCAAGGACAAAAAGGTGATCGCGTTCAAGTACAAGCGCCGTAAAGGTTATCACCGCACCGTTGGGCATCGCCGCAAATTGACGCGCGTGAAAATTAAAAGCATCAGTGTGGGAGCGAAAAAAGGCCCAGCGAAGAAGACCGAGGAGTAAACGTCCAACGCTCAATTCTCAATTCTTAAAAAATGGCTCACAAAAAAGGACAAGGCAGCGTTAAGAATGGTCGCGACAGTGTCAGTAAGCGGCTCGGTGTAAAAAAATTCGGCAGCGAAATGGTTGTTGCCGGTAACATCATTGTGCGCCAGCGCGGGACAAAGTTTTTAGCCGGCAAAAACGTCGGGCTCGGCCGCGACTACACAATTTTTGCGCTGCTGGACGGCAACGTGCGGTTTGATCGCAGCGGACGGCGGGTGAATGTGGACCCGCTCGTGACCGGGAAATAGCCGATCAGATTCTGCTTCCACGTCTGAGCCGGCCCGCGGTATAAGCTGATTTCGGTGATGGTGAGATACAATACGTTTATCCTTTTTGGCGCACCGGGTAGCGGCAAGGGCACGCAGGGGAAAACGCTCGGCACGATCCCGCGCTTATATCACTGCGCTTGTGGCGACGTATTCCGCTCGATCGACACGCGCACGAAAGTCGGGAAAGCATTCCTCGATTACTCGAGCAAGGGCCGCCTCGTCCCGGACGACATCACAGTGGAACTTTGGCGAGAGGCGATCGGTGCGGCCGTGGACGCGCACAAATTCAAGCCGGACATCGACACGCTGGTGCTGGACGGGATTCCGCGAAATATAGGCCAGGCCAAAATCATGGGTGAAATGATCGACGTAAAGAAGGTGTTTCATCTCGCATGCCCAGACCGCGAGACGCTGTTTTATCGGCTAAAAAAGCGCGCTTTAAAAGAGAACCGCCTTGACGATGCAAACGAACAGGTGATCCAGCGACGCCTCGACATCTACGAAAGGGAGTCGAAGCCTGTGCTCTCATATTACCCGCAAGACCAGGTCACCGTGGTTGACGCGACTCAGCCGCCCGCCAAAGTTCTGCTCGACATCCTCCAGAGCGTGAACGATGGCGTGTATGAACCAGCAGCAGTTTGAAAATTTCACCGCCTCCAGTCTTTACTGCGAGAAATGCAAGGCTGCGATGCCGGTGCGCGAGCGGCTGCTGTTAGTTTTGCCCGACCGGGAAATTTTCGATTATCTCTGCACGGAGTGCGGCTCATCGGTAGGCCGGCGTGAGATTACGGCTGGCGAAAAATTGATGGCACAGGCGATGGCCGGGCGAAGCCGGCCTGCGCCGGTTTCGGTTCGGCTTCCATAGATTCCAAAAAAACGTGGGTTGATAGCGCGACCAGCCTGCTCGCCGTGGCGAGGGCGCACCGAAGAAATGGACGGCCCGGCGGTCCGTCCCTACCTTTGATGCGATGGCTTCTCTAGGCATGCGCATCATTTTTATCGGCACCGGAGAAATCGGCGTACCGACACTGCAAGCTTTGCTGAAGTCGGAACACGAAATCGTCGGGGTTGTGACCCAACCCGACAAACCGGTGGGGCGTGCTCAATTAGTCGAACCATCGCCAATCAAGAAAACACTGATGAGCAGCGCGCCTGGAGGTCGCGCCCTACCAATTCCGGTTTTGCAACCGGCGAGGATCAAAGAGCGCCAGGCAATTGAAGAGATTCATGCGTTAGAACCGGATGTGATTGTCGTCATGGCGTATGGGCAAATCTTGCCGCGCGACGTTCTCAACATTCCGAAGATTGCCTGCTTGAATCTGCACGCATCTCTTTTGCCGCACTGGCGCGGCGCCGCGCCGATCCAAGCTGCCATCGCGGCGGGAGATCGGCAGACCGGAATCACTGTCATGTACATGGATGAAGGACTCGACACCGGCGATATCCTGTTGCAGCCCCAAATTGACATTCGGCCGAACGATACCGGTGGATCGTTGCACGACCGATTGGCCCAGATTGCGCCTGAAGCGTTGCTCCATTCTTTGAGATTCCTTGTGGAAGGCAGCGCGCCGCGCATTCCACAGGACAACTCACTTGCTACCTACGCGCCAAAGCTGAAACGTGAAGACGGAAAAATCGATTGGTCGGAGGCGGCTGAAATAATCGAGCGAAAAATTCGCGCGTTCAACCCCTGGCCAGGAGCGTTCATGACCATCTCAATGGACGGGGAGCGCAATTTAAAGATTTTCTCGGCGACCGTCGTCGATCTCGCAGGAACGCGCGGCGAAATCCTCAGGAGTCAAAATGAGTTGATTGTCGCCGCAGGCAAAGGCGCGCTGTCATTGCGCGAAGTCCAGTTGGAAGGAAAACGGCGGATGAACGCGAGCGAATTTCTGCGTGGGTATGCTGCGAGCTTGCGAGCGGCGAGCTAATTCCGGGGAGCACAGGCCGCCGGCCTGTTCAAGATGCTTCGTGTCGCCCCGCAGTTGGACGTTTTCAAAGGTTGCCGGCAGGCTGCCGGCAACTACAGGCTGGCAGCCTGTGCTCCCCAAACCGTTGCGGAGCGTTCACCATTTTGCTTTCCAAAGCTCGACCTGTCTTGTTTTATCTTAGCGAGCCATGCAAATCGAGACACCAGTTTACGAACGCATCGTGCTCAAGCTAAGCGGCGAAGCGATGCAGGAGCGGGGCGCCCGGGACAATATTTCACTCACCGTTGTGCGTGAGATCGCCGAGCGCATAAAAGAAGTGCGCGACCTCGGTGTGCAAGTGGCCATTGTAATCGGCGGGGGAAACATCTGGCGCGGTCTCTCTGCGTCGCATCGCGGGATGGACCGCACCACGGCGGATTATATGGGAATGCTGGCCACCGTAATCAACGCGCTGGCGCTACGCAGCACGCTCGACCAAATGGGGGTTGAAACACGCGTGCAGACGGCCATCGAAATGAAAAATGTCGCAGAGCCGTTTATTCTTGGGCGCGCGATCCGGCATCTTGAACTGGGTCGTGTCGTAATTTTCGCCGCGGGCACCGGCAACCCCTACTTTTCTACCGACACGACTGCGGCTCTGCGCGCGAGCGAGATTCGAGCCGACGTGATTTTGAAAGCCACTAAAGTCGAAGGCGTCTATGATCGGGACCCGAACACTCACCCGGACGCCCGCCTCTACGACCGCCTCAGCTTCACTGAAGCGTTGACCAAACGTTTGCAGATTATGGATTCGACTGCGTTCAGTCTTTGCATGGACAACAAGATCCCGATTATCGTCTTCAACATGTATAAGCCAGGTAGCATTCGCGACGCCGTTCTGGGTCGAAAAGTCGGGACCCTGGTTTGCGATGAACCGTCTTCGGACCTAAAAATTCAGGCGACATGAGCAGAGATGACATCCTACTCGAGGCCGAGATGTCGATGGAAAAAAGCGTCGATTACATGGTGCACGAATTTGCTGCTGTGCGCACCGGCAAAGCTTCACCTGGCCTCGTGGAGAACGTGGACGTTCACGCTTACGGATCAGCGATGAAGTTAAAACAACTCGCTTTGATCACAACACCAGAGCCGCGGTTGCTTGTCGTTCAGCCGTTCGACGCCGGCACGGTACCCGACATCGAGAGAGCGCTCAAGGAATCGAAGATCGGCATTACCCCTGCAGTTGACGGCAAGATCATTCGACTGCCAATCCCCGAATTGTCAGAAGAGCGCCGAAAGGAACTGGTGCGTTCTCTCGGCAAAATGGCGGAGGAAGCGCGTGTGCGTGTTCGAGCGAACCGCCGCACCGCACTGGACGAGGCGAAGAAACTCAAGACCGTCGGCGAATTGACTGAGGACGGGTTACGCGATGTAGAGGATCAAGTGCAAAAGCTCACCGATCGCTTCGTGAAATCCATCGATGATCACCTTAAGCACAAGGATGCCGAGGTCATGAAGGTGTAGGCGGTTTGGCACCCACCACGCTTTGGCTCATCAACGGCACGCCTCCGCTCAAACCGCGAAACTCTCGCCGCAGGAACAATGAGCCACGGCGTTTGGGTTAGTGACTTTGAAGCCACCTTTTTGCAGGTCGTCGCTGTAATCGAGCACCGAACCACTGACGAAAAGTGCGCTTTTTGGATCGACGACCAGGTGCACATTCTGCGTTGGCACGAGAATATCGCGCTCCTTCGGGCCATCTACTAAATCCATCACGTATTGCAGGCCTGAGCAGCCTCCGCCGACCACCTTGAGGCGCAAGGCACCCTCTGGCTTGCCTTTTTCTTCAAGCAGCGACGCTAGTTTTCGCGCCGCTTTTTCGGTCACGCTGATCAGGCGCTCGTTACCAATCTTGTAATTGAGCGGTGGAGATTCGGTGGTCATGGTGTTGCCTTCTGCAGTAATTGCGCGACTTCGTTCTGCACAGACTCCAGTTCGTCGAGTCGCAATTGCGGATCGAGCACGAGGAACACGTCGCCTGTTGAGCCCTGTTCGTAAATCAAAACGCGGCTCCCGCCATCGCGGGATTCTGTCTTCACTTGTTTCAAGACGCGTTTGCGTTCGAGCATCGCAGCGAGGACATAGCAGGCGTTTGCCGGCGGAGAATCCGACGCCATTAAACGACGGAACAGTTGTTCCGCATTTTCTTTTGGCACAGGTTCGGCCGGCTTTGGCGGCAACGGTTCGTAACGTGATTTCCAAAATGAAAACGGCCGAATGTTTTCATTCCGGTTTTGCCACGCTTCTTCGCTCAAATCCTCGCGCCGGTAACCGTCAGTATCGTAGTACAGCAGCGTGTAAAAATATTCGCCGGGAACAAACGGCCGATGCGTCACAGCGCAGGAGTCCGCACGATGCTTAATCGCCCATTCATTCGGGAGAGGGTTCATCGGGCAACTATACGTCGCGCAGTGAAAAGATGAAAGCTGGGCGGTTCGCGATTGGAGGCGCGCAGATACAACAAGTAGAGACCAATTGTCATGAAAAGAAGGTTTGGTGTCCACGCGGCGATCCATGCAGGAACGCGGTATCCCTCGCCTAGCGCAAGGAAAAGGTGGACCAAAAAGTTCATCGAAAAAACAAGAAAAACCGCAGACGCAACACTGGATAGAACGCCCCGACGCGAGTAACCGATTCCCAACGGGGCCGCAATGCATACAACAACAAAACAGGTCCACGGCAAGGCAAGGCGATACTGCAGATGCGTGCGAAACGGCGCGAGCAACGTAGCGGGAAAGTCCGCATTGAAACGCAAATACTCTCTGAGCTCCGGCAGGCTTAGGAATTCTGCTCGTTCATTCGCGCTGCCCAACCGGAACGGAGTTTCGCTCCAGTGTTCAATCGTGAGAGTGGGGAAAAACTCTTCATTGGTGATGTTCCCGGCTGGATCGTAATGGGCGACCCTCACGTTCTCCAACTCCCAGGTTTTTGTCTCAGGGCGGTAATAAGCGCGCGACGCCACATAACTCATAACGATGGTATCGTTGGCGTCCTGTTGAAGCACCTGAACGTTATTGAACGTATTGCCGCGCGGAAGAAAACTCTGAATGAACCAGGTGCGCAAGTCCGTACGATTACGAAAAATTTGTCCCTGGATGTAGCGCCCGGGACGTGACTGCGCCTCGGAAAGGAATGCCTTACGTGCCAGTTCGGAGTGCGGCGCCAGCGAATAGTTTAGGGCCGTGCTCGCCGCCACCGTGAGCAGTCCCATGCCGATCAACGGCAGCAGGACACGGGGAAGACTTACGCCTGCCGTGAGCATTGAAACGATTTCATTCGAACGCGACATTCGGCCCAACGCAAAAAGGAGCGATAGAAGCAGCGAAACGGGCAGCAGAATGATGAACACCTGCGGGATTTGCGTGCCGTAATAGCGAAGGACAAGGGAAAGAGGCACGTGCTGGTCGATGAACGTCGAGATATTGTCGCTGACGTCGAAGATGAGCCAGATCGAGATGAAGCCGGCGATGCAGTAAAAGTAAACGTGCAAGAAGTTCCGAATGACGTATCGATCGAGAAGTCTCATTGCAATTTGGAATTTCAGCTCGCAATTTGCGATTTACAATACGATTTCAGCTACCAAGCGGGTGCCATTCCGAGCGAAGCGAGGAATCTCTGATCATTTTCTTGGGCAACAAGCTAAGGAATATTCAGAGATGTTTCGCTTCGCTCAACATGACAGGAATGAGATGTCGAATTGCAAACCGCCGAACAGATACGCATTAAGCGTCGGACTGCCTCGAAATGATCGCTTTCAAAGATAATTTGGACAGTGCGTCGGACTGCCTCGAAATGATCGCTTTCAAAGATAATTTGGACAGTGAATTTGTGGAACGCGTCCGCGCGTTCTTTTCTGAAAACGGGCCGTTGTCCAAGGCTAAGAACTTCGAGTTCCGCCCGGAACAGCAGGAAATGGCAGCGCGCGTAGCGCAAGCGCTGGAGGAAGAGCGTCATTTGGTGCTCGAAGCAGGCACCGGTGTGGGCAAATCGCTGGCGTATCTCGTGCCGGCAATCCTGTTCGCGCTCGAGCAGGATAAAAAAGCGATCGTTTCCACGCACACCATTAATCTGCAGGAACAACTGCTGCACAAAGACATTCCGATTTTGAAAAAAGTGCTGCCGGTCGAGTTTGAAGCAGCGCTGATGAAGGGCCGGCAAAATTATCTTTGTCCGCGACGCCTCGAGCGCGCGGTGCAAAACGCGAACGAACTTTTCACCGGACCGGAGGAAAACGAATTGCAGCGACTGGCCGAATGGGCCAGCACAACCCGCGACGGATCGCTCAGCGATTTATCTGTCGAGCCCGATCCAAAAGTTTGGACACAAGTCTGCAGCGAGGCCCATATCTGTACACAGAAAACATGTGGCCAGAATCCGCGCTGTTTTTATCAACAGGCACGGAAACGTTTGCTGGCTGCCGACGTGATTGTGCTCAATCACACCTTGCTCTTCATCTTGCTCGGTTCACCGGATCAACAGGCAGAGCGCGAGAGTGGGTTCCTTTCTCCAAATGATTTCATCATTTTGGACGAAGCTCACACGGTCGAGCAGGTCGCGTCCAAGCAGATCGGTATCGGCGTGTCGCAATATGGACTGCGATCGACAATCCAACGCCTCTATAATTCCCGGACGCGCAAGGGACTGTTCACTGTAATGCGCGACGCGGAGGGCGTACGACTCGCCGCAAGCCTGATTGATGACGTTGACAAATTTTTCGCCGCAGTGGAGTCGAAATCAGATTTTCGTAAAGGCCGCGAGTTTCGCGTCCGCGACATCGATTTTGTTCCGGATACGGTCACTGGCCGATTGACTGCACTTCAGGCGCGCGTGGCCGAGGTCGTGAAACGCGCCGATGACGAAATCTTGAAAGCGGAGCTGCAGGAATTCGGGCGGCGCATCCGCAACGCGCGGGACGGCATTGCTATTTTTCTGGAGCAAAGCGCGCCGAAGCACGTTTACTGGGTCGAGCGGACCGGTAAAACGGAGCGGTTTCTCGCTCTCAATGCCGCCCCTGTCGATCTTGCGCCGGAGCTGCGGCGGATGCTCTTTCGCGAGAACTGTTGTTGCATCATGACCAGCGCCACTCTGGCGGTGGGCCGGCCGGACCTCGCTTATTTTCGTGAGCGCACCGGCGCGACGGATGCAGAACCGTTGCAGCTCGGCAGCCCGTTCGATTTTCAGCGGCAAATGAAAATCTTCGTCGTCCAAAAGATGCCCGACCCGCGCGACGCTGCTTACCAGAAACAGCTGGAAAATTGGATCGCGCATTTCGTCAAAAAGACCGATGGGTGCGCGTTTGTCCTTTTCACAAATTACCGCGACATGCAGCAGGTGGCGGGCGCGATGCAGAAATTTTTTGTAGAGAACAGAATGAACCTTCTCGTGCAGGGAGCGGGCGCGCCGCGCAGCAAGCTCCTTGAGCAATTCAAGTCAACGCCGGGAGCTGTCCTCTTTGGCACGGACAGCTTTTGGGGTGGCGTCGATGTTCCGGGCGACGCGCTTTCGAATGTAATCATCACGCGCCTCCCGTTTGCGGTGCCCGATCATCCGCTGATCGAAGCCAAACTCGAATTGATCGAGGAACGCGGCGGCGATCCGTTCACCGAGTACTCCCTGCCGGAAGCGGTCCTTAAGTTGCGACAGGGCGTGGGCCGCTTGATCCGAACAAAAAGCGATCACGGCATCATCGTCATCCTGGATAACCGGATCGTGACGAAGCCGTACGGGCGCGCATTTCTGCAAGCGCTGCCGAAATGTCCAGTGGAAATAATCTGAGCTGCGGCGACGATTTCCAGCCGTGCGCGGAGTCACTGGCCGGTTGTCAAAGCTTGGACGGCGTTCCTAATTGCGATGGCCTAACGTTTGCAGCTGCTGCGTAGATCGCTTAATACTGTGAGTACAATCATCTTTGTAAGCTGACCGTTATGGACTTAGCAAAACTTTACGCGGACATGGAGGAGGGCATGGTTGATGCAGGCAACCAAGCGATAGCTGAATTTCTGGCTACGCAAAAAAAATCCAAAAAAAGTTCTGGACGAGAAGAACGAGACTCGCCGGCAACAGTCTCGCGCGCGAGGAAGCGAACGGTAAACGCGAAGCGGTCATCAAAGATCGCCAAGAAGAATTCCCACATCGTGGACGTTACAGAAAAGTATCTGGGTAAAGCATTCACGATAACCGGTTGCGGTCCCTCCAAAGGGCGTAAGCGGAGTCCGTGAACTGCCCTAGGTCGCGTCGACCGCGGCCGCTTAAGTCACTGACCGGACGCGAAGGCGTGGAGCGCACCAGTAATTGCTTCGCTGGTTTCGGCGGGATTGCGAACCATCCGAAATTCCCATCGACCGAATTGATCGTTAGCATTTACCGCCGCGCACCAACGCTTCGCCGCCGCTGTTTTGACCTCAGCGCGTTCGTCGTAGCCTTTCACTTCCAGAATAAGCATGCCGAGTTCGTCGCCATTACTACCTAAGCGCACCAGGTAGTCAGGCACGAAGTCGTGCATCTGACCGTTGTGAAAGTAAGGAATCGCAAATCCAAGGCCGGAATTTTTCGCGAAGGCGATGACATTCGGATGCGTATCAAGATAGAACGCGGCCGACTGTTCCCATTTTCGCGTATCGGCGACTATATAGTTCAAATGTGACTTTGCCAGTTCGCGCACTTCCCGACTGGTCCAGAGATCCACGTCGCGCGTTGACCCGGGCCGCCGGTTTGCTTCATAACGCGGCACTTCGGGCGACTCGCCACTCGCAGTGTCGGGACGAATCGCTTCGACTAACTTCTCGACAACCCAACCATAGTAAGGGGAGAGAAAAATGTCTTTCAAGTCATTGGGTGGATAAACGCGCACGAACTCGTGCAGGTACCGATGAACGATCTGCAACAACTGCGGAAACAATGCCTGCGCGGGAACGTTGCACTGGCCAGCCTCCAAACAATCCTTCGTTAACGCTCGCGCCAACTCGAATTCCAACTCCTGGACTCGATGCTTCGCGCGAAATTCGTTTAGCTTGACCAAATCGGCCTTGCCGGGACCACTCAACGACAGGCGTCCACGATTATTGACATTCAGTCCTTTAACTTCCACTTCGGGCGGAATCTTGTTCGGGTCGAGAATCACTGGCGGGAAACTGTCCCAATCGACGGTAATCCGGTTGCGAATCGCGTAGGTGTAACCTTCAACGCGCGGAAATCGAATCTCGAGATCATCTTTTTGCGGGGAGACCGCATGAATATGCCAGCGCTTCACTGGAGGTGGACGCGGACCGCCCGTATTGGTCTTGAAGGGAATGACTTCAAACGGCACGCCGTAAACCTTGGCGACTTCTTCTCGAAATTTTCCCTCTTCGTCTAAGTCGCCGTAGTTCGTTCGTCGCAAGCCGCGACCCACGACCTGTTCGCAGAGCAATTGCGACATGAACGGACGCAGCCCGATGATGTGCGTCACAGTTGTGCAATCCCAGCCCTCCGTGAGCATCGCTACGCTCACAATGCAGCGAACGTCGCGACCTGGCGGATGCAGCGGCCGTTCGAGCTCCGTGGCCAATTCGACAAAATCCTTCGGATAAATCGGCCGTCCTTGTGAGTCCAACGTCCACTGCGTCTTGCCGACAGTGTCGAGCGTGAAACGCATCCAGCGATGTTCATCATTCTTCGCACCTTCGGTGTCAGTTTCATGAACTACCTTCGAATCCACGCGAATAGTATTGATCCGCCCGTTGCGGTTGCGGAACTCGCCAATGCCAAGGGCGGGAATTCCCAGCGGGCGATTATCGCTCGCGATCCATTCGTAAAGCACTTTTGCAAGGCGCGTGTTGCGGCAAACAATGATGAACACGGGCGGCGTCGGATGCTGTTCCAAATCCTTCTGCCAATCCTTGAATTCCTCACTCCACAATCCGGCTAGTTGCGCGATTGGCGTATGTGCCCATTTCAGTATGGCTTCGGGCTTCGGTTGCGCTTTGCTGCCGCCACGCTCGGCCGAGGTTAGCCGGCCCGGCTCCATGATCCAACGCCAGATATTAAAGTACGCCGGGATTTCCGCGCCGGTTGTGTCACGAATCGCGAGTTGCGGAATTTTCACTAAACCACTCTCAATCGCGTCGACGAGACTGAAATCGCTAACGACCCACGGGAACGGCCGGTTCGCTTCGTTACCGGTACGGTTCAAGTAATACGGTGTTGCCGACAGGTCGACACAGAAGTTCAGGCCGCGAACCTTTTGAATTTTATCGAGGCCGTCGATCCAAACTGTTGCTTCCTTATTTTCTTCCAGCCAATCTTCGCGCTCGTCAGCACCCATTTGATCCCATTCATCGGGTCGCTCCTGCACCAGCCGGTAGCAGTGATGCGCCTCGTCATTCATAACGAGAATGTTTTGCTTGCCGCCGACTTCGCGTCCCAGCACACGCGTGACCACTGCCGTATCACTCTCAGGTCCTCGTTTTATCACCGCCGCGCCGACACCGCCCACCTGGTTGCCCTGCTGCGGCTCAAGCACATGCCAGTTGGTGACAACGACAAACCCTTCGTTGAGTTTCGACATCAGATGCGGCGGAACAACGTCGCGCGTTCGGTACAAGCTCGCCTCGCCGCGCTTCGGATCTAGCTCCTGCAAACGATCGCGAATGGTGATGTTCGGACAGACAACGAACACGGCATCCGAAAATCGCGCATCACTGCGGTCATTCACCTTGTTGAGAATGCTCCACGCCGACAGCATTCCCATCACGGTTGTCTTGCCGCTTCCCGTCGCCATTTTACACGCATACCGGATGAATCCCGCGTAACCTTGCATCTTCTTTTCTTCGCTTGGATCATCGCGCGGAATTTCCAAGCCTTGCCTGAAATCAGCGCGCGCTTCAATTAAGAAAATGATCGTTTCGGCCGCTTCACGCTGTGCAAAGAACAGCGGAAACTGCCGCCCATCGCGCTGCCACCAGTTCAATAATTCCTCGCTCGTGCGTGTTACGCCAGGATAATCCGCTTCGCGCCACGCTTTCACTCGCTCGCGGATCAGGTTGACCAGTTTCATTTCGATCGGTGTGCCAGCTTCGCTTCCAACCTCTGCTCCCGTCGCGCCGCGCGGCGGACGATAATAATAAACAGATGGCCTGCGTCCTTCCCGCTTCTCGCATGGTTTGCCTTCCTCGATGAACCAATGCCACCTCGGCTCGTTGTAGGGACCGTTGATAATCGGCTGCGGAACTTCGTAGCTCATTGGCTTTCCATTGTGGCTTTAGGAGAAAAACGTTGAACCGCTGTCATAGCCTTATTCAGACTTGGAGAACGTCGGCAGGCCGTCTTATCAATCTGCCAGGAAGTCGTGGTAAATTCCATCAACCGCCCAACATAGTTTCGGCCTACCTTTGCTGTGGTTCCAAAGGCCGGAACGATGTCCTCTCGAATATCTCGCCTTCGCGAACGTTGTGCTAGATTCACCGTGAAAGCCTTGGGATCGGGCGTCATGTCTGGCCACTCTGGCAATCGATCCACTCGCACAGCCAGAAAATCTGCAAATCCTGCCGCGTCCGCTAGTAGCCACGATTCAACCTCCCTAACGGCGATACGTAAGACTAAGTTACTGTTTTGTCCGTCCGGTAGCCATCGCCCAATCAACCCAGGTGGGCAATCTTCGCCATCCAAATCGGTTAACACAATAAATGGCTTGTGAACGGCCGCATGATTGAACCGAATAATATTCTGACGAAGATGGTCTTTTCCGCGCCGGCCATAGCACGCCGTAACTCCAAATTCCTTGCCGGATTGCTTTAGTAATTGGCGTAGGACTATTTCGTCGAGCGTGCCTTCCACTGCCAGGCTTACCGTGATTGGACTCACACGCTGAACAATTCGAGTTGATCTGCATGCTGTGGTTCGGTATGGGGAAAAACTGCATCCGCGACCGACATCCCAAATTGCAGCAACGCGCGAATTTCGCTGACCTGCACAGAGGGAATTACCTGAGTGCCTTCAACCCCGGGTTTAAGCATCAAAACTTCCTCGCCGCCAATTCCTGAATCCGAGAGCAGATCCACGCTGTGTGTGCTTACGAGGACCTGACGTTTTCTGGCCTTCTGCATACGATAGATCAATCGAGCGAGATGACGCACGACTCCGCTATGCAGCGATAATTCTGGCTCTTCTAACAACAGCGGCCCTTCGCCCTCCTGCAAAGCCCATAGCAACCCGAGTAAACGCAACGTCCCATCGGAAAATTGTTCCTCGCTTTGTTTTGCGCCTTTGGGTCGCCAATGTTCGTACACCCCCACTAAGTGCGGGGCGCCTCGAACATCTTTCTCCAAGCGCAATTCCTTCAGTTGAGGAACAGCTGCCTCCAATGCATTCTGAATTTTGCGCAGCCGAGAGTTGCGGGTTTTATCCGTTGTTTGCGCAACGCGTTCTAGGAACCGATGCCCATAGGCATCCATCGCGCCTCCGTCTTCCGACAGACTGCTCGGGTTGCGAATGATCTGCGGAACGAGATGCAGGTAAAGGACCGTTTCGAAAAAACGTGCAACATCACGGAATGCGACATTCGCATTGATCTGCTCCAGCGCGGTCTGGGACATTCGGACTGGATCCTTTTCATCCTCTCTGTCCGGCCGCTCTAGCACAAGCTGATCTCCCCGGTGAACCACCTCGCGCTTTAATACGGGCTTGCGATTATTGTCTTGGCTGAATGCTACTTCATAGCGCCATAGCTTCTGCGCTCCTTCCGCGAGATCGACGCTTAGCACGATGTCGGGATACTTGCGCGCGGCAAGGCACCGGATTTTTGAAACGCCATCGCGATCCCAGCACGCTTTCTGTAGCCCGCCGCCAGGCCGTGCCAAATCTCGCAGAAAACGAAATGCGTCCAGAAAATTCGACTTACCGGAGGCATTTGGGCCAACCAGAAAAACGCGATCCGGGAGGTCAGCATCCACCGAACGAAAATTTTTCCAGTTTTCCAGTTTGATGTGGCTGATTCTCATACGCTGTCCGCCTCGCTCAGCTTCTTCACCACCAGCAATTCGTTGCCGCGATCGTCAATCACTTTCACTGCGATTTGTTTGTGCTCGCCACCAACGAACCGTTCGCTAGTCGTGCCGGCCAGATGTTCCCAAACACTATCCGCATACACGCCGCGCAACTCGCGCTTCAAGTTGTCCCATGCCGCTGTGCGCGGGAAGAACGCTTGCGAGACGCAAAACGCCATTTCGTTGTATCGATGCGTGTTCTCCATTGTCACGGCGTCGAAGATGTCCATTCCTAACAATTGTACCTGATACAACTCGTCGCCTTCCGAAGATTTTTTGTCGATCTTGCGCAGCCTGATCTCTGGTGCACCGGTCACACTGAATATCTGGCTCGCTCGCGTCGTCTTGAGCAAATCGGCCATCTGCAAGTCCATTGTCGCCGCGACGTACATCGCGGGAATCCCTACCACGGCGTCGCAATTCTGAATCAGCTTGGTCGCGGCGTCTTCGGCAGCGAAGCCGATCACGTAGAGATGCTGATAACTTTTCGCGTACGCTTCGCGGGCGGCTTGAAACACCATCTGCTCACTCACCGCGCCGTTCTCAGGGCCGAACACAAACGCCGCTAGCGGCCCGGCTTTCATCTCCAGTGACTTTTGTTTGTCCGCTTCTTCTCCCAAATCCTCGACTGTTTTTATTACAATCTCTGCCTCCGCGTTGAGGCTGAGCGTCTTCGCAGGTTGTCGCACATTTTTGAACGTCACGCTCTGGTTGTTCGGCAACCGCAACAACGGCGACCGCCGCAGTGCTTCCAGCATCCGCTCGATGTGACTTTGAAATTCTTCCGGCGAACTCGCGCGAGAACCTCCTGCACCATCGGCCTGAAAATCCGCCGGCGTTGGAATCGTCGCCTCGACCACGAATGGACCGCTGACACGGACGATGGCCTTCGCTTCGTTAGGGCGATCTACCAAAAGTTCTTCGTCGGGCGGCTCGTTATTGGCAATGCTCTTTAGTGTGACGTGCGGAACGATGCCGCCCACTTCTTCGCCCTTTTTGTTTTGTTTTCTCTCGTATTTAAATCCGCCGCTCACGCCCGATTTCTCGTCCAGCAACTCGTAGTATGGAAACGTGGCCGTGAGCAACCGTTGCCGTGCCAACGCTAAAGGCACCCGGCTGGTATCGATTGTGATCCAGCGCCGGCCCCACTGCTCCGCCACGTACGCCGTCGTCCCGCTCCCACACGTCGGATCAAGCACGAGATCGCCGGGATCGGTGCTCATCAAAATGCAGCGCTGCACGACCTTTGTCGCCGTCTGGACTGCATAGATTTTGTCCGCGAAGCTCGGTTGCGTGTCCGACCAAACATTGCTGTAGGCGACGCATGGAAAATCATCTAGTAACATACGGTAAAACAGTGTCCTGCCTGAGGGCTGAAGCCGGTTCGTATCGGCGCACCGCTTTAAACCCTCTTCGTGTGTTTTCCAAAATTGTTTCCCCGGTAGATACGTCGTCCCTTGGAATTGGAAGGGGAATGAACCAGGAGGTCGCTGGGAGGTTAGCGGACTTAGTCGAAAGAATCTTGCTCCAGAAGGACAAGGGTCGGTTCCGTCCAACTCCCGGTCAGTTGCCCTCCGAGCGGAGCCATCAGGAAGAAGCAACCAAGAGTATGCTTCGCGCAAAGTAGCCAGTTCAGCTTTGTCTCGATAGAGCTGATGATACTTCACTGATTGCTTGTCACGCGCATACCACAATAGGTAGTCACAAACGCCCGAAAGAAGTTCACTGGACTGAGCCGCTGTCTTAATAAATGTAATCGCGCCGCAGAAGTTGTCTGCGCCGAATATTTCATCGAGAAGTTCGCGGACATGATGAAGATTCTCGTCGCTGATCTGGACGAAGATGCTGCCGCTGGGCGCGAGCAGTTCGCGGCAGAGCAGAAAACGGTCTCGCAAATATGTGAGATAACTGTGCAGGCCCAGTTCCCACGTGTCACGATATGCCTGCACCATCTCCGGCTCGCGGGTAAGATCGGCATCGTCATTGTGGCGCACGTCGCGCTTGCGAATGAACGGCTGAAAGTTGCTCCCGAATTTCACGCCGTACGGCGGATCGACATAAATGCATTGCACCTGCCCACCGAGCGCTTCGTATTTGAGCAGGCTGTTCATCACAACTAACGAGTCGCCCAGGATGAGGCGGTTGACCCAGCCCGTCTTGTGTTCGTAGGCGCGCAAGACGCGCTCAGCCAAATCGAGCTTCGCATCCGCAAACAAATCGAGCTGTTGCTTGTGCGTCTGCACGCTTTTCAGGATTGCTTCGGTGCTCAGACGCTCATGAACGAACAGTGGCAGCGTCGGCACGCTGAAAGAATTACGCTCCGCCTTCCCCGCCCAATTTAAAAATGGCGAGGAGATGCGCTTCAGTTCCTCCGCCGCCGCGTGCGCGTCTTCAACCGACTTCGCGCTGCGCATCTTTTCGATCAACGCTTCTGCGTGCTCCCGATCCGCATTGATGTCCCAAGAAAGCTGAGGATCGATCGAGCGATCGTACCGGTACTTGGCCGGCTCCTTCTTCTTTTTGAATTGCGCCTGGATTCCGATATCTGGCCGCAGAACGGCTTCCGTTTCCTTGTGATCGTACGCCTTGGCGGTCTTACCGGTTTTCGACCTGACAGCGCGGCGCGGCATGCGCGCGAGAGTAACCTATCGGATGCCGACCTGCAAAGCTCGGGTAGAACTGTTCACTTGAACATATCTCGACTTTAGTCTTAAGTTGAGCGCATGAAGCGCTCTGATTGGTCAAATATAGAGGCGGAAAACGCCCAACGCTCAACGTCCAACGCTCAACGTTTAAATGCAGAGAAATCAGTTCAAGAAATCCTGGCAATCCTCCACAAATGGGGAATTCACACCCTTGGCCAGCTCGCGGCACTTGATAAGGAGCAGCTTGGCGCGCGACTTGGCCCCGAAGCAATACGTCTGTGGGAGCGCGCGAATGGAGCATACAATCGAGTGCTCAAACTGGTTCGGCCGCCGGAATCGTTCGAGGAAAGCTTTGAGTTTGAAAATGAAATTGAAACCGCCCAGCCGCTCCTTTTTATGCTCCGCCGTTTTTTGGAGCAGCTCGCGCTGCGGCTGAGCGGGATCTATCTCGTAGCAAAAGAACTGACGCTGCAAATCACGTTCGCGGACAAACAAGTTTACGAACGCGTTTTCAAAATTCCGCAGCCTACAAACGATGTCGGTCTTCTCTTTCGCATGCTCCAGACGCACCTGGAGAATTTTCGATCGGAACATCCGATTGTTGCGGTCGCGCTTATTGCGCAGCCGAGCAAACCTGCAAGGGAACAATTCGAATTCTTCGAAACGACATTACGCAATCCGCATCAACTCTCAGAAACACTTGCTCGTTTGACCGCGCTACTTGGCGCCGATCGCGTCGGCACTCCGGTTTTGGAAGAGACTCATCGCCCAGACGCATTTCGTCTGGAGCCCTTCACGTGGGCTGTAGAGTCCGCTGTCCCCAGCGGAGAATCTTCCCATGCGCTGAGGACAGCGCACGCTACAGCAGTATTGCGTCGATTTCGTCCTGCAGTGGCTGCATTAGTCTTGTTGGATGCAGACATGCCGGCGCACGTTCGCAGCCCAGAAATTTGGGGAAAAATCATCGAGCAACGCGGGCTGTATTTGATTTCTGGAAATTGGTGGGACGAAAAATCGTGGGCGCGCGGCGAATGGGACCTGCAACTGGAGACTGGCGAACTGGTTCGCTGTCACGAATCGGATGGAACTTGGAAGATCGATGGGATTTACGATTAGCCACCGCTTTAACGGTTCAACGCTTCAACGAACCATGTCTTACATCGAGTTGCATGCATGTAGCGCGTTCAGCTTTCTCCGCGGCGGATCTTTCCCAGAGCAATTAGCTGAGGTCGCAGCCGAACTGGAAATGCCAGCGATGGCTTTGCTCGATCGCAACGGCGTTTATGGCGTGCAACGATTTTCCGTCGCAGCGCGCGAACACAACGTGCGGCCGATCATTGGCTGCGAATTGTCCATTGAGGATGGCAGCATTTTGCCTGTCCTGGTCGAAAATCGGACGGGTTACAAAAATTTGTGCGAGCTCCTGACCCAGGCGCATTTGCACAGTGAAAAAGGAAAATGCGCGGTACGATGGAAAGAGTTACAGCAATTCGCGAAAGGTTTAGTCGCGCTTCTGGGTCTGGGGAGCACAGGCTGCCAGCCTGTAGTTTGCGGCAGCTTGCCGCAAACATTTTTGTCGAAATTCAGCGGCATTTCATTCGGGGCGAGGAACGCATCAATCGTGAACTGATTGAGCTTGCGCGTGCAAATCGATTGCCGCTTCTCGCTACGAACAGCGTGCAGTATGCAAAAGCGTACGGGCGCGAGGTACTGGATGTTTTCACCTGCATTCGCGAGCACACACACCTCGATGCTGCGGGAAAACTTTTATCACAAAATGCCGAACGGCATTTGAAGGCTGATCGCGAAATGCGAGCAATTTTCTCGGATTTGCCGGAAGCGATTGAAAATACATCGCGCCTAGCCGAGCGACTCACGTTTTCTCTCGAGAATCTCGGGTACAAATTTCCCGAATATCCGGTGCCGACCGGTCACACGATGGATTCGTTCTTACACACTATCGTTTGGTTCGGTGCGCAACAGCGTTACGCCGCGATCAGCGTCAGGGTGAAGCGACAGCTCGAAGAAGAACTCGCCCTAATCACGAAGCTCGGATTCCCCGGCTATTTTTTGATTGTTTGGGACATCGTAAATTTCTGTCGGGAACACAACATCATGGTCCAGGGCCGGGGCAGCGCCGCCAACAGCGCAGTTTGTTATTGCCTCGGAATCACACCGGTTGATCCCGTGAGCAATCATCTCGTGTTCGAACGTTTTTTAAACGAAAGCCGCAAAGGGTGGCCGGATATCGATCTGGATCTTCCCAGCGGCGATCGCCGCGAAGCCGTGATCCAGGAAATTTATCGCCGCTACGGCAAACACGGTGCAGCCATGACTGCGAACGTGATCAGTTATCGCGGACGCAGCGCCGCGCGCGAGATCGGAAAAGCGCTGAACTTTTCTCCCAGCATTATCGATCGGTTTTCACATCTATTTGCGAGTGGCGATTTCCCGCA